>Ga0170475_101916307_pt1 | contig 14693 bp, 3 predicted proteins | sample Soicark_Litter_5_FD_111474 | JGI IMG/M metagenome (GOLD analysis project Ga0170475, IMG submission 111474) | Avena fatua rhizosphere microbial communities from Hopland, California, USA. Combined Assembly of 48 SPs | reverse complement strand
GTGTTATTTGTGCTGTGTAGTGCGGTGAAGTGCACTGAAATCGAAGGATAAAGGTTCAGGAAGCAAAGTGAAGAAACATAGTTATGGCACACACGGCATTGAGCGAAGATGAAATTACAGAGTACTTTGATGATGACGCAACAGTTGATAAGAATGTTGCTCTCATAGCCGAAGCAATTCGAAACAATCCTGGAGGATTAGTTATTTACACTGGAGCAGGAATTAGTACTTCGTGTGGTATTAGTGACTTTCGTGGTCCTTCAGGAATATGGACCAGACAAAATCAAATCCAGCAAGGGAAACCAGTTGAACAAAGATCTCGCGTTGTGCAAAGTTCTGAAACACACCCATCACCGAGTCACATGGCTATTGTAGCCTTGCAAAATTCAAACTACTTGTGCAAGTTAATTAGTACAAACTGTGATGGTTTGCACATTCGCAGTGGAGTGTTACCAGATAAAATCCTTGAACTTCATGGAAATTGTTACATAGAAGCATGTCCATCCTGTGGAAAATGTTACTATCGAGATTATCCTGTAGATCTTGAAGGGTTCGATAGATCACGAGCTGTTCTTACAGGCCGACAATGTCCATCATGTGGTGATCTACTTCGCAGAACAGACGTAGCATTTGGTCAATCGTTGCCAGATCTGGCTTTAGCATCAGCAGAGTATTATTCTAGCATGGCCAAAGTGGTATTAATCATGGGAACAAGCTTACGAGTATTTCCAGCGTGCGAATTACCATTTAAAAATCGATCAGCGGTATCATGCATTGTAAACCTTCAGAAAACACCATACGATAAAAAAGCCAAGATTCGTATCTTCGCTCCAACGGATGTGTTTATCCAGAAATTAATGGCACGACTTGGGTTAGAAATTCCTCAATTTGAAGAACGTTCTCGTGAGAATGATCCACATTGGCATGAACTTTTTGGGCAACACTATCAATTCCGTTCCGCTCCTGATTCCAGCTGGTTTGATCGTAGGGACGATGAAACAGCATTGCGATTTTTGGAGGAACAAAAACGAGGAATTGGTGTTAAAATGGTCACTGATCAACATGGTCAAGTGCACATGGAACGTTATGTTGTGGACGATGATGTCGATATGGACTGTGATTTGGATGGTTTTGAAATTTACCCGAAGAAGAACTGTCCTCATGTGGGGCAGGTTGATGTGCGAGAAATTCTTTGTTCTATCCCAGAGGACATCATGGCACGTGGGTGTGAAATCTGTAAGGAACCTGAAGAGAATTGGTTGTGCTTGTTCTGTTATAAATTGTTGTGTGGGCGATTGAAAAATCAGCACATGTTGCTTCATGCTACCAAAGAACACACATCCCATGTGTTATGTGCATCTATGATGGATCTGAGTTTTTGGTGTTACGATTGTAACTCGTATGTCACTTCGCCAAGTCTAACACCGATTTTTGATCTTTTGCATCAATGCAAGTTCAATGAAAGCGCGTTGCCAATACATGATCTAATGTAATCTTTACTAGAAATCGAAATAAAAGTCATACAAGTACACACTGAGGTTTTCAGTACAAGCTCATCCGGATCTGATTGAATAATTCAAAAACATGATTAAAGTTTTCGAACTTTATATCTGGCGATACAGGGAAGATATTTGGCATGTAGTAATGAACTACCTTCAGCATAGACTCTGTAGGCCGTACAAAGTTTCTGAGAGAACCAGTATCATTGATATATTTTACCATGTCATCAAACCATTGATGAAGCTCTTCAGAGTAATTTTCACGTAACGACCCGAGAACAGAGCTAATTTGAGAGTCATTCAATGGAACGCACCATTCTGGCGGAACTAGAGCCGAGGTTGCGAGGCACTTTCTTTCGATTGCTCGAATGATAGAAGCCAAGTGCTTAACATAGATCACTTCCACATCTTCGTGAGATAATAAAATTCGTTCCAGCTCTTTAGGGTGATCAGCTTCCGAGAAGATGTGATTTTCAATTAGAAATTGGAATAAATCAATAACTGATTTTTGGCAATATTGTTTCACTACTAATGGATCGAGAGTAGAATCCAAATATCCCAAACAGCTAATAAATAACTCTTTCACATCCACTAGCATACGATGATGTTCCAGAAGTTTAATTAAGCTGTTCAAAGTACTAACAGATAATGATTCAACCTGCCAGAATTTTTCCACTCTGCGTAGTAATGCTTCACTGAATTCTAACAGTTGAGTGTTTTTAAAATGAAATTCATCCGTACAGACCGGAATAAAGTCTTCCAGAATCAGATTACCATTGTGGAACAACTTGGCTAGAATGAAATCGTCAAGCAATCCTAGAGTTCGTTCGGAAATAGCATGATCAACTAAAAATTGATCTACCACAGCAGTAGATAAATGAACAAACGTACGTTCATCAAAACTAGCCAGATCAGCAAGACTATCATATCTAACTCTAAAATCTTCCACAGGAGTTGTAAACGGTTGAACTAGGAGATGTTTTGCTAATTTAGAAGCCTCTTCAATTGCACCTGTTAATAGCTTTCGTACAAAGTAGAAAGTATTTTGTTCATTGTTTCCTGCCAACACAAACGACAAACTCATGCGTTCCTCCAATCGAGGAGGAATCTGAGTTTGATCAAGTACTTGACAATCAAATCGAGATAAAAACGCATTTGACAATTGAGAGAATCCATTCCAAAGACGAACTAAGCAGGCAAACAATCGATCCACATCATCTGGAGTGATCAAGGTTCCTCGGTCTAAATAATCACTTTCTACAACAGCTACTCGAAGAAGGTTTAATCCATCAGCGATACTCCATTGAGACAATTGCTCTTCGGTATACCGATATTGAAATACATCACGAGCTAATCCAACAAATCGCATCGCATTGGGCAAATCACTAAGCAAATCCATTCGTTGACTAATCCGTGGATCCAGAGCAAATGATACATATTTAAATCGTGCATCTAGAGTATGTTTAGCGAGAATCATTTGTACAGTTCGTCGAGAATAAGTCTTTGGAATCTGATACGCCCAAGAAATTCTGTTATTCGGTAACCAATGGTAGAGAGATAATTGGTCAAATTGAGTGGTTTGAAGATTTCCAAAAGCTTGTTGAGGATCGATAGCACTAAGTAACTCGGATAATTGTTGGAGAAATTCTAATCGAGCCGTAGGATGTCGATATTCATGCGCAGATCGAGTGAGGGCTGATAAAGTTCGAGGGTTTTCTTGAATTGCTTCAGGGAGTTTGTTTAAAATCAAATGCATCAATTGTATTTCTTCCAAACGAGAATTGGTTTGATGTTGGAATACAATTTGGCCTAGAACTCGAAGATGGGTTTGGATGGTAGAACAGAGAAATTTCACTAAGTCCTTCATGGGAGAATCTGATGAACCAGCAAACAATGTAGTTTTCAAAAGATTATTCGCATGGAATTCTGATAGAGTATCTTGAACAATTTCCCCTACGATACTCAAGCATACTAATAAAATTGCCACTCGTGTGGTCAATGGATCACTATCCAACACTGAGTATTGAGGTTCCTCAGCATTCATCTCCACAGCTAGTCCAACTGGATCTTTGAAGTCATTCTCAGTAGCTTTGCGAACCGAGCTACGCATAACGTGATACGATTGAGCTAGTTTCACATGACATTTATGGCAGACAGATTCATCAATAACATTTCCACAATTCCCGACGTTGTTTAAAACTCCACAACTGCAAACATACCAAAAAAATAACTCTGAATCATTGGATCGAAGCAAAGCTTTGACAGGATGACCGGAAACACCAGGCAAATAATAGGTAGCGGCCTCTTCCGAAGAGAAACAACGAAGAATATCAATATTTTCCTTTGCAGCAACATACTGACAGTGTAATGCTAATCGAGCAAGGAAAAAACCATAGTCAGGATCAAATTGATGGAATAATGAAGCACCAAACCATTTAGATAAATCTGGGGTTTGTTTGCACAATTCTGAATCAAATTTCAAATATCGCTCTCCTAACGGACCTTCTACAAGAATCGGAATTCTTATTGCAGCTGGAGAGGATTTTGAATAATGATCTTCTAGCATTGAATGAGATTTAATACTCTCAGGAATGTCTGTTGAATCTAGAACCTTGCTAAGTACTCGCTCATTTCCAGAACATACAAATCGTAAGATGAAAACCAATATTGGTTCTGATAGTTCGATCGGAAGAACTTCATGACAAGTTGTATTCCAACACATAAGCGCAGTTTTAATGATATTTTCTCGAACTGGCTCTGGAAAATCACTAGCAGTCAATCCAGCTCGAATAGACCTTAAGAGTGCAATTCGTTGCAAATTCCATTTGGGAGTAAGTGCGATCTCACTGATTCGTTGAAGGTGATCAAGAATAGTAGCTTCGTTTTCTTGCAATGGAGATTGTTCCAAGTAATACAATAGTCCAGATAAGAAACTCTCGGTATTGGAGGAAGAAAACTGTTCTGGCATAGTGCCATTAGAAACCATGAAATCAATTAATTTCATTGTGCCTGGATGGAATAGCTGGCGAACGATCGAAGTGAAAAATCGAGAAGAAAGTTTCACTTGCGAATTTATCCCAAAGAGTTCGAAGAAAAATCGGCAGAGAATTTTCTTTGGTAAGTTGTGCGAGTTGGTAATGGATATTAAAAATAACGAGATCTGCTCAAACAATAGCTGGAATTGGCTAAATGCGTTATACCATTGTTTAGCACTACTAGGCTCTAGATTTGAGTGGAATTCTAACGGTTGGCTTTGCGGTTCGAGTAATTCAACTACTTGTTCAGGAGCGAGATTTGGGTCATCTACAAGTTTGTGTTGTTTTGGTAATGGTTGGCCGCACTGAGGGCAATCTTCTAGTTTGATTCGTTCGTTCTTTCGAATGTATAATAACGGGCGAGAATCAGTGTTACACCATAGTAAGCACTCGTAAAAGTCATTAAAGGTGTAACACTCTGTAGCAGCTTGAAGTAGTGTAGCAGTATCATGTTCAGGTAAGTCTACTTGTAAAACATTACGAATTACATACTGAGTAATATAGTGAACCAAATTTCCTTTTTCCAAATCTGGGTTCCAACTAGAACTAACTTCCACAGATCCCGATGATTCACAGAAGGTTATCACTCGCTTTCGAATAAGCAAAGTAATCCATCGATTAAAATCCTTCGGAGTGCACGATAATTGTTGGAACATCATCTTTATAAGACTTGGATTCGCTTCAATGCACGACAAACATTTCACAATTTGTACAGGATCTTTCGAATGACTTAAATAACGAAGAACTAGCGATGCGGTTTTGGGAGCTAAACTTTTCCAATAATCTACGGTTGCCAATTCCACTAACGAATCCTCAGGTAGCAGCGATAGAAGTTCCAGTGCAGAGAGAATTTCCAATTTGTATTGTTTCCAATCGGATATGAATTCATGTCGAGTATCAGGTTCAAAGAGATCATTAATTTGCTTCGATATAATGGAACGAAATGGTAAGGTTTCGATTACATGATGCAAATACCCAGGCGTATGAAGCAGTAACCAATCACGAAAATATTCTGTACGAATTTCAGTAGAATATTTTGCACTTCCATCATTGTTCGATAAAATGTTGAATAGTTGGGATAATGCATCTGATAGAGTGCCTTCCCCAAACCCAGAGAATAATCTTCCAAATGGTTGTTTGGCAATAAGATACCCAGGAGGAAGTTGATTGATGTCATAGTGCAATCGATGTTGAACATGTACTTGATTCATCATAAAATCCAACCAGATTTGAATGGTTTCAACATGAGTTGGAGTAATCCGCCATACATCGGTTACGATTAGAAATTTAGCAATTGGTCCAGCTACTCGATGCAAAAATGCTCGCCATAAGGAATGCGATAATTGACTATTCGAATCAAAACTTGGCATCTTGACTTCTTCTAAAGGATTCCATGCTACTTCTGCTGAACGTAGAGTATAAATTATACACTTTTGTAGTGTACGTAGTAAGTTATTTTCTTGGCCAGAAAAGCAGAGTTTACGAATATTGGTAAAGAATTTTCCAATTGCACTACCAAGCAAGGTTACATGTTGAATCATTAATGCAGGTCCGAGTAATTCCAGCAAGACTGATTGAAATTGTTGTAAAGTCATACGTTCAAAAAAGTCTGCAGGCGCGGTATGTTCCAACAACGTTCGAAGAGATAATCGATGAGAGGCTATTGGGGCGATATCATCCACAAAAACATACTCCCAACTATCACCCAAAGTAAAAGACCACTTGTTGTTTTCTGGACAGGTATCCACATGAACCACAAGTACAATCTTACAAGCAAAGCTCCTTGATTTAAGACGAGAATCAATTTCGTACTTGGCAAATTGAAAGATTTCAATAGGAGAACTAGTAACATCATGACGTACAATCAAGATCTTATTGGGATCATCAAGATGCTCAAATAGCTTATCCAATCCACGTTGAAACTCGTATTCTGTATCAAACTCGAACATACTAATCGATTCACACTGATCCCTCATAGATTCAGGGATAATTTCCGCATGACGCAAAGTATGAGTGATAACCACAAGTTTTTGAGAAGTATCAGAACTGATTAATTGACAGAAATTGTCGTAAATACAATGTTTCTTGTACTGTTCGAACAATTGATCAATTTCATAATCACAGTCTCGACTTCGTGCTAAGATTACACTCATAGGACTGGCGACTTTCAACCAAATAAGATCAACAGCTGTATCATCTGAAACACCAAGATCAGTTGCATACGATTGAGATTGTAAAAACAACGCAATCGAAGGAAGTAGATCATTATGATAGCCGTAAATCAACTTGTGAGCTGAGATAATCCCCGTTCTACACATTTGCCAGAATGGATTATATTTCAAGTTTCGCAGATAGCGTTTTCCTTGCTCATTGAGAAAATCTTTGGCTGAGATTTGCCGTTTTTCAAATCGAGATAGCACAGCCGGTGACATCGATTGCTTCGATAAGGCTTTATCAGAGTCGACACAAACGATTATTCGAAAATGTCCTTCTGGTAGTGCAATTGCTCGAGTGGTAGGGCCCAGAGCAATATGAGTCATTGTAACATTTCCTTGAGTCCAGTATTGTTGATTCAACACGATATACAACGATTCAAAAATCTGTTCAGCATGACACAAGATTAATACTCCTCCTTGTCGAATAGCTTGTTCCACTTGACGTAACTTTCTAGTAATCGATAGTAACTTTGAATCTCCAGGAAATAACGAACCAAAGAGTACATTCCATTCTATGGGGTGATTGCTTTCTTGATTGGAAAACGTTGGTTTGACATAATTCATTAATAAGTGTAATGACTGTAACGATTTACTCATTAACATTTGATGACGGGCAATGTGTACCGAATAAGGATGAGTAGAGTGTGAGATATTTTGGCAAATCAAATCCAATGGAGAAGGCGGTGAAAATTGAAGATTCTCTTCCCGCAGAATTTCTTGTACTTTACTCAATGCCCGAGGATGCCCTGTGAAGTTTCGAATAATCGCAGATATCAGTGGGTCCTTCAACGACTTGGGTTTGGATGACCGGATTAAATCAGAGGCATACACCACGAAATTTTTGACCGTGAAAAAGAAATCTCTCATCGAAAACATGTGAACTCCTCCAACTTCATCGCATTGGAATAGACGTTCGTATACGCTAACAATCACAGAGATGTACTTCTTTAACTTTGAACTATTTTTGATACAAGCCTTATCTAATAATGATTCCGTTACAGCCCAAGCACTCTTACTAAGATCTTCTTTTGTAGCATTTGTTCGACGAATTAATATCCCACGATTCACTTGAGCAGCATCGACAACCCAATTACTCAGCGCAATAACTGATATATTTTCTGTTGGGTTGTTTGAGGCTCGTTCTAGTTCCGAGTGTAATACTTTGATAGGTCGGTCAGGAGACAAATCAGCTAATCCAAGTTCATCCAATACCACCAACGGTTGAATTAATGAAGTTTCCGAACTCAATTTTCGAGCAGAATCGAACAGCGCTTTAAATCCAGCAGAGGTAGACAACGGGGAACATTGAAAATACAATCCTCCAGCTAAAGCTTTTAATGGCGGTTGATTCGGACCAGCAAGTTCTTTTCTCAGCATGTGTTGATCGGTAGATAGAGCATTTTTCAAGATTTCTATCGAGAGAGATTTTGATGTTCCTGGTTTACCAACAATGATTGTAAAGATCGAGTTCAAAACACAAACGAATGAAGCAAATACATTTTCACATAAAGCTTCATTTAACGCTATAGCACCCGCGCCAATACTTGTTCGTGATGAGCCAGGTTTATAGAGTCTATCCATCAATAATCGAGTAGCATCCTTCATTGCAGTAATCGCATAATCCGCTTAACGACCAAATACAGCTTGTAAGAAATCTTTCCGTTGAGTATCTAAAAATCGAAACGCGTAGCAAAGGTAAACAGCTAAATGAGAGGAAGCGTATCCATTTTTTGATAATACAGGACCAGGATAAGTAGAGAGAAACCATCGTTTCAACGCAATAGCACGAACAGCATCTCTAAGAGAAACAGCACTAAGACGATCAGCACTTCGACATTGAGTTTCTTCATGACAGCGAATCAAAATCTCGGCAAATTTGGATCCGTCCTCAGGTCCAAGTTTATGATTGCAAAAGTTTTGCAAGTACAATTTAACAGCATCTCTATGCAACGTACCATAATCATGAATATACTCATACAAGCTAAAAGGAATTTGATTAACTCGGTACACAAGTTGTCGTAATTCGGAAGCTTCTGATTTTTGATGACCACCATACTGGAACAGTAATCCTATATCATCACTCGACTCGGGTTGTTTACGATAAGGATTTGCAGCAGCAAGAAAACATAACTCGGAATCTAAAGGCCAACCATTGCAATGTCGATCAATCATAAGCTCCTTGAAGAACGAGATCACACAAGGATCAGCAGTATTAAATTCATCAAAAAAGATAAATGCCTTTTTCTTTGGAAGAGTGCGTTGGATTTGATTCAAAACGTCATGAACTTTCTGTTCAATCTCAGCACAAGTGGTTCCACTGTGAACATTACACACCTCAAAGGTGTAATTCAGAATGGTTTCAATGAGAAATTTAAACAACGCAGTTTTACCAACTCCAGCTTCACCAAAGATAATCACCGGCAATTTATATTTGATTCTAGAAAGAGTTACTAGCATTTTGATGAGATTATCTGCTGTGATCACATAGTCTGGATTCTTGCACCGCTCGTACGCTTCCCTGACACGAGTTTCATCAAATATTTCTGGATCATCCAGAATAATCATTGCTCGAATCGCACCTTCAAGGAGTTGAGTTTGTTCTTGAGACATTGCTGAATTTCCACAAAGAGTAAACAGCTTAATGCCCTGAGCTTCAATAAAAGGACGAATACTTTGGTGAAAAGTATTTTCCTTTAGGGTTTGCTCATTCGTTCCAAACACATTCATTGCATGGCTTTCAACGGTTAGCAGAGTTGGAGTTTTGCTTTCCCAAGGAACACAATTGATCTCTCCACTACTTCGATTGAAGTATGTACTACGAAATACAGTGGCCCTGGCAGTAGCAAAAACTAAATCAAACATGTTTTGGCGAAACAAACTATCCAGTTGAGCATTTTCGAACAAATCCAAATGCTGTGTGAATAATCCACGAATCGAATTGGTAATGCATCCAGCAAGCATTGAAAATGAACTAAAAGACAACCCAGTTTGATACGCTGAACCAGTTAAATATTGTTGAAATAACTGGAATGCTTGTTCGTTGCTCACTAACGGTTCACAATTCCATAGAAAGAATGCCCATGCTAACGAGAGGTCATCATAATAATTCAGCTGTTCAAGACGAGCTTGCTCCCACGGAGCAAAATCACCCAAAGAATACTGTTGTAAAAACCAGGTAGTAACTTTGAGAGAATAATTAGGTTCAATAGTCACTCTGCCATTATTGATCACAGGTCGGTCATAGTGCAATGCCTCGGGATCACAAGCGACAATTATATGATCGAATAAACCAATCACTGGAAATTGTTTCAGCCCAAATGGAGAAGCAAATTCTACAGCAATAAACACTTGATTGGAATCACGAACTGACCACACACCAAGATTGGCATGAAATGGATCGAATATTCCTTGTTGTAAAAGCAAACTCAGCAAAATCGTACGAAATTCAACACCAGTAGAAAAGCCGATATCAAAATGCAGCAAGATAGGGTTCGCTTGAGTTTCAAGTGCGGATTGAATCATGGTTTGTCTTAGAAGTTTAAGAATATCTTCTACACTAGCACATCGAATAGGAATACGATAGTACAAACATTCATTGATCCCATTAGCCCAGAGTTGAATTTGGCTAGTTTTTCCACAACCTGGATAGGTTGAAGTAAAACAGCGAATTCGGCTAGAGACAGGTAATTGTCGTACGATAATCGTTCGTACATCTTTAATCGGCACACCATATTCTAATTTTACATCCACAGACAACCCTAGTAATGCACCTAAAGCTTTAGTACTATCAGTTTTAAGTTGTCTATTGTCTACAGCAAGCAGTAATAGTTTCGGTCGAGAAGAGAGATCTTCATAGTAAGGAATACACTTCTTTACCACTCGTACAGCGTTAGGATTCAAGCTTTCCACATGTACAATACTGAAAAACTCTCTCTGATCTCCATGCCTCCACAAAGACAGAAATCGTTCAATTTCAATATCAGTAGTTTCCGCAGACGCCACCAAGAAATGAGCTGGGTCTGGAGTAGTTTTAGTCAGAGCAATATGCGCACATAATCCAGCGTTGATAATTTCCTCTTCTCCACAAATAGCCAGCTGAATCACTTGTTTTAAGAACAATGACTGTAAATAATGACCAAACTCTCGAATAGACTCTGGAATAATCAAGTTCGATTCTGAACAAGAATGTTTGCTTTGAATCAGCAATCCATCATGAAATTCTGCATAAAGGTCTTTGAAACATTCAATAGAAGAATGTTCATTGGCCTTCTGTAATCGTTCAGAGTACTTGTCCACTAACCCATGTAAATAGGAGTCAAGGTCTACTGGAATCTTCCAGAGAAACATGGTAATTCGATTGGTCAACTCTTGTACTTGCTTGGTACGAACTAACTCAGCCAAGTAAAACAAGTGATCACGAGGAAATCTTGCCAGAAGAGGATAATTCTTCAACTGAATCCACAAGTTTTCCCAATCAGATAATTGAATACGAAGAGTTTGCTTTTTTGCAACCAGTCTATCTAAAGCACAGTGAATGAGCTCTTCTTTTGGTTGAGTGAAGTGAGTATGCCCAGCTTCAAAAAGCTTGACAAACAAATCCCAAATTTCTAAAATTACACCTATCATGGTCAGTCCTTCATTTATCGCATTGGCTTCTCCAATTGACTGCTCGATAGAATCATCTTTGGACATTTCTAACAATTGCAGATCTTGTTTAAGCTCCTCCAAACCTAAGACTTCATTTGGAACTCCAACAGGCGATTTCAACTTCACGCGAAGAACTGGCCCAGAATAAGATGTAGACACATGGAGAGAACTCAATGCAGTAGCATGTCGCTTTGCACTTTCAGAGGGAGAAACAGCAAGTTCTTTCAAAGCAGTATCAATATCAGGAAACTTATCAAACAACCACACAGTATCAATCTTTCTGGAGGAACCTCGTTGCTTTCCAAAAGTTTTTTCAGCTTCAATTACCGCCACCAATAGCTTGCTAAGATTCACGTGCGATTTATTTAAAAACGAAATAGTTCGAGTACGAAGAGTTTGAAGCATAAAAAACGCCTCCATAGAACTTCCAGTCAAAACTTTAACGTAGTTATTCATCTCATCTTCGGACTTGGATTTTAACCAGGTAATCAAGCTGCCATCATAGGATCCATCTTCTTGCTTTCGAACAAGCGAGGCAATAAACTCCATCGTGCGAACGACGAGTTCAATATCATGATCAACGCCAAAGTTCTGCTTGAATGTTTGAAGAAGATTTTGCTCGCGAACGATTTTCAAATTTGAAGTAAGCCAATTTTTCTCCAAGTCAGCAGCAGTTTCCGTTAAATGGTTAATCAATTGTCGATCAACGATAGTAAAATACGACAATGCACGAAAAAATCCAGCCAGATGATCTTTAATACTACGAAGGACGGTAAAATCTGAAACACTTTGAGTAACATCATAAATTCCTCCAGAGCGATGATTGTGAGATAAGATTCCTTGTTCTAATTGCATTTCTAGACCTTGTCTCATTAGTTCCTCCATGCGATCAAATGGAACTTGTCCATCTTTAATATCCATAGCAAGAGTTTCCCAATGACCAGCAATAGATATCAAAAATTGCTCAGCATCATCAATCGGCAAAGGAAATCGATCTTGGTCTTGTTCCAATGGAGGGCGAACGATACAGATTGAAAACAAAGCAGAATCACTAACTTTATTGAACCAATTGATCAGGCTCATCTTGATCGGTGGAACTTCACTTTTGGCTTGAGTAAAACTATACTCGGTAGATTGAGTATCAAGCGTGATGATAGCTAAGTAAGTATCCAAGTGCTGTGGATCAACAATTCGGGCTTTTCGATTGAACTCTTGAAATTTCTCAAATGCCTTTTGATATACTTTCAAGTCAGCAACTGATTTGCGAATCTTTGAAAAGACTTGTCTCGAAAGGCCAAAGTCATGCAACATATTGAAGGCACTGTGATTATTGTGAATCAATAGTGCTTCTTGTTTGGTAAATAAGTCTTCAGAGAGGGTTTTCACAATTCCTCGAAGGTTAGCAAGATGATCAACAAATGGTTTTCCTTTCACTTGGATCGCAGGGCGAGCCAGAAATAGTTCCCCAGTTTCGAGAAGCCATTTATTCACTTGTGGTAGCATCTGCTTTGTTGAGCTTAGTCCTAACTGGTAATAGGCTTGAATTGAAGGTGATTTCAGTAAGTCGAACTGAGAGGTTTTGTAAAGCTCTAGTAGAGCGTCGAACAGCCAGGATTGGTCATTAATAGAGTAGATCCGATTTTCTCGAATAAGATCAGTAGTAAATCGTAAGATCAACGAATGTAGTAGTTTATGAAACTTTGGATATCCTTCGAGCTTTTCAGCATATTGTAAGAGATCCATAGTTACTCTTGGCGGAATGCGTCGGTGAGACTCGAGAGTATAACAAGCCAGATCGTCTATCCAAGGTAAGTAAGGAAGGAACACTAGATGAGGTACCAGGCGTTCCAGGTTTCCAATTCGATAAAAACATTGCATTACATTAGTTTCCATCGTATTAACACAGGTAGAAATATCTTGATTGTCCTTAATTCGAGAAAGCAGAGTTTTGAAGAGCTTACTCTGAATCAAATTATCACAATCACGATAACCAAATACACCTTGCTTCCAGAATGCATTTTCCAAGTAGCCTATCATAGCTTTGCCATAAAATTCTACTAGGTCTGGATAAAGATTGCTATGTGGTTGAAATGTCTCCCACATCGGATTTACAAGGTGATCCAAATCACGAGCCGTATACTTTCGAAGTATGGTAGTCAAGGTACGTTGCGTGAATGGTGGCAATTGATTGTTTAAGAACATTAGTAAGTTGTTTAGGACATCATCAGCGTCTCTCTTGGAATGATATGCATTAGGGACAAGCAATAATCGCAGAACACCAAAATACTTCATATTATTCTCTCCTAATCGATCTACGGAAAGTTTCACATCATTGGGCTCAGGGAGGTCATGTGACAATTGGAGAATAAGATCAGAAAATAAAACTGGGTGTTTGAGTAAAACGTCTTCCATGAACGAAGGAAATCTTGGGCCATAGAAGTGGCGCGAAGAGAATAAAATTTTCACCAAATGTTCAGGACTCAACAATTGGTCCGCGACTAGCTCAGTAATGCAAGTTTGAAGAATCTCGGTGAAATTGTCCTTTAGATGGCGAGAATTAGCACACCGACTGAGAGATTTCACCAAGAAATCCCAGCTACGAGAAAGAGGTTGTTTTTCACAGCTCCTTACTAAGGCTATCTTTACCATAGAAAAAATCCATCGACTAGAGTCACCAGATCCAAAGATGTAATCTTTGATCGAACTTAGTTTGCCTAGTAGATTTTTCTTTTCGATTGTGCGAAAGTCGAAAAAGTGAAAGCCAATTAAACTCCACTCGTTGGGAGGAATTTGAAGATTGTTACCTTCTTCCCAGATGACTGATTTTTGGTGAAATTCAACTCTATGTCCGGCAGACTGAGTGGGAAGAATAGGAAGGAACACAAACTTGAACTCTGTATTGTAGAAATCTAGATCGAGATAATAAATGGCTCTACCTGGGGAAGGTAATTCAACAATTGAACATAGAATGGCTTCTCTCCAACTACCAAGTGCCTCGCTGGCACCAGTTATACCAACACACTTCCCGTCGTCGTGGGGTCCGTGTATTAGAGCTGGCATGAGGGTAGATGTAGAAAGGGAAACGAACTGAGAGAAGTGTTATACGAATAGCAATTTCCCCTTTGTGGCAGGTTCCGGCAGGTAGGAAAATTTTACAAACCCAAAGATGCTAATGCAAGAGAATAAACCAGAGCCAATTTCTTTCTCCACAAATAATAATTTATTTGTGGGGAAGAACTCTCAAGTTTGGGGAAGGACTCTGGGTACAGGACAAAGAATGGTGTGACAAATTAGAG
>Ga0170475_133710622_pt1 | contig 14703 bp, 15 predicted proteins | sample Soicark_Litter_5_FD_111474 | JGI IMG/M metagenome (GOLD analysis project Ga0170475, IMG submission 111474) | Avena fatua rhizosphere microbial communities from Hopland, California, USA. Combined Assembly of 48 SPs | reverse complement strand
CTACAGCGAAGCGCAGCTTGCCGCTGGGAAGACGCACGATCACTACTGGAATGCTGCCATGGCCGAGATGCGCGTCACGGGATACATGCACAACCACATGCGTATGTACTGGGGAAAGCAAATCCTTGAATGGTCGTCCAGCCCGGAGCAGGCGTTCACGACGGCGCTGTCGCTCAACAACCGCTATTTTCTGTGCGGCCGCGATCCGAACTCATATGCCAATGTTGCGTGGTGTTTCGGTCTGCACGACCGCCCGTGGCCGGAGCGCGCCGTCTTCGGCAAGGTACGGTCGATGACGGCTGCTGGGTTGAAGCGCAAGATCGACATCGACGCGTATTTGAGGCACGTGGAGGAACTTGCGAAAGCCGAAGCCGGCGACGACATGGGTCCGTCATAGCCGCTTGGCAGCATGGCGAGCCACTCAGGCAAAAGAAGCTAAGCCGGGTTACTTCAGTCCGGGATGGCAGATGTCAGATATAGGCTCTGCAACATCGGGCTGATCCGAAAATCCCCGCCGAATGTTCGTTCGAGGATCGAAGCTATCTCACCCGACCGGTAGATTCCGCTCAGCGCGCGATCGACCTCAAAGCGAAAATCGTCGTCGCCTTTCGACAAGGCAAGGGCGTACGGTTCAATCGTCAGATACTCTTCGGCAAGGCGCAAATCGCCTGGAGCCTTGCTGTTCGCTTGTAGCACCCAGAGGATAGACCGATCTGCGAAATACGCGTTCACCTTTCCGGAATCCAGCATCGCCAAGCCATCGGCGTGCGTAGCCGCCAGCGTGATATTGGCATTGATGCTGGCCGCCGTGAGCGTATTGCGCAAAGCCTGCTCGGTTGTCGTGTCACCCAAGACACCAATCGTCTGACCTTCCATCGCTCGCAGGTTCTTGGGGCCATCAGCCTTGATGAGTAGGCCTGTGCCATCGACAAACGTATCGACCGAAAAGTCGATGAGCTTCCGCCGGCTCATTGTGACCGATGTGGCCTCGCAGAGCAGGTCGGCTTTGCCTTGGCGGATTACGTCGAAACGATCAGCTGCGGTGACCGGCACATAGCTCACGTTCAGCGACGGCACCTGGGTTTGCTGCGAAAGCCGCTTGGTGACAGCCTGGCAAAGGTCCACGATGAACCCCGTCGGCTTCTCCTCTCCGTTCTGATAAGAGAATGGTGGGGCGTCTCGCCGATAGGCGATGCGGATGGTGCCGTCCTGTCGGATACGATCGAGAGTTCCTGCCTGTAGCGCACCCGATAGCGTAAGCAGCGCCAGCGCGCAGCAGCCAAAAAACAATTTACCGTACATGCCGTCTTCCCCCACGGTCTGTCAATATTCTGATTGCTAAGGTGTGGTCCCGACAAGAGCCATAGATCCCGGGTGCCTTCCGCGCTGCGCCTGGCTCATAGTCAACGGAAGATCTCGCGGATGGCCGCGTAAACCGTGTCGGAACTCATCCGCGCGCATCGACAAGCATCTGCCGTCATGTTGTTCAGCCGCAGAGCCCTGGCCGTCGACTCACGAGCGACGCGGGCATCGCCGTTCTCGGGTGCTGAGCAGCTGCCCATATTGACCGCTCTTATGCAGAAGGGGACGCTCGCGGCGTAACCGGAGAGAAGCTGCATGAAATTGGCAGGCAGGGTTGCACTGGTCACCGGTGCGCAGCAGGGAATAGGCGCCGCTATTGCGGTCGCGCTGGCCGAGGATGGAGCGGACATCGCGATCACCTGGCTCGATGACGAACCGGCCGCCAAAGCAGTGGCAGATCGAATCCGCCAGGCCGGTCGCCGCGCCCACTTGGTCCGCGCCGATGTCGCCCGGCTGGCTGACATCGAATCAATGCTTGCGGATACCGTCCGGGTGCTTGGTGCGCCCGACATCCTGGTCAACAACGCCGGCGTCTACCCGCGCGTCAAGTTGCTTGAGATGCGCGAGTCCGACTGGGATTACGTGCTCGATATCAACCTAAAAGCTGGCTGCTTTGCCAGCATTGCGTTCGTCAAGGCACTGGCGGCATCCGGCAAAGGCAGCGGGTCGATCATCAACATCTCCTCGCAGGCAATCCGTGGTGCCGTGCGTGGTGTGCACTACAGCGCAAGCAAAGGCGGTGTCATCTCGATGACCCGGGCCATGGCCCTTGAGCTCGCGCCGCACAACATCCGTGTAAATGCTATTGCGCCTGGTACAACCGACACGGCCCAGCCCCGCTACGGAAACACCGAGGCAGAGTTGATTGAGATGGCCAAGACCATTCCGCTCGGCGGCAAGATGCTGGCCCCCGATCAGATCGCGCGGACGGCCGTGTTCTTGGCTTCCGAGGATGCGAATGCCATCACCGGCCAGGTTCTGCACGTCAACGGCGGGGCGTACATGCCCTGAAGATGCCCCGCCGGTGGAGCTCTGAATGAGCTGGCCTCGTAGGCAGGGCTGCGCGGCCTGTAGCGCTGAGCATCGTTTGATTGCCTGCCATCCAAGAGCATCGCTCTTGATGCGACTCAGAGTAGACGCAGGCGCATAGCTCGCCTAGAGTGCGAGAAAGGCTCTCCGCAAACAAAGAGCCACAGGGAGGTGACATGGGATCTAATCGGCCCACGTCCGGCGGCAACCACACTCGGATATCCCGCCGGGGTGTTCTCGGATTTGCGGCGGTTGCGGCCGTCGGGAACAATTTCCCAACCGCACAGGCCGCAGGCGCGGCCGGCGAACTGGTCTATGCGGTGCACATCTCTCTCGCACCGACCTGGTTCGATCCGGCGGAGACCCCGTCGCTCGTGACTCCCTACATGCTTTATTACGCGCTTCACGATGCGATTTTGAAGCCGATGCCGGGCCAATTGGCGGCGCCTAGCCTGGCGGAATCCTGGTCCGCCACGGAAGACGGTATGAGCTACAGCTTCGTGCTGCGCGACGGCGTCACCTTCCACAATGGTGAGAAGCTTACCGCCGAGGATGTGAAGTTCTCTTTTGAGCGCTATCGAGGCGCCGCCAAGGGGCCATTGCACGAGCGGGTCGCATCGGTGGAGACGCCCGATACGAGGCATGTGACGTTCAAGCTGAAGAACCCCTGGCCGGACTTCATCACCTTCTATTCGACGACCACGGGTGCGGGCTGGGTCGTGCCGAAAAAGTATGTCGAGAAGGTTGGCGACGAGGGCTTCAAGAAAGCGCCGATCGGCGCCGGCCCATATAAGTTCGTATCGTTCGCGCCCGGTGTGGAACTGGTCCTTGAGGCCCATGAAGGCTACTGGAGGAAGCCGGTTGGCGTGAAGCGCCTGGTGCTGAAGGTCATTCCCGAAGAGGCCACGCGGCTTGCTGCCTTGAAGCGTGGCGAGGTCGACATTGCTTATTCGGTCCGTGGCGAGCTTGCAGAAGAGTTGCGTCATACACCGGGGCTGACGTTGAAACCGACGGTCATCCAGTCGCCGTTCTGGCTGTATTTCCCGGAGCAATGGGACCAGAAGTCGCCTTGGCACGATGTGCGTGTCCGGCAGGCTGCGCGTCTCACGCTCGATCTCAAGACGATCAACCAGGCACTGACGCTCGGCTTCTCACATATTCATGGCAGCATGATTCCCGACAACTTCGAATTCTTCTGGAAGCCGCCGGATCCCGTGTATGATCCGGAGAAGGCGAAGCAGCTTCTCGCGGAAGCGGGGTATCCTAACGGCTTCGATGCCGGCTACTACAATTGCGACGGGTCCTATGCGAACCTCGCCGAGGCGACGAACAATTACCTGGGCGCGGTAGGAATTCGCGCCAGGCTGCGTCCACTTGAGCGGGTCTCCTTCGACCAGCAATTCAGAGACAAGAAGCTGAAGAACATCATCCAGGCCGGCAGCGGTTCGTTCGGCAATGCCGCGACCCGGTTCGAGACATTTGTGGTCAAGGGTGGCGCGTATGTCTACGGCAATTACCCGGATCTCGATGCGCTGTTCGAGCAACAGGCGGTCGAACTCGACCATGGCAAGCGTGCCGCGACCCTGACCAAGATGCAGCAGATCCTGTATGAACGCGTGATCGGCACGCATCTGTGGCAGCTTGCCTTTATCAATGGCATTGGGTCGCGTGTCGGTGAATCGAATTTTGGCCGAATTGCTGGCTTTCCCTACACGGCACCCTACGAAGACCTGATGCTGACGGGCGCCTGAGGGAGCATCGCTGACCGACAGGACCACGAGCTATCCGTTACGAATTCTGGACGGCATGCCGGTGGGGTGAGTAGACGGCATCGCGCCTAACAGTCAGAGCACGGTTCGGATGTTGCGCATCGCGTACGACGCTGCGTAGTTTGCGCCGATGTCGCTCCGATCTTTGTTTGACCTGGCCGCACAGCACGCCATCGCTTATCGCGATGCCTTCGGCGAGGCCGCGCCGCCCAACGGCTATGCGGCGATGCGCAAGGCTTTCAACGCGCCGACGCCGGAGCAGGGTAAAGCTGCACCCGAGGTTATCGAGGAGCTCGTGGCGCTGAGCACGCCAGGGCTGCGTGCTATGACAGGTCCTCGCTTCTTCGGTTGGGTGATCGGCGCATCGCATCCGGCTGGCGTGGCAGCGGATTGGCTGACCTCTGCCTGGGGACAGAACGCCGGCAATCATGAGGCCTCGCCCGCCGCGGCAGCGGCAGAGGCGGTGGCGGCGTATTGGCTCCTCGATCTGCTCGACCTGCCGCGCGAGGCATCGGTCGGCTTCGTCACCGGCGCCACGGTCGCCAACTTTGTTTGCCTCGCGGCCGCGCGAGGCGCGCTGCTGCGACGGGCCGGCTGGGACGTCGAGGCCAACGGGCTGTTCGGCGCCCCGCCGATCCAGGTGCTGATCGGCGATGACGCGCACACCAGCGTCTTTTCGGCGCTGCAGTTCCTCGGCCTGGGACGTGACCGCGTGGTCCGCGTCGCGACCGATGCCCAGGGCCGGATACTGCCCGCGGCGTTCTCGCGCGCAATGGCCAGCGGGGATGGACCTGCAATCGTCATTATCCAGCCCGGTCAACTAAATACCGGAGCGTTCGATCCCATAAAGGCGGTCCTGCCAGAGGTGCGGACGCGCAACGCCTGGGTGCATGTGGATGGCGCGTTCGGACTATGGGCGCGTGCCTGCCCCGCAGCGGCGCATCTGGCGTCAGGCTACGAACTGGCGGACTCGTGGGCGATGGACGGGCACAAATGGCTGCAGACACCGTACGACTGCGGCTATGCCATCGTGCGCGATGCAGAGGCGCATCGCCGGGCGATGACCATCGCGGCAAGCTACCTGCCGCTGGCCATCGAAGGTGACCGCGATCCGACGCACTTCGTCCCGGAGCTGTCGCGTCGAGCACGCGGGTTCGCGACCTGGGCGATGATCCGCCATCTCGGCCGCGCGGGCATTGCCACATTGGTGCAGGAACACTGCCGGCTTGCCGCACGGTTCGCTGAACGGCTGGTTGGTGAGCCGGGCGTGTACGTGCTGAATGACGTGGTGCTCAATCAGGTAATCGTGCGCTTCGGTGCGCCCGAACCGGATGAGACGGCGGATCGCCTGACCCGGGAGACGATTCTGCGTGTCCAGGACGACGGCACTTGCTTCGCCGGCGGGGCGCGCTGGCGCGATCGCTGGGTGATGCGACTGTCGGTGATCTCCGCGCCGACAGCCGATGAGGATATCGACCGAAGCTGCGAGGCGATCTGCAGCGCTTGGCATTCCGTGGCCCGCAGCAATCGGACACCGTGATACAGCGAGCCGAACTCGGTCTCAAAGCCTGTACAGCCGACCAGTCCCGCCAATCGCACCGGCAACTGCTTGCGATCGGCGTGTTGGGCCAGGCTCAGCGCGGGAACCGTACGAATTGAAGCCGGCTATCGGCTAAGCGGTTGAGGCGTGGCGCAGTCTACAGTGCGTCGGACACCGCGTCGCGATATGCCCGCATGGCGGCCAGGTGGTCGGCCGCCGTGTTCCCAGTAATGCGTTGGTGGTGACGGCGATTGAACGTCGTCGTAAGGCAGATATGCGACGCTTCAGCCGACTTCCAGAATGCTACCTCCTTACGCCAATCGGCGGGTCTCCCGGAGCCGCAAGAGGTCCATACCTCGATGCCGACTGCGTTCGGCTGGCGACCTTCCGCACGGGTCAGCGCACGCAGCTTCTCGATGACCTCAAGCGCCGTGTGATCCGCGGATAGGCGTTTGGCATCCATCCGTCACCCCACTTGGCGATGCGCGGCAGCGTCGCATCATGGTGACCGCCGAACCATATCGGCACGTGACCCGATGGCGGGCGTGGATTGATCCCTGCATCGTCGATGGTGTGATAGCGACCCTTGAACGTGACGTGGTCCTGCTTCCACAGCGCCTGCATCACCTGCACCTGTTCTTCCGATCGGCGGCCACGGTTGCGAAAATTTTCGTTCAGCCCGACGAACTCGACCTCATTCCAGCCGACGCCGATGCCAAGACGGAAGCGACCCCCGCACAGCACGTCCAGCGAAGCGGCCTGCTTCGCGACCAGCACGGTCTGGCGTTGCGGCAGGATCAGCACACCGGTGGAGAAGCCAAGCTTCGTGGTGCAGCCGGCGAGAAAGCCGAACAGCACGAACGGGTCGTGGAACAGATCCATCGAAGTGTTGCGGCTCATGTCCCAGTCGGCGCGCGAGGCAGCATTCACGCCCAGCACATGATCTGGCGCCTCCAGAAAGTCGTAGCCCATAGCCTCGACCGCCTGTGCGTAGTCACGCACGACGGATGCCTCACCGCCGATATCACCGAGTGGAACGAGTGCGCCCAGTTGCATTGACTATCTCCGCTTACTTATCGGCATCCAGCACAGCCTTCAGCTTATCCGGCGCCACAGCAATCGGATCGATCCCTGCCCGCTCCTGCTGCAGCAGCATGCTGATACGGGAATCGCGCTGGGCCCAGCCGCGACCGACCGCCTCGGTCAGTTCCTGGTGCGCCAGGTTGGTCAGGCGCATCGGCACACCGACCTCGCGCCCCAGTTGGCACGCCAGCGAGACATCCTTGTGCAGCAGGCGCAGCGCGAAATCAGGAGGATCGTAGATACCGGTAAGGAAACCGCGGGACATGCGATCGAACAATCGGGCTCGTCCGCCGGCTCCCTGGCGGATCGCCTCCCACAGCGGCAGCGGCTCGACACCGGCCTTTACGCCCATGGTGAACACCTCAGCCAGCACCGTGCTTACGGCCGCGCCGGCCGCATTGTGCACCAGCTTGGCGATAGACCCGGCGCCGATCGGGCCGATATAGCGCGCCGCGTCGCCCATCGCGTCGAGCACCGTCTTATACTGGTCGAACACCGCCTTGTCGCCGCCGACCCAGATCGCCAGCCGCCCGCTGTTGGCGCCGGTCGGGCCGCCGCTGACCGGCGCATCGAGAAATGCCACGCCCTGTTCGGTCAGTTCCGCGTGCAGCCTGCGCACGACGTCGACCGCATTGGTCGACAGGTCGAACCAGGCTGCGCCCTTGCGGATGCCAGAGGCCAGTCCGTCCTCGCCCATGCCGACCTTCTCGACGTCCGCCGGCGTCGGCAGCGAGGTGAATACGATGTCCACTGCCTCGGCTACCGCACGCGGGCTGTCGGCCCAGGTGGCGCCGTTCGCCAGATGACGTGATGCGGCATGCCGCGACAGATCATGGACGATGAGCTGATGGCCCGCCTTCTGCAGGTTGCTCGCCATGCCAGCGCCCATCATGCCAAGTCCGATGAATCCGATCTGCATCGTCCGTTCCTCCCGCGCATTCACGATCGAATTGTGGTCCGGAGCAGGTCTGTGCTCAAGCCGACGAGCCGAAGTCACACAGCCGCTTACCGCTGCGATTCAGTTCTATGCCATGTTCTGCAACCCACACGCGGATCGCTGAGGCTGGCTGGGCGTGTAAAGCCTCGACCGGAATGACGAAGCCGTGGCGGCCGCTACCGATAGACGCGTCCATCAGATCCTGTCTGAAGGTCTCTGCCACCACGCGCATGACGAACCGGTTGTCCACCAACACATCGAGGGTGACCGGATCATCTGTCTGTGTCAGCCAGCACCAGCCATAGAGCTGCCCGTCCCTTATCCCCTCAATCAAGCCTTCGTAGCGTCGCCGTGCAGTGGCAATGTACTGCAGTCGATTGGGTTCGATCAGGGTTAGCAACCGATCACGCAGCGGCGCACGCGGGGCTATGGCGCAGAAATCCAAAATCGCATCGATGATGTCATGCGGGAATGCCAGCGCCTTCTCATAACTCAGCAGCAGACTTGGGCATTCGGCCTCCTCTAGAAAGCGCATCAGTTCTGCCTGCTGTGTCATCGTGTGACGCAACGTCTGCATCGGCTGTCGATACTCCGACAGCGAGGTCCGCGTGGCGATCGCGACCGGATCACGGAAGCAAAAGATCACGCGCGGACGGTCAAACAGGTTCAGATGCTGCGGGCCAATTGTGTGGCACAGCATGGGACACTTGAAGCCCCAGCGTGCATTCGCTGCGTTCCTGCGTTCAATGATATCCTGCAGAGCATCGAGGCGTTTGACAGCCAGGACCCTGGTAATCTCCTCGTCCTCATAGATCGCGCTGTTGAACTCGCTGCCGATGAACAATCCGGCTTGGTGCAGCATCGATGCGACGAGACTGGTGCCGGAGCGGTGCAGGCCGGTGACGATGAAGGTGCGCCCAGGCTCATCGGATGGGCGGTTCAATATGAAGCCCTTGTTGACGAGATCGTCGAAGGTCACACCAGCCGGTGCTCCTCGATGACGAAATGCGCTGCCCCAGTGTCGGCGCCTGCAAGCGCACATTCGAGATCGACCAAACTGGGAAATACCAGCTCGGCCAATCCGGCAACACTGACCGGCAGGTGGGGAATCGTGCTGTTCGGCGCGGGCCCCTGCTCCAGCACGCAGTACAGCACGAGGCCGGCAAGCCGGGGCAGATCCCGTGCCCTTTCAGCGAAGCGATCCAACACTGCGTCATCGCGCTGCGCGCCGGGCAACAGCGCCATCAGTTTGACCCGTCCGGCATCCCTCGTCTGCGGCACCATGATGCGCGGTTCGCAGATGACCCGCGAGACGGCACCGATGAATTCGCGTGAATCGATGTTGCAGGCCACCATCTCAGGCGAATGATGCGCACGCAGACGATCCTGATCGTTGTCGAACCGCAGGATCGGAAGGCCATCGATGCGCATCGGACGCGCTCGCTCATTCATCGCCGGGGAAGCGATGACGTGGTGCTGCACGTAATGGTGCAGTGCAGGGAAGGCGCACACCAGCGGACCGTGCACGTCCAGCCAATGGCGACGGAACTGTGTCAGCGTGACATCGTCCCGCCGCCGCATCAGGCTGATCGCCGCGATCATCGGGTCAGCGCAGCGAATTGACGATCTGGCGAAACGCCTCCTCTGGGAACGCCCGCAAAGACGTGGTGCGGACGTTGCCGAGTTTCCCCAGCATCAAGGTGAACCGCGCCGCCACCGCATCGTCCGGCGCGTCGTAGATCATCACCAGATCGTAGGCACCCATCGTCATGTAAACGGAACGGAACTGACCGCCCATTTCCTCGAGCGACTTCTTTGCAGCATCGACGCGCCTCGGGCTGTCGCCGATGCCGCGCACGCCCTGATCGGTCCAGTTGGCGAGCATGACATAGGTCGGCATGGTCCGTCCCTCCTACTCAGTCCTTGGCTCCCAGCCTAAGCTGTTCAACGAGCAGGAGGAAGGCAAGCCATGATTGTCCCGGAGGGCGCGCGCAACATCGACTTCGTCGGCCATACCGACCAGGGAGGTCGCGGCGACGGCGTCCAGGTCATGGTGTCACGAGGCCATGCGTACGTTGGCACACGGGTGAGCCGCGGCATCATGGTGACCGACGTGCGAGACCCCCGTAACCCTCGGCCGGTGAACTTCGTGCCGACCCATCCGAATTCGGTCTGCATGCACCTGCAAGCGGCGGACGATCTGTTGCTGCACATCCAGGAAGCGGATCAGCGGGCATTGTTGTCGGCCCAGGAGTATTACGGCGGCTCGAACAAGGTGGACAGCCGCCGCTTCGGCAAGCGCGGCGAGGACTACGCCGCCGGCATGAGCGTCTACGACATCAAGGATCCCGCCAATCCGCGACGAATTGGATTTCTGGAGGTAGAAGGGCTTGGTCTGCACCGGATCTGGTGGGTTGGCGGCCGCTACGCTTATGCCTCGGCGCTGCTCGATGGCTTCACCGACCACGTCTTGATCGTCATCGATATGGCAGACCCGACCCGGCCGACCGAGGTCGGAAGATGGTGGATTCCCGGGCAGAACGTCGCCGCGGGTGAAACGCCCACGTGGCAGGGACGCTACGCGTTGCATCACGCGATCGTGGTAGACGACTTTGCCTATGGCTCCTGGCGCGATGGCGGGCTGACGATCCTGGATGTAAAAGACAAGTCAGCCCCGAAGCTGATCGCGCATCGCACCTGGTGTCCGCCATTTGGCGGCGGCACGCACAACGCCGTGCCGCTGCATGACCGCAACCTGCTGGTGGTCGCAGACGAGGCAACGCTGAACATCGACGAACAACCGATGAAGCACACCTGGGTGTTCGACATCCGCGAAAAGAGTAATCCGATCAGCATAGCCACGATGCCGATACCGTCGGACCAGGACTACCTGAAGATGGGCGGCCAGTTCGGGCCGCACAACCTGCACGAGAACCGGCCGGGATCTTTTCAAAGCTCGACAACGATCTTCGCCACCTGGCAGAGCGCCGGGGTGCGGGTGTTCGACATCGCCAACCCATTCCGGCCGGAAGAGGCCGGCTACTTCGTGCCACCGCAGCCGACCAAATGGGCCGAGCCGCTGCGTGGCCGCGCCAAGGTGCGGCACACCGCGGACATCTTCGTCGCGCAGGATGGGCTTATCTACATCACCGACTACGACGCCGGGCTTTACATCCTGCAATGGAAAGGCAGCTGACCATGGATTGGGACAGTGCGAAGCGGCTGGTACAGGCGGTCGAGGATGCATTCGGCGCAGCCGATCTGGTCCTGCGTGCCCGCTTTGCCCGCACCAAGGGGTACCGGCTGAAGAAGACGCTGCACTGCGTGATGGGTGACACGCTGGGCCAACTCCTGGGAAGCGAGCTGGGAGGACGCGAAGACCGGCAAGTCGATGCTGGGGCGTGGCACCGAAATCTGGATCGTACGCGACGGCCGCATCGCACAGTGGGACGCGACGTTCAACGCGTGGGAGAAAGGTGGACCGCCAACGACGCCAGTGGTGTGACTGGCATCTGGCGGCCTACGCCCAGCCGAGTTCCCTCATAGCCAGACCCGAGTGCCAGATCTTGGTCATGTGGCGGATCTTGTCGCCGTCGAAGTCCATGACATAGACGTAGTCGGTCGTGGTGCTCTTGCCGTTCGGCGGACATGGGCCGCCCTCGCCGCTATGCGTCGCATGGAACACGCCGTAGGCGGCGACGTTCTTTCGCTCCTCGTCGGTGGCGAATGATCTGATTTCGTAGCGACCGTCAGGCATGAAGGTCAGCAAGCCCTTCATCCAGTCGCAGTACTCCCGCAGCGTATGGGTATTGGCCAGCGGCTCTGCCTGCGCGGCAAAGCTGGCGTCGGGCGTGCAGTCGGTCTGGCACGCTTCCCAGCCCCTTCCTGCCTCGCACGCCTCGAAGAACTGTTTGGCCACCACTGTGATGTTCGGCATCGTCTCCTCCCTGTGCCAGAACTACGCGGAAGCCAGGCAGGGTGTCACTGCACATTCAGGGAGGCTCGCGATTCATCGCTTGCCCTGCTGTGCATCGACAAAGGCGCGGAGCACCGCGTTCATCCGCGTCTGGTAGCCGGGGCCCCCGTCGCGAAACCAGGCCAGGACATCCTGATCGATCCGCAGAGAGATTGCCTGCTTGGGCTGCGGCCAATCGACTTTCAGGCTGGTCCAGTCGGCCTTCCGCCTCGCCGCCGTCTTTTTTGCTTTCGACCGTTGGGCCGACTTGCTGCTCGCGCGGGCCATGCTTCCTCCCGACCTTGACCATTCGCAGCGTCCATACGCTTGTATTGTCCATAATGGCAAGCCGCCGGCGTGTTCTTGCATCGCCAGTCATGTCCCGCCGAGGGACAATTGTAAGATTAGGGCGTGGCCTGCGGCTTCATCGGCACGTCACCCGACGCGGCTAATCCCCGCCCAGCGCTGCCTCCGCGGCACGCACTGCCTGCAGCGGCACAGGCGCGCGTCCTACAACCTGACCGCCAACGCAGGCGAGCCAGTCGGCGCCCTCCGGCCGCGACGGGCGGAGCTCGATGACCTTGGCCTCGTCATCCAGAGCCACGGCACGGTAGGTGCGCCATCCAGACCAAATCGGGCCCAGAATGCGAACGACGCGGGCGATGGCCTCGCCCGCGTCGTTGCGTCCGATCCATTCGAGGGTCCGGTGAACCCCGGGCCCCTCCTCCTGTCGGCCCCGCTTCCAGTGGAGGCGGGCGGCGTGCACTAGGGTGCCCCCGTCATACAACCCTCACGATCATGCGCTCTTGGCCATGATCTCGTCCGCGATGTTCCGCGGCACCGGATCATAGTGGTGGAACTGCATGGTGAACGATGCCCTGCCCTTGGTCATGCTCCTCAGATCTGAAATATATCCGAACATTTCCTTCAGGGGAACATGCGCACGGACGATCACCGTGGACCCGCTGCTCTCCTGGTTCTGGATCATGCCGCGCCGCCGATTGAGATCACCCACCACGTCGCCAACGTGATCCGACGGAGTGGTAATCTCCACATCCATCACCGGCTCGAGGATGATCGGCGCGGCCTTCTTCATGCCATCGCGGAAGCACGACTTGGCGGCGATCTCGAATGCGAGCGAAGAACTGTCGACGTCGTGGTACTTGCCGTCGATCAGCGAGTACTTGAAGTCCACGGTGGGGAAGCCAGCCAGCACGCCGGTCTCGGCCTGCTGCGCGATCCCCTTCTCCACCGCTGGGATGTACTCTCGGGGGACCGAACCACCGACCACCTTATTGTCGAACACAACGCCCTCGTTGCGCCCGAGCGGCTCGAAGATGATCTTCACCTCGGCGTACTGACCGGAACCGCCGGTCTGCTTCTTGTGGGTGTAGGTTTCGGTGTGCGGCCGGGTGATGGTCTCGCGATACGCCACCTGTGGCGCGCCGATATTCGCCTCGACGCCATATTCGCGCCTCAGGCGGTCAATGATGATCTCGAGATGCAATTCACCCATGCCGGACAGAATGGTCTGACTGGTCTCAGGATCGGTGCGCAACCGGAGGCTCGGGTCTTCGGCCGCCAGCTTCTGCAGGGCGAGCGACATCTTCTCGACCGCTTCCTTGGTTCGCGGCTCGACCGAAATGTCGATAACCGGCACTGGGAAGGCCATGCGCTCCAGCACGACCTGATCCTGCTGCGAGGCCAGCGTGTCGCCCGTGGTGGTGTCCTTCAGTCCGACAAAGGCGGCGATGTCGCCGGCATAGACCTCCTTGATCTCGGCCCGCTTGTCGGCGTGCATCTGGAACATCCGGCCGATGCGCTCGCGATGACCCTTGGTCGTGTTCATCACCATGTCGCCCGACTTCAGCGTGCCGGCATAGATGCGCACGAATGTCAGCGTGCCGTACTTGTCATTGATGATCTTGAACGCGAGACCGGCGAACGGCGCGCTCGGATCCGCCTTGATGCGGCGGCGCTCCACGTGCTCGACGTGCTCGTCCTCGCCCTCTTCCGCGGCGATTGCGATACCAGGCACGTCCACCGGCGACGGCAGATAATCGATCACCGCCTCGAGCAGTGGCTGCACGCCCTTGTTCTTGAACGCTGTGCCGCACAGCACCGGGCGGAAGGCCCCGGATATGGTGCCCGCCTTGATGCAGCGCTTCAGCGTGGCGACCTCGACGTCGCCCTTGTCGAAATATTCCTCCATCGCCGCGTCATCGACCGACAGCGCCGTGTCCAGCAGCAGTTGCCGATATTCCTTCGCCCGGTCGGCGAGGTCGGCAGGGATCGGCTCGTCGTGGTACTTCGCGCCGAGCTCGCCGCCTTCCCATACGATCGCCTTCATCTCGACGAGGTCGACGACGCCAACGAACTTGTCCTCGATGCCGATCGGCAGCTGCAGCGGCAGTGCGACGATGTCGAGCTTCTCCTTCAGCGTCGCGTGGGCTCGGAAGAAGTCGGCGCCAGTACGGTCGAGCTTATTGATGAAGATGACGCGGGGAACGTTGTAGCGGTCGGCGAGACGCCAATTGGTCTCTGACTGCGGCTGGACCCCGGCCACACCTTCAATGATGAACACCGCGCCATCGAGCACGCGCAGCGACCGGTTCACCTCGATGTTGAAGTCGATGTGGCCAGGCGTATCGATGATGTTGATCCGGTGGTCGTGCCATTCACAGGTCACGGCAGCCGAGGTGATCGTGATCCCCCGTTCGCGCTCCTGCTCCATATAGTCGGTCGTGGTGTTGCCGTCGTGCACCTCGCCGATCCGGTGGGACATTCCGGTATAGTAAAGAATCCGCTCCGTTGTGGTGGTCTTGCCCGCATCGATATGAGCGGTGATGCCGATATTACGGATCTTTTCAAGCGGCGTCCCAGGCACGATGAACCCTCCATACCACGACGGGCGCCAAGGAACCCCGGTTCCGCGCGCCCGCCTCTCGCCTAGACAGATGCTGCACTGCGGCACGATTTGCAAGGATTATCGGCGCGTCGTGACGCAACCCACGCATGCATTGAGCGG
>Ga0170475_100010507_pt1 | contig 14712 bp, 9 predicted proteins | sample Soicark_Litter_5_FD_111474 | JGI IMG/M metagenome (GOLD analysis project Ga0170475, IMG submission 111474) | Avena fatua rhizosphere microbial communities from Hopland, California, USA. Combined Assembly of 48 SPs | reverse complement strand
GGCGCAGTTCAGTTGGCACAGCAGCTCGCGGATTCCGACATGGTGCAGAAGTGCTTTGCGCAACACTGGGTCGAATATGGCTACGGGCGTAGTCTCCGCAGTACCCCCGAGGACCTGTGCCTGCAGGAGAACATCAACACCGCGTTCAAGGCGTCCGGGTACAACGTGAAGCAGTTGCTGCTAGATCTCACGCAGACCACCGCCTTTCAGTATTTGCCCGCTCAGGAGTGATGGTCACATGCCGAACTTTCGTTTGAGTCGCCGTGCAGTTCTGCGCGGGGCAGGTAGCATCGCGATCGCGCTGCCTTGGCTCGAGATCATGCTGCCTGAGCGCCGTGCGCATGCCGCTCCCGTCGCTGGTAAGCCGGCGAATCATTTCTTGGCCGTGTTCCAGCCGGGTGGCACGGTCCGCAATGCCAGCGGCGTCGACAAGTGGGCTCCCACTGGCACCGAGACCAACTTCACGCTCAGCCCCATTCTGAAGCCGCTCGAGCCGATTCGGAAGAAGTTGCTGATCGTGGACGGGCCGGACATGAAGAGCGCTGTCGGCGAGCAGCACCAAGCCGGCATCATTGCTTGGCTCACGGGTAGCGTTCAGGCGCCCAACTTCGGCTACGCAACAGGGCCGTCCATCGATCAGGTGATCGCCAAGAAGCTCTACACGAATCAAAAGAAGAAGAGCATTCAGCTCGCGATTCGTTGGGCGACCGGTAAATCGCACGGCAGCCTGCACCCGATCAATTGCGCGAATTTCGACGCCGACAACAACAGCCCCATCGGTCCGTTGGTCGATCCCCAGACCGTGTGGAAAGACCTGTTCGGCTCGATCAGCACCGGTGGCAGCGGGGATGCAAAGGCGGCAGCGGCGCTCAAGCGCCAGCAGTCCATCCTCGACTTCGTGGACAAGCGTTACGACGCGCTGTCGCAACGGCTCGGGGCGGCCGATAAGCTGCGCCTCCAGGAGCACCTGAGCAAAATTCGCGAGCTCGAGAAGGGCTTGATGGCCATCCCGAGTACTTCGTCGATCTGCACGCAGGTGCCCAACGTGAGCACGTCGGATTACAATCCGCACCCCGCGTACTCCGACGACGGCATGACCTTCGACGCGACCACGGACAAGGCCATTCCCAAAGTCGGGAAGTTCATGACCGACATGATGGTCATGGCCTTGGCGTGCAACCTGGCGCCCGTTGGCACCCTGCAGTGGAGCGATACCGAGGCCAAGCACACGTTCCCGTGGCTCTCGTTGCCGGAAAACAACCACTATCACTTCTACCAGCACGACGGCGGCTTCCGGCCGGTGCAATGCGAGCAGATCGCAACCTGGTACTCGCAGCAGCACCTCTATCTGCTGCAGCAGTTGGACGCGGTGACCATTGGCGACCACACGTTGCTCGACGAGACCGTGGTCTTCTTCGGTTCAGAGCTGCAGGAGCCTCCAACCCACAAGAAGAACAACATGCCGTTCTTGCTCGCGGGTGGCGGTGGCTTGAACACGGGCACCAGCGGGCGTTGGATCAAAAAGACGGGCGAATCCCACAACAACTTGTTGGTTTCGATCCTGAACATGTTCGGCGATACGCGGACCAGCTTCGGCAGCGCGGGCTATTCCACCGGTGCCATGACTGGTATCGTCTGATTCGAGGGGCGGCACGCCCCAGCCCACGATGAGCGCTTCTGCAGTTGCCGAAATCGAGCTGGAGCGGTGCGGCTGCTCACGAGATCCGCGCCGGGTGTGCGATCTCTGTCGTACGCCCCAGCACGCGTTCCTGGCTTGTTCGCTCGGCTGTCTGCGTGCTCATCAACAGGCGGCGCACGGCTCGGTCCCGGCTGAGACCGCTCGCCGGGTTCGTCAAGCGCAGGAGGATATGAACCGGCGGGCGCCCGACGCTTCCGACTGGTACACCTCCCACCGTCGCCATTTGATGGACGAACTCGCGCGGGCGTCGGGAGACTTGTGCGTGCTTGGTGCAGGCAATTGCGCGGACCTCGATTTCGAATATTTAGCCAACCGCTTCGACACCATCCATCTGGTCGATTTGGACGCGGGAGCAATCGAACGCTCGCGCGATCGTCAGGCCAAGCCGCTGCGCGAACGCATCGTCCTTCACGGCGGCCGAGATCTTTCCGGCATTTTGCAGCACTTGGACGACTGGGCGGAGCGATTCCCGAGCGACGCCGAGCTGCAGCAAACATCGCTACGCGCAGCCCACGCGCTGCTGCAGAGCATCGGGCGCCCGTTCGATGTGACGCTTTCGACCTGCGTGTTGAGCCAACTCGTTTTGCCCTTCCAGGAAACCTGGGTGATGAGCGAGGAGGAGTGGGACAAGCTGAGCGCCTGCACCACCGCCGCACATCTGGCGACGCTCTTCGGAGCGACGCGCCAGGGGGGCAGCGGTTTCATGGCATTCGACGTGGTGTCCTCGGATCACCTTCCGGGCCTGCTCGCGTACCGGGGCCGGCCAGAGCAGGAGCTGCAGGCGTACGTCGAAGAGCAGGTGGCGGCCGAGCAGGTCTCGTTGAGCCCTGCCCCGAGCGAGTTACTCGCTCAGTTGACCGGCTCTGGGTTGGGCGCAGCGCTGTCGAGCGTGCGCATCACGCTGCCTTGGCTTTGGGACATCAAGAGCGCGCAGCAACTGGTGTACGGTTTGGGTTTTCAGCGGCTGTAAGCACCGCGCTCGCCGCTCATACGCGCTCGAGACAGACCCGGAACCGGCGTTACTCAGCCTTCAGCCGCGCCCGGACCCGCGTTGGTAACGAAAAATTGTGGTTCGATTTGGAACTTTGCCCGCAGGCGCTCGCTGATCGAGCTGATTGCTCGCGGCACCACCTCACGTTCGAGCACGCTGACGGTGCAACCACCGAAGCCACCGCCCGTCATTCGCGAGCCATGAACGCCAGGCTCTCCCGCGACGGCAGCGACGGCTTCGTCGAGTTCGGCACAACTGACCTCGTAATCGTCGCGCAACGAAGCGTGCGAAGCCGACATCAGGTTGCCCAGTTCAGTGAGCTCACCGGCCTGGAGTGCGCGCGAGGCGGCCAGGGTGCGAGCATTCTCGTGCACCACGTGGCGACAGCGCCGAGCGATCAGCGGCGGTAAGCTCGGCGCCAGCGCCTCGAACTCCGCGACGCTGACGTCACGAAGCGCGACCACGGCTGGATGTTGCCGGCGAATTTCCCGGACGCCCTCCTCGCACTCTCGCCGCCGCTGGTTGTATGCGGACGATGACAGCTCGTGTTTGACCTGGGTATCGCAAATCAACACGCATGCGCTGCCCAAGCGCAGTGCAATCGGCTCGTACTCGAGGCTCCGACAGTCGATCTGCAAGGCATGATCGCGCAAAGCCAGCGCAGAGACGTACTGATCCATGATGCCGCACTGCGTGCCAACATAGGTGTGCTCGGCACTTTGACCGGCAAGCGCCAGCTGCAACAGATCCGGTTTCGGCGTGCCTCCAAGCACAGCCAGGGCATAGCCCACGGACACTTCCAGAGCCGCCGAAGCGGACAAGCCCGCCCCCGCTGGCACGTCGCTGGCGATCAGCAGATTCGCTCCGGAGAGCGCGAAGCCTCGCTCGAGCAGCGCGCGTGCGGTGCCCTCGATGTAGTCGAGCCAAGAGCCGCGCCGCGGCGGGCCAGGCCGATACAGATCGAACTCTACCGTCTGCTCGAGCGTGAGCGAGCGGACGATGACGCGGCCATCCGAACGCGGCGCGCCGGCCACGAAGGTGCGGCGCTCGATGGCGATCGGCAGCACGAAACCATCGTTGTAATCCGTGTGCTCACCGATGAGATTCACTCGACCCGGCGCGGAAAAGACCCGCGGCGATTGGTCGTAAAGTAACTCGAACCTTCGTTCGAATGCGCGAAGATCGATCATTGGGCGTGTGGGCTCTCGAGGGACAGAACGGGGCAGCCCTCAGCCCGGGTACCAAACGACCCGCGGGTCGTCCGCTGCGCGTCGGTACTCGAAGGCCGAGTCGGTCATCTTTTTCAAATCGAAAACGGGTCGCCAGTTGAGTACGAGCTTGGCTTTGCTGTTGTCGAGCCAAGTGGAAAAATAAGGGGTGTTGATCGGCACGCCGACCAGGCCCCGCGTTTCTGCCAGATAGCGCGCAAGTACTCCATAATCTACCGGTTCATCCATGCAGATGTTGAAGGTTTGACCGCGAGCCCCTGCGTGATCGAGCGCACACACGATGGCCGAGACCAGATCTTCGACGTGCACGAAATTGCGCTTCACCGGAACGCCGTTCGCATCGAGCATGATGGGGACGGCGTTGCTCTCGCGGTACTTTGCCGCGCGCTCGGGACCGACGAGATCACACCAGCGCGGCCCGCCGAAGACGTCTGGACCGAACGATAGTTGATACTTGAAATCGTCCTTATCCATGATCCAGGGCGCGCGCAGGCAACACGTCGAGAGCCCATACTGGATGTGGTACTGCTCGAGCATGACCTCTTCGAGCACTTTCGATAGGGCATAGCAGCCCGGGTAAGCGCGGTGCGGATGCGCTTCGGTGATCGGGGCGGGTGAGGGATAGAAGAAGTGGCCCAGGCTGGCGTCGCCTCCGATCAGGATGAACTGGCGGAAGTCCGGACTTTGGCGGCAGGCCTCGAGCAGCCAAAACATGCCCTTGACCGCCACGTCCATGATCGACTCGGGGGTCTCTTTGGGAGTCGCCAAGTGCAGCACGTGAGATACGCCTTCCATGGCGCGCTGCACGTTGTCTTGCTGATCAATCGAGCCCCGCACGATTTCGAGCCGATCTCGAGAGGGCAAGATCCGGTTGTGACACAGGGCCCGGACGCGAAACCCGCTGTACGCCGGATCGTCGAGCAGGCGCTGGATGAATGCTTGCCCCACCTTTCCAGCAGCGCCCGTAACCAGGATCCGGTGCTGCTTGCTGCGGGCGTCGCCTTCGTAGCTTGCCTCTGCGTCTTGCGAATGCATGTTCACGTTTTTGACTTCCTCTCCCGCAGGCACGCCGCTAGGACCGTTTACTTGAATTATTCCGTCGCGGCCGATACGTTCGGCAGAGGGGCTCGATGATAATTCAACCGGTTGTATTCCGGTATCAATGCGGCATTTCGTCAAGTGGAAACTAAAGCAAAATGCTAAAAAAATCGCGTTCCTCGAGCTCGATGCCCCAACGTCACCCCTGGCCAGCAAGGGGAAGCAACTGCCGCGCAGCGTCGCGACGCGCTTACATGATAGCATCGCCATAGAAATGGCGAGTCCCATCAAGAAGTCGCGCGCCGGCGGGCAGCTCTCGGCAGCCGAGCTTCGCACGGGTGCATCGGCCGGCAGCGCCCTGCGCATCGAGCCGCAAAAAAAGCGCGTCACCATCGCCGACTTGGCGCGCGCCTTGGGGATGGATAAGTCCAGCGTTTCGCTGGCCTTACGCGACAGCCCGCGCATTTCCCAGACGACACGAACTCGCGTGCGACAAGCGGCGACGGAACAAAACTACTCTCCGAACTGGGCAGCGAAGCAACTTGCCGGTTCTGCAGAACGCGCAGTTGGGCTGATCATGCCCGCCACTTTCGAGTGTCTGGTGCATCCCCCCGTGGCAAGCACGACGCAGACCCTGGCGCGGCTGACCGCGGCGCGTGGCCTGACACTCAACTTGATCGCCAGCGAGCAACTGGAGCAGTCGGACGAACCCACCTTGCCCCTGCACGCCGACGGGTTGCTCGTCTGGGGAGACGTTCCTGCGGGTTCGGTCCTGCGCTTCTCCGCAGCCTACAGCCGGCCCGTCATCGTCCTAGATCCTCACCACCCGAGTTACGCGCGTTACACGGGCAACGCACTGTGGATTCAAAACCGTGAAGGCGCTCGCAGCATCGTGAGGCACCTGCTGGATCGCGGGGCTCAGCACTTGACCTTTGCCCAGTACGCGTTCGATCACTTGGGTCACATCGAGCGTTGGCGCGGTGCACGCGAGACGTGGGTCAAACACGCGTCACCCGAGACCATCAATCGGGTAGCTCACCAAGACTTGACCGACGCCGATCTCGAGCAAATCGCCAAGCGCGGGAACGGGGCGATCTTTTGCTCCAATGACCGCGGCGCGATGCAGATTTGGCATCGCTTGCTGCGGCTCGGGATATCGGTGCCCGGTGATGTCAAGCTGGCCGGCTTCGATGGCGACGAGTACGGCGCGTTGATCGGTCTGACGACCGCGCAGTTCGACTCCGAGCGTCTCGCCGAATCAGCCTTCGAAGCGATCCTGGAGCTCGTCTCGCACGGATCGATGGGCACGGTCGAAGCGGCAGTACCCGTTGTTTTGCGCACCGGCACCACGAGTTGAGGCCCTCGCGGCCGGCCTCGGGCAGCAGTCAGTCGGCTTGACACGCGCGTCGGCATTCGGTTAATTCAACCGGTTGACTCTGCCAAAATCATGATGACGCTCGAAAATCGACCGCAAGCCGTGGTTAAGAAGGGCAAATGCTCGGGCTCAAAACTTTGCTTGGGGCTTTCTCATTGGTTCTGTTCACGAACAGCTGCGCAGGTGGGCGCGTGAGCTCGGCGGCCAACGCGCCGTCGACCGCCACGCCCGGGCGCTCGGCGACGATTGAGCAAAAGGCTTGGGGCGAGGTCGACGGGAAACCCGTGACGCTCTTCACCCTGACCAACAAAAACGGCTTGGTGCTGAAGGTCGCGAGTTACGGAGGCATCATCACGGAATTTCACGTACCTGATCGCGCGGGTAAGTTCGCCGACATCGTGCTCGGTTTCGACGACCTCGCGAGCTACGTGAAGAGCAGCCCGTATTTCGGTGCCATTATCGGTCGCGTTGCGAACCGCATCAGTGGTGCGCAGTTTCAGCTCGACGGAACGACCTATCGCTTGGCCGCCAACAACGGCAACAATTCACTGCACGGTGGCGTGAAGGGTTGGGACAAGGTCGTCTGGGACGCGGTCGCGATCGACACGCCGGACGGCCCCGCCGTGCAACTGAGCTACACGTCCAAAGACGGCGAGGAGGGGTTTCCTGGCACGGTCCAGGCCAAGAATACTTACACTCTGACCAACGCCAATGAGTTGAAGATCGAGATGAGCGCTGTCTCGGACCGGCCTACCGTGATCAACATGGCCCACCACACGTATTGGAACTTGGCCGGGCACGCTTCGGGTCCCGTGCTCGAGCAAGTCGCCAAGATCGATGCTCATCAATACACGCCCAACGATCCGGTCTTGCACACGGTGGGTGGACAAATCGCGCCAGTCGCTGGCGGCGCGTTCGACTTCACGACTCCCAAGCCAATCGGGCGGGATTTGCAGGCGGCGGGCGGCGACCCGATCGGCTTCGATTCCAACTGGATCGTCGATGGCCCGCCCCACGAGCTGCGCAGCGTGGCTCGTGTGAAGGATCCGCATTCGGGCCGAGTGCTCACGCTCAGCGGCGACCAACCCGGTGTGCAGTTTTATACCGGCAACTACCTCGACGGCACCCTAGTCGGTAAGGGCGGCGCGAAGTATGCGCAATACTCCGCCTTCTGCCTGGAGACTCAGCGCTTCCCGAACGCCATCAACGTTCCCGCTTGGCACGCCGACGTCATCCTGAAGCCCGGTCAGGTCTACACGAGCCGGATGGTTCACGCTTTCACGACGGAGTGAGACCGAAGCGGTCTGCGCAGTGCGCGCGTGCTTGCCGTGCGCTCGCACTGCTGACTCGGGCTCGGCCACGCGGACCCGTCAGGGAAGATGCACGAGCCACGGTTCGCCAGCACGAGCCCAAGCGCAACGAGGATCATCGTGCGTTGCGTTGCCCGTCACCCATTTGCCGTCATGGCAAACTGCAATCGCTTCTATCAACGCCCAGCCGCTGAGCGACGCAGCGTCGGCGTAGCGGTCTCCGCCGAACACGACGAGCTCCGCCCCTGCGGCCCTCGACTCGTTGTCCCGTGCTGATCCTCTGCCCCTCTTAGCGCGTGAACCCGGAGTATCCTACGCGTTCAAGGGGCAGTGAGTGCGGAGGCAGGAGGCGCCGAGCCTACGAATGCCTTGCCGTCATTACCAAGTGAGCGTCATCCCAGCTGCGAAAGAATTTACACCTTCAAACTCACCAGCCCACCAATTGGTGTTCGATCGGAAGTAGTCCAACGCCGCATGAAGGTATGGCGCGATGTGATACACGACCACGGCCGACACGCCCATCTGTGACTTCAGCACGCTGTTCTTCGGGATCGGCGGCGTGAAGGTGTTGTCGAAATTCGCGGGATCGACGTCGGCGGTTACTTGGTGCACACGGGTGATGCCCCAACCCAAGTTGAAATCGAACTTGGCCAGCGCGAGCTGCGACTGAACGTAAACGCCGTCGAACTTACGCAGCTCGTCTCCCAAGCCTTGCGCCAAGATGGAGTCGCTACCATTCAAGAAGTAGCTGACGCCTAGCCCCTTGCCATAGTGCCCCGCGGCGCCGATATGAAACGGACCGACCTCGAGTCGGGCTCCGCCGCCGCCGCCGTAGGCACTGGTGTGCCTGGGTGAGTCTCTCGCGTAAAGCTCTTGATACGCGCCGTTGGCGAAAACGTGCAGCTTGGCTCTGCCTGCGAAATTCGCGTCGTACGTCAGCTCCGCTTCGGGACGGCCTAGCTTGGTGCGCTCCCAATACAAGCCCACCAATGTTGCCGGGTCGTAGTAGCCCACGGTGAGCTGCAAGCCACCGAGTGAGGGCGTAGCGTACTGCACCCCGGACACGAAGACCGGTGCGATGACGCCGTAGCCGATGTGACCACCCGACGGTCCGTGATCGTCGAAGCCTGCTGGGCTACCGAGGGCGTAGCCATGGCCGTATAGAAAGTCGATCTCGGTTGCTCCGCGCGAATACAGCGAGAGAGCGCGACCCACGAGCAAGCTGCCCCAAGGTGCTTCCACCTTGAGATACGCCTCGCGCATGTCAGGCAGGTTTTTGTAGAAGGTACGTCGCTGTTCGGTTTCTGCAGTTCCCCAAAGCGAGATTTGTCCGCTGACCTTGGTGTTCTCGGTCAGCTCGCGACGAACGCCCAAAGTTAGAATGTTGCTGAGGAAGCCGCTGCGCATGCGCATGGCCAAAAGGGGCCCCACGCGCGGCTGCCCCTGTGCGTTTACGACCGGATCGCTTTGCGCTTGAACGCCGCCATCCGAAACGGGGTGTACCGGTACCTCCATGCCGTTTTGTTGGAGGTAGGTTTGAGGACGGCCGTCTCCTTGCAGAACGTTGGCGAAAGCGCCGATGCGCCCCGTCGTGAAAATCTGCCAGCCGGCAGTATCAACCAACGTAACTTCGGCTCGTGCGCTGCTCGTTGTCGCAAGAAAACCGACGAGAACGGCCAGCGCACTGGCGACTTTCAGTTGTGTCTTCACTGATGAACCGCGACCTTGGTGACGTCGAAGAACAGGAATTGCCCATAGCCGCCGCCAATGTAAGGCTGCATGAAGTCGGACGGCGCTGCCGGCGTAGCGGGCGTCAGGTTCACGGTGACCGGCGACGAGCACTTATTGCTGGCTGGTGAAGTGCCGCAATTCTGAATCGACCTGCAATTCGAATCGTACACCTTGACGGTGAGCGTGCTCCCTGCGGGAACGGGAATGGTCTTCGTGTAGTCGATTGGGAAGCTGGTGTGCTCCGTTGGCGGACCGACCTTGGGGCTCTGGCTCGCGTTGACAGAATTCAAAAAGTAGATCCCCTTTGCGGTATCGCCCGCTGCGGCCGGCGACACGGTGAGGGAGTACTGGTTGTAGTCGATGCCCGTTTCGCCCGCCATCAGTGCGACGCCGCCTCGGTAGAACAAGTCCTTGTTGCTGAGGATCGATGCCGTGCCTGCATCGCGCACGCCGTTCTTGTAATTGATGACCTCGACGATGCCGCGAACCCGAAAGGTCACGTCGTAGGTCGTGCCCGTCGTGCCCTTGATCATGAACGTATTCGTGGTCGTCGAGGCGTTGTTCACGCAATTGACGTTCGTGCAATCGTAGTTCGCAGGTGAGTTCGGCGCACACGGATACTTGAGGAGCGCGCCGTCGAAAGCGGCAACGATGCTGCCTGGATCGAGTTCGCCCGCGCCACCAACGCCAGCACCAGCCGAGCCGCTGCTCCCCGCGCTCGATGGGCCGCCGCCGCCAGAGATCGCGCCGCTCGATCCCGCTGCCGGCGCGCCCGCGCCCGAGCTGCCGCCGAGTGTCGGAGCAGTGCCGCCGGTCTCGACGCCTGTACCCATGCCGCCCGTATCAGAGCCCGCAGTCGGACCCGTGCCGCCTTGCGGAGACGCGCCGCCTTGCGGAGCGGAGCCGCCGCTCGGACCGGAGCCGCCGCTCGGACCGGAGCCCCCGGTGCCGGGGGGGGGCGGGCTGGCTGCGGTCGAACAAGCTAGCAGGGCTAAGCAGACGCTTCCGGTCGACAGAAGACTTAGGGATTTCATTCGTTGTTCCTCGTTATTTCATGCGGGCAGCGCGCTCGATCACGCCGGATAAAGGGGTTGAGAACTCGGCTTTGTTCAGAAAACGGCGGCGCGCGATCTCTTTCGAGTAGAGAGAGCGAGCGGATCAACGAGCGGGGTTGGTGACAGAACGCAAAGAATACTTGTAGAAGCGCCCAGTCGTCGAGGGCATGATTCCCTGAGCAACTTTTCACTGATTTAGCTGAGTCAACCGGTTGAATTATTCACTGGATGCTCGTGCTGTCAATAACGCAGAGCGAGCGCGGGCAGATCGCGAACGACGCGGAGAGTCACGTTCTCGCCCGCTTGCGCGCGGCATGCGACCGAGAAGCTAGTTGGAATGTAAAAATGTAGCGCAGCGCGATTGGCAATTGCCGCTTCAGCCGCTGTGCGAGAGTGTGAGTCGCTCGGGGCTGTTCTGATGATCGGCGGTCGCGCGCGCTCCGAAGTCGTGGCTCGACGTTCCAAGAGTCGAGTCGACACCATCGTCGGCTGGCCGTTCCGTGCAACATGCAGCGCTTGGCTTACGGGCACTTGATCGGGGTGGGGGGACTCGGCACCGCGAACGTCGGCATCTGATTGCTCGACGCAGCTTTGAGTGCTCCGGCGTGCGCGGTGTGCCCAGCGGTGGTCACCTTGTCCGCCGTCGTGGCTCCCGTGGTCTCGTTGAACTGCCAATAGCCGACCAAGCCTGCCTCGTTGCCTACGAGTGCTTTGTCTTTCGTGGCCAGGAGGTCTGCCGCGGATCGTGCAACGTTCCAGACTCGAAATTCGTCGATGTAGTCGGCGAAATAGGCATTCTCTCCCGGGTAGCCGCCGATGGTGAGGATCGACGTGCCCGTTTTCAGCACCTTCTGCGAGGCGTTGTCGGAACTCTTGCTCGATTTCAGCACGCCGTTCACGTAGGCCTGCACTTGCATGCCGTTCCAGGTCATCGCGAAGTGGACCCACTGGGCCGTCGTCGTATTCACGCCGCTGGCTTGGTTGTCGTTGTCGAAATAGGCGTTCGTGAACGGGTCGATGCTGCCGATCGAATTGCTCGTGCTGCCGAAATCCAACCCGAAGCCGTCCGCGTTTCGTGCCGAGGGAAACGGACCGTAGAAGAAGAGCGTGTTTTGGTTGGCCGTCCAATCCGTAGTCTTCATGTACGCCCAGAGCTCGACGGTGCGATCGGCGCTGCCGATCGGCAGGTCACTCATCATGTCGATTTCGACACGGGCCTTCGCGGCATCGGACGCGGTCCCCGAGCCATTGGCGCTCAGAGAAAGCGCATGGCCAGCGCAATCCGTCGCGCTGCCGCCGCCTACCGAACCAGCAACGCCAGCGCTGCCGCCGGAGTTGCTGCCAGCAACATTTGCGCCTGCGGTTCCGCCGCTGCCTGCGACTGTCGCGGCTCCGGCTATGTTCTGTGCGCCGCCCGAAGCACAGCCGGTCGCCGCTCCGCCGGCTGCGGTGTTGCTGCCCGCGCTACCGCCGGTGGCGCTTCCACCCGCCGCGGTGTTGCTGCCCGCAATGCCAGCGGAGCCAGCGCCGCCAGCCGCCATCATCGGCGTACCACCGGCACCGCTCGTCCCCGAGCTTGGCGACCCTCCGTCGCTCGAGCAAGCACAGCTGACGAGCGCTCCCCAAAAACAGATCAAGGCTGCGGCGCGATGCTTGCTCGTTGCGGCGTTCGAGCTAGCGCGCTCACGCGCCGGAATTCGATGATGATTGATCAACGTGGCGGTCTCCGGTGCTTGGACGTGAAGGCGCTCGAATTGCGGCTGGCAGCGGCCAGCTCGAAATCGTTCGAGCATATTAGACCATGAATACATGCTTCATTCAACCGGTTGCGCTGTCTCGGTCAACAGCGACGGCTTAGCCGCGCAGCCGCTTCATGAGGCGGCGCTCGGCGGCTCGCACGCGCCGATGAATCGTCGATACGGAAAGCGCGGTTTCTCGTGCGATCTCCTCGATGCGCCAGCCTTCGCCGCGGCGCAGCCACAGGCAGCGACGCTCTTCTTCGGACAAACCTTCGAGCAGTCCGAGCAAGAGTCGGATGTCGACTTGAAAGTCTGGCAGCGCTTCGAGCGAAGGCAAGACATCCGGGTCATCACCTCCGGACAAGAGAGGCCGCTTGAGGCGGACTCGCCGCGCGTCGTGAATCGCCGAACGCCGAACTACTACTTGCAGCCAGCTGACGAGAGCAGAAGGATCTCGTAGCGACGAAAAACTTTCGACAGCGTGTAGCAACGCCTCTTGACTGAGGTCGTCTGCGTCGATGCCGCGGCCAGCACTACGACGAGCGACTTTCCTGGCGACGATGCTGCAACGCTCCCAGAGAGCTCGCGCAGCTCGCCTGTCACCCGAGCGTGCTGCCTCGATCAATTCGGTCGAAAGCGGCGCGCTCGCTGGCTCTTCGAGTCGAGCTTGCCGCGGCGTCACTTACCAACAAAACACCCAAAACTGCCGTAAGTCAAACGGTTGTATTGATACAGAGCCAAGCCAGAACGAAAGCGCCGAGCAACTGTGTCGGTCTATTTTTGTTTGGCAAAACGCCGCGCGATCCCACAAACCAATCTGCGCTGCAATTGATCTGCGCGCGAACCGAAGCGAATTCGGTTCGGGTTGCGTTCACACCGGCACAAGCTACTCTTCGTTAAGAGTGTTACGTGAAGCGTGCTCTGGGTGTTCGCGTCGGGCTCGAAGTGGCACAAACGCATGACCACACCCGCGCCCAAATCCTCATCGTGTGTGCCGAGTACGCCTCGAGCCATCGGAAGTAGCCGTCCCTCGGAGAGCCTGGACAGCAATTTCCGTCGACTCGATAAGAACGCGCGCAAGGACTTTTATTTGAAAAGACGAGCCCCTGGCGACAGTACCAGATGCCGAAACTCATCCGGTGCGAGACGCAACCCCGCGTTCCGCGCTTGCTGAGGCAGCCCAACCCATCACAGTTGGCGAGGAAACGATGAAGCGCGCCTTCCAGGCCTACGGACGATTCAGCACTCCTTCTTTCTGCCGCCCCCGGCTCGTGCACGCCGGCTTGGTGCTGGGGATGCTCGCGGCGGCCGTCGGCTGCACCAACGGTCAGACTGGGGACTCCTCCGGGAACCCAGCTGGTACCGGGTCGACCACGGGAACCACTGGCGGCGCCACCTCCGGCCCTGGCCCTGGGGCGGGCGGCGGGACTCCGCTCGGGACCGGTGGGAGCGGCTCCGACAGTGATCCCTACGCCATTCCGTCTTCGGCGCCGGCTACCGTCCTGATCGCGACACCGCGGTTTGCTCGCTTGAGCCGACAGCAGTGGTCGAACGCGGTGCGTGACTTACTGAAGCTGACGGACATTTCGGATATCGACAGCACCGTCTCTGGCGACGCGCTGATCGGCTTCGACGACGAGGCCGAGTCGCTATTCGTGACCGAGGGGCTGCGGGCCCAGCTGTTCGATGCTTCGGAGAAGCTGGCCGACAAGGTCACCTCCGATGCCACCGCGCTCGCGCGCCTGGTTCCGCAAAACGCGCCAACGGATGCGACCGGTCGCGGCAAGGCTTTCATTACCTCATTTGGTCAGCGTGCGTTCCGGCGCCCGTTGACCGATGCCGAGGTGACGACGCACCTCGGCCTATTCGCTCAGGGGCCCACGCTGTATCCGGGCGTCGATGCCTTCAAGGCAGGGGCGAGCTTGGTCATCCAGGCCATGTTGCAGTCGCCTCACTTTCTCTACCGCACCGAGCTCGGCACGGCTCAGGCCGGCGCGGCCAAGGTGCCTCTCAACGATTGGGAAGTGGCCGCCAAGTTGGCGCTCGCGATCACCAACACCATCCCGGACGACGCGCTGCTTTCGGCGGCAGCTGCGGGACAGCTCCACGACTCGGCGGGCTTGACCACGCAAGTGAACCGCTTGCTGGACGGCACGACCGGAACCGATGGCGTCAGCAATTTCAACTTTCAGGTGTACCGCCTGGGCGCGTACGACGGCATCACCCGCAACGCGGCGGACTTTCCGGACTTCAAGCCCAACGCACCCGCGGCGATGAAGGTAGAGGTCCTGCAGTTCTTGCGTGAGCTCTTCAAGGAAAAGGGCGGGGTCAGGGAATTTTACACCAAGCCCATTGGCTTCGTGAACGCGCAGCTGGCGCCGCTCTATGGCGTGACCGGAAACTATTCGAGCGATCCCAACATGCTGACCAAGGTCGATCTCGATCCGACTCAGCGCTCCGGTCTGCTGACTCAGGCAGGGTTCCTGTCTTCGTACATCTCCGTCGGCAACGAGCCCGACATCATTCATCGTGGTGTGTTCATCGC
>Ga0170475_113004661_pt1 | contig 14713 bp, 12 predicted proteins | sample Soicark_Litter_5_FD_111474 | JGI IMG/M metagenome (GOLD analysis project Ga0170475, IMG submission 111474) | Avena fatua rhizosphere microbial communities from Hopland, California, USA. Combined Assembly of 48 SPs | reverse complement strand
GGACGCGGCAAATGCCGCACCGGTCTACTCTCGGGGTCATGATCATGGAAACCTTGCTTCCACACTTTGAGCGCCAACTCATCGCGTTGCGCCGCCTATCCAAAGAGTTTGCGGCCAAGCATCCGAAACTGGCGGGCGAACTGATGCTCGCCGGCGACACCTGCGGCGATCCCCACGTCGAACGCCTGATCCAGGCGACGGCCCTTCTCAACGCGCGTATCGCCAGGGTTCTCGACGACGACTACAGCAGGTTCACCGAGGCGCTCCTGAGCGCCTTGTACCCCCACTACCTGCGCGCCATCCCGTCCTATTCGATCGCCTTGATCGACACCACGGCCGCAACAGGAAACGCCATCAACGGCGCCAACATACTTCCACGCGGCACGGCGCTGAAAACCACCGCCCAAGGCACGCCGTGCCAGTTCAGGACTGCATACGACGTGCTGATTGGCCCCGTGACGATCGCGCAGGCCCGCTTCCACCCGACCCCCCAAGCCCCGGCTTCGGTGCGCCTGCCGGCCGGGTCGAGCGCCCAGATCAGCATCGAGATTGCCAGCACTTCGAATAAATCGGGACTCGAACTCCTGCCCGTCAAGACCTTGCGCGTGTATCTCGACGGCGAGCCTTCCCTGCGCGCGGTGGCGCGCGACACGCTGTTCATGCGGGTCAGCGCCGCATATGTGGAAATGGGCAACGGCCAGCCTTGGCTCCGCCTGCCCGGCGTTCCTCTCGCACCGGTCGGATTCGCTGCAACGGATGCAATGCTGCCATTCCGGCCCAGCGAGCATCCTGCCTATCGGCTCCTGTCGGAGTACTTCGCCTACCCGGAAAAATTCAACTTCATCGATATCGATTTGGCGTCGCTCCTTGGCGGCCGCGGCGAGCCATGCCCGCGCGTCAAGCTGCATTTGATCCTGTCGGGCGTTCGCACGGATTCGGACACCGCGCGCATACTCGCGCCGCTATCCGCGGAAAATCTGCTGCTCGGCTGCACACCCATCATCAACCTGTTCCAGACATCGGCGACGCCGATCAAGCTGACCCATACGAAAAGCGAGTACCAGCTTCTTCTGGACGATAAACCGGCCTGCGCGTTCGAGCTGTACAGCGTCGACTCCGTATATTCCCTGTGCAGAAACGCCGAGGACAGCGAAGTCACCGAGTTCGTTCCCTACTATTCGCTCCGCCACGGCGCTGCCGGAAAGGGGCGCAAGAACCACTATTACCTGATACACCGGGATGAAGAGTTGGCCTCGTCCAGTCCAGGGCTGGAATACTTCATCACCTTCGTCAATGGCGATTTTGACCCGCTGGCGGCCCAAAGCGGCACCGTATCGCTCGACGTCACCCTCAGCAACCGTGACGTGCCGCAGGCGCTGCCCTATGGACTGACCGGCGGCGACCTGCAGATCGACAGCAGCCTGGGAAAATTTCCCATCAGGTTTCTGCGCAAACCAACCCCATCGCGGCGCCTGCTAGCGGGGCGCAACAGCCAGTGGGGATTGATTTCGCACCTGGCGCTCAATCACCGCTCGCTGAGCAGCGATGGCGTCGATTCCCTGATCGCCTTGCTCAAGCTGCACACGATGCGCGACTCCGCCGTCGGGCTGCGCCAGGTGGAAGGCATCGTCGGCCTTCAGCAGCGCGCCACGACCGCGTGGGTGCACGACGCCAAGGGCGCCGCCTACCTGAGCGGAATCGAGCTGCGGCTGACGCTCGACGAAGAAGCCTTCGCCGGCAGTAGCATTCATGCCTTCGCGCAACTTCTGGACCATCTCTTCGGGCTATCGGTTCATTTGAACAGTTTTACGCAGCTGGTCGTACTGTCCAGTACTTCAGGAAAGGAGCTGATGCGATGCCTGCCGCGCAATGGCGATCTGAGCCTGGTGTAATCGACCGGCTCTTGCAGGAGCCTTACCGCTTCGAGTTCATCCAGGCGGTGCGCGTGATCGAGCGCTGCCTGCGTCAAAGCGGGGTGCCTCACAATGAAGTGCTCAGCCAGTTCATCCGCTTCGAGAACCGGCTGTCGGTCGCGTTCCCCGCGAGCGAGATTGAAGGCTCGCCGTCGTGGCGGATGCGCCGGCGCACTCCGGCGCCGCCATGCTGCAAGCCTTGCGCGAGAAAAAATTCAAGCACATCAGCTTGACGCCCGCGTTCATGGGATTCCTGGGCAGTGCCGGAGTCATGCCCCTGCATTATACGGAGCGCATCGCGACGTACGAGTACGAACAGAAAGACGCGGGGCCGCGCGCCTTTCTCGACCTGTTTTCCACCTCTTCGCTCGCCATGTACTATCAGGCGCGGACCAAGCACCGGCCGGACTGCATGGTCGATGCCGACGGAGGCGACAGGTTCCTGCCGATGCTGCTGGCGATCGCCGGGTTCGAGCCGCGCGCCTTGGAGGACAGTCCCGGAGAAAACAACTCACCGGATATCGCGGATGAAATCATCGGGTTCTATGCCTCGCAGTTCAGCAGACGCGCCGTACCGGCTTGCATGATAGCGGGCGTACTATCGGAGTACTTCGACGTGCCCATAACGCTGCAGCAGCTGGTGGGCAACTGGGAAACCTTGCCTCCAGATCATCAGGCGCGGCTCGGCCTGGGCAACATGCCGCTGGACGCCGGCGTTCTACTTGGAGAACGCATCTACCGCCGCGATACGCGCGCACGGCTCAAGATCGGGCCGCTGGACCGAAAAACCTTCGGCAGTTTCCTGCCCGGCGCCGACGCTGCCCGTGCCCTTGAAAGAATGCTCGGCAAGTTTTGCGGCGCCGGGGTCGCGTTCGAGATTCGCCTTGTGCTGCGCAAGGAAGACGTGCATGGCGCGCGCCTGGCGCCGTCCGGAGGACTCGGCGACGCGCAGCTCGGGCGTGACGCCTTCGTGCTCACCGGTTGCGCGGAGACCGACCGCGAGGACATCAGCTACGTGCTGCGCCCGTAAGACCGGCGGCATGCGCCGTCAGCGCACCACGCGCTGCACCATCCCTCCCGGCAAGCGCTCGACCATCCCCGCCAACTCCAGCAGCAGCAACTGGCTGTTCAACTGCCCCGCATCGGCGCCGGTCAGCGCCAGCAAAGTATCGAGCTCGACAGGATCATGGCCCAGGCTGGCAAGCAATCCTTCGCACGCATCCGCGACCGGAGCCGGACGGCGGCCGGCCAGCGGCGACAACTGCATCGCCTCCAGCACTTCATCGACCGTCTCGACCAGATGGGCGCCGTCGCGAATGAGCTTGTGACAACCCTTGGCCAGCGCCGAATGGATCGAGCCCGGAATCGCGAACACTTCCCTCCCCTGCTCCGCCGCCGTCTGCGCCGTGATGAGCGAGCCGGACTGCGCCGCCGCCTCGACCACCAGCACGCCCGCGGACAAGCCGCTGATGATGCGGTTGCGGCGCGGGAAATTGCTGGCCACTGGCGGCGTGCCCAACGGGTATTCGCCGACGATGCAGCCTTCCACGGCGATCCGCGTGGCGAGCGCGCGGTTACGCAGGGGATAAATGATGTCGGCCCCGGTGCCCACGACCGCAATGGTGGAGCCTTGCCCGCGCAACGCCCCTTCGTGCGCGGCGGCGTCGATTCCGAGCGCCATCCCGGAAGCGATGCACAACCCGGCATCGGACAAGGCGTGCGCGAACGACCCGGCGTTGGCCTTGCCCTGCGCACTGGCGTTGCGGCTGCCGACGATCGCCAGCACGGGCCGCGCCAGCAGCTCGATACGGCCTTTCACGTACAGCAGCGGCGGCGGATCGGCGATGCTGGCCAGCGCATGCGGATAGGCTGCGTCGCCCAGGACCAGCAGATGGTGGCCGGGCGCTTCCAGCCAGCCGAGCGTGGACTCGACCAGGCGCGCGGTTTCGGGCGGCATCGGCGCGCACAGCGCTTGAGCCTGGGCCGGCGAAACGTGCTGGGCCAGTGCGGCATAACCTGCACGGAAGATATTCCGCGGCGAGCCGAATGCGGCCAGGAGCAGGTTGACGGTCCGGCACCCCACCCCGGGCGCCTCGACGAGGCGCAGCCAATCGGCGATGGTGTCGGAGCGGCTGGCTGCGGGGATGGGGTCCGTGTCCTGCACGGCGGGCTTACTCCGGTGATTTGGCCACGTCGCCGACTTCCGCAGGCGCCGTCACTTGCATGATCAAGCCATAGGAAACGTGCTTGAACACACGGAAGATGAACAGCGTGCCGTACTGTTCATCGGGCAGTTTCATCATCGACTTGCCGAGCCCGAGGAAGCCCTTGCTGCCAGGGTCCGGCACCGTCTTCCCGAGATGATAAAGCTGCAGCACGGAGCCGATATCGAGCCCGTCAACCGAACCACGATTGACAGTGACGACCTGACTCTGTCCGGCATACGTGACGCCCCCATAAATCGACATCACGCGCGCATCGACCTGGCGCTCGGGCGGGTGCGGCACGTAATTCTGCATCGGCGTCGGCGGCGCGGGAATCAACAGGTCGCCGACACCCATTTCCTGGCGTGAACTAGCCACCGTGAACGCATGCACGGCGGCGCCCGGCACGTCCGTACCGGACGCCGCCGCGGTCTGCAACGCCACGGTGCCGAGATAGACGGCTTCATGGGCAAGGAGGGCGCCGGTTTGCGGATCTTTCAACGCATTCCCGGGACGGAATACCTGGAACGAACTGCCGCCCTTCAGGTCGCCGCGCACGTAGACCTTGTCGCCGTTGCCGAGGTACAGGTGTCCCTCCTGGGACGCGACGATGCGCGGCGCGCCGGCCAGTTCGTCCGCCTCCACCACCAGCGGCTGGGTCAGGAAGGGCTCGATGGCGGCGGCCGGAATCGACTGCACCGCCTCCTTGCCCAGTCCTTCGGTGCGCAGCTGCGGCGACAAGCGGTTGTTCGGCGACGCTTCCCCGTCAGCGCCTGGCTTGCTTAGCGACAGGCGGCCGCGCGCACGGTCGAAATAGATGATCTGACCCGGATAAATCCAGTGCGGGTTGCGGATTTCTTCGCGATTCATGCCCCATACCTGGGGCCAGCACCACGGATTCTGGAGAAAGGCGCCGGCAATGTCCCACAGGGTGTCGCGCTTGACCACGACATGCTGGTCCGGCGCATCCGGACGGAACACGCAAGTGGCCGCCTGGACGGGGGCCGCCACGACACACGCGACGAGCGCCGCGGCGGCAGCGGTGCGGCTCACGACTGTGTTAGAATTTTTCATGAAGGCGTCCGTAAAGTGCGGGCATTGAAATGCATTTGCTGGCTGCGCTCGTCACCCGCCCAGCCGCAGCGCAAGAGACGGCGCGAACGCGCCCCTGATCCTAGATCACGAAGGGTTGCCAGTGAATCAAATTCTGCACACAAATCCCTGAACTAGCAAGACAAACCGCGTCTTGCTCATTGGGCTGCGTGTTGCGTTTCCGCCCGCGCCAACACCGATAACCGATACCGAGCTACACGAGCATATGGCCCTACTGAATATCCTCCGCTATCCCGATCCGCGCTTGCACAAGGTCGCCAAGCCGGTGACCGAATTCGGCGCCGAGCGCCTCACCCGTCTGGTGGCGGACATGGCCAACACGATGTACGAGGCGCCCGGCGTGGGCCTGGCCGCAACCCAGGTCGACGTGCATGAGCGGGTGATCGTCATCGACGTGTCCGACACCAAGGACGAACTGCGCGTATTCATCAATCCGGAAATCGTCTGGGCCAGCGAAGAACTGCAGTCGTACGAGGAAGGCTGCCTGTCGGTGCCAGGCATCTACGACGGCGTGGAGCGCCCGGCGCGCGTGAAGGTGCGCGCGTTCGACCCCCACGGCAAAGAGTTTGAACTCGAGGCCGGCGGGCTGCTCGCCGTATGCATCCAGCACGAGATGGACCACCTGGTGGGCAAGGTGTTCGTCGAATACCTGTCGCCCTTGAAACGCAACCGCATCAAGACCAGGCTGCTCAAGGAAGAACGCGGCATGGCGCGCGAAGCCGCGCTCAAGGCCGCGGGCCGCCGCTACTGATCGGCGGGCGCCCATGAAGATCGTTTTCGCCGGCACGCCGGAGTTCGCCGCTTGCGCCCTGCGTTCGCTCCACACGGCAGGTTTCGGGATTCCCCTGGTGCTGACCCAGCCGGACCGGCCGGCCGGGCGCGGCATGCAACTGCAGGCGTCCGCCGTCAAGCAGTACGCGCAGGCGCACGGCATCGAGGTATTGCAGCCGCTGTCGCTGCGCATGGACAGCCAAGACCCGCAGCGCGCCGAGCAGGCGCGCGCCGCGCATGCCCGCCTGCTGGCGCTCGACTACGACGTGATGGTGGTCGCCGCCTACGGCCTGATCCTGCCAAACACTACCCTCGACATCAAGCCCTGCATCAATATCCACGGTTCGATCCTGCCGCGCTGGCGCGGCGCCGCCCCGATCCACCGCGCCATCGAGGCGGGCGACGCCGAGACCGGCGTGACCATCATGCGGATGGAAGAAGGCTTGGACACCGGCCCGATGCTGCTGACCGAACGCATCGCCATCGCGTCCACCGACACCACCGGCAGCCTGCACGACAAGCTCGCCGCGCTGGGCGGCACGATGATCGTGCGCGCGCTGCGCGAGATGGCGCAAGGCGGCCTGGACGCGGCGCCGCAGCCCGAGCAAGGCGTGACCTACGCGGCAAAAATCAGCAAGGAGGAAGCGAAGCTCGATTTCGCCCAGCCCGCCGATGTGTTGGAACGCAAAGTGCGCGCGTTCAACCCCTTCCCCGGCGCATACGCGCGGGTCAATGGCGTGAGCATCAAGATCTGGAACGCCGAAGCGCTGGCCGATACCTCCGGCGGCGCGCCCGGCAAGGTGCTGTCGGCCGACGCCCGGCAAGGCATCGTGGTTGCCTGCGGAAGCGGCGCGCTGCGCTTGACCGAACTACAAAAGCCAGGCGGCAAGCGCCTCGCGTGGGCGGAATTCCTCAAGAGTTTTCCGCTCGAACGACTCAGATTCGAATAGTGGTAGGGGTTTGTGCCGGGCAAGTCCCTTTGCATCACGACGATTCCGCCGCCGCTTACCACTCGCCGCGCGCCACTCGCCGTGCGCCACTCGCCGTGCGCCACTCGCCGTGCGCCGCGCATCCATTGTTGTCAAAATACAAAACGCGACAAACCAGCATAATATTTCGATTGGGAAAGGTATAATTTCAGACCGCCCGACCGTACCGGCCGCCCCCTCTTTCACTAAGGAAGCAAGACGATGACCGCCCGCACGTCCACCCTATCCCCCATTGAAGCCCAGTTGCGCGAGATCCTGTCGCGCCGGATCATGATCCTGGATGGTGCGATGGGCACGATCATCCAACAATACAAGCTCGACGAACAAGCCTACCGCGGCGGCCCCAATGGCCGCTTCGCGAACTTTACCGCGCCGGAAGGCAGCGGTGCGCGCGAGCTGTTCGTCAAGGGCAACAATGAGCTGCTCACGCTCACGCAACCGCAAATCATCCAGGAAATCCACGAACGTTACCTGGCCGCCGGCGCCGACCTGATCGAAACGAACACCTTCGGCGCGACCAGCGTGGCCCAGGACGACTACCACATGGCGCACCTGGCCTACGAGATGAACCTGGAAGCGGCCCGGCTGGCGCGCGCGGCCTGCGCCAAGTACAGCACGCCGGACAAGCCCCGCTTCGTGGCCGGCGCGCTCGGGCCGACGCCGAAGACCGCCTCGATCTCGCCGGACGTGAACGACCCGGCCGCGCGCAACGTCACCTTCGACCAGCTGGTCGCGGCCTACCACGAACAGGTGCGCGGCCTGGTCGATGGCGGCGCCGACGTGCTGCTGGTCGAGACCATCTTCGACACCCTCAACTGCAAGGCGGCGTTGTTCGCGATCGACCAGTATTTCGACGAGCATCCGGAAGCGGCGCGCCCGCCGCTCATGATTTCCGGGACCGTCACCGACGCTTCCGGCCGCATCCTGTCCGGCCAGACCGTGGCCGCGTTCTGGCATTCGGTGCGCCACGCCAGGCCGCTGACCATCGGCCTGAACTGCGCCCTCGGCGCCGCGCTGATGCGTCCCTACGCCCAGGAGCTGGCGCGGATCGCCGACACCTTCGTTTGCATCTACCCGAACGCCGGCCTGCCCAACCCGATGAGCGACACCGGCTTCGACGAGCTGCCGTCCGACACGTCAAAGCTGCTGCGCGAATTCGCCGACGCCGGCTTCATCAACGTCGCCGGCGGCTGCTGCGGCACCACGCCCGAGCACATCGCGGCGATTGCCGAGCTGCTGGCCGGGGTCCGGCCGCGCCAGGCGCCGCAGGCGCCGGCGGCCTTGCGCCTGTCGGGCCTGGAGCCCTTCACCGTCGACGAGGCTTCGCTGTTCGTCAACGTTGGCGAGCGCACCAACGTCACCGGCTCGAAGGCGTTCGCGCGCATGATCCTCAACGAGCAGTTCGACGAAGCGCTGTCGGTGGCGCGCCAGCAGGTGGAAAACGGCGCCCAGGTCATCGACATCAACATGGACGAGGCCATGCTCGACTCCGCGGCCGCGATGACGCGCTTCCTGAACCTGATCGCCTCCGAGCCCGACATCTCGCGCGTGCCGATCATGATCGACTCGTCGAAATGGTCGGTGATCGAGGCGGGCCTGAAGTGCGTGCAGGGCAAGGCCATCGTCAACTCGATTTCGCTGAAGGAAGGCGAAGCCGAATTCATCCGTCAGGCGCGTCTTTGTCGGCGCTACGGCGCGGCCGTGATCGTGATGGCCTTCGACGAGCAGGGCCAGGCCGACACCTTCGAGCGCAAGACCGACATCTGCCGGCGCGCCTACGACGTGCTGGTGCAGCAGGTCGGCTTTCCGCCCGAGGACATCATCTTCGACCCGAACATCTTCGCCATCGCGACCGGCATCGAAGAGCACAACAACTACGCGGTCGACTTCATCAACGCCACCCGCTGGATTCGCCAGAACCTGCCGCACGCGAAGGTGTCGGGCGGGGTGTCGAACGTCTCGTTCAGCTTCCGCGGCAACGACCCGGCGCGCGAGGCGATCCACACCGTGTTCCTGTACCACGCGATCAAGGCCGGCATGACGATGGGCATCGTCAACGCGGGGATGATCGGCGTCTACGACGAACTGGCGCCGGAACTGCGCGAGCGCGTCGAGGACGTGGTGCTGAACCGGCGCGAAGACGCCACCGAGCGCATGATCGAAATAGCCGGCTCGCTCAAGGCCGGCGGCAAGCAGCAGGAACAGAACCTCGAATGGCGCGCCGCGCCGGTCGAGAAGCGCCTGGCGCACGCGCTGGTGCACGGCGTCACCCAATGGATCGTCGAAGACACCGAGCAGGCGCGCCAGCAGGTGGCCGCCGCCGGCGGGCGCCCGATCCAGGTCATCGAAGGCCCGCTGATGGACGGCATGAACATCGTCGGCGACCTGTTCGGCCAGGGCAAGATGTTCCTGCCGCAAGTCGTCAAGTCGGCGCGCGTGATGAAGCAGGCGGTGGCGCACCTGGTGCCGTTCATCGAGGAAGAAAAGGCCGAAGAGGAACGCCGCACCGGCGTGGTCGCCAAGCCAAAGGGCAAGATCTTGGTCGCGACCGTCAAGGGCGACGTGCACGACATCGGCAAGAACATCGTCTCGGTGGTCCTGCAGTGCAATAACTTCGAGGTCGTGAACATGGGCGTGATGGTGCCCTGCTCCGACATCCTGGCCAAGGCGAAGGCGGAAAACGCCGACATCGTCGGCCTGTCGGGCCTGATCACGCCATCGCTGGAAGAGATGGCGCACGTGGCGCGCGAGATGCAGCGCGACCCGTATTTCCGCGAACGCAAGATTCCGCTCCTGATCGGCGGCGCCACCACCAGCCGCGCCCACACGGCGGTCAAGATCGCGCCGCACTACGACGGCCCGGTGGTGTACGTGCCGGACGCGTCGCGCTCGGTGTCGGTCGCCCAATCGCTGCTGACGGCCGATGCGCGCGACCAGTACCTGGCCGACATCGCCAGCGACTACCAGCGTATCCGCGAGCAGCACGCCAACAAGAAGGCGCTGCCGATGCTGCCGCTGCCGGAGGCCCGCGCCAACAAGGCCAGGCTCGAGTACGCGCCCGTCAAGCCGAAATTCGTCGGCCGGCGCGTGTTCAAGAACGTCGACCTGGGCACGATCGCGCGCTACATCGACTGGGGCCCATTCTTCCAGACCTGGGATCTGGCCGGCCCGTTCCCGGCCATCCTGACCGACGGCGTGGTGGGCGAAGCGGCGTCCAAGCTGTTCGAGGAAGGCCAGGCGATGCTCAGGAAGATCATCGACGGCCGCTGGCTGACCGCCAATGGCGCGGTCGCCCTGCTGCCGGCGCACAGCGTCAACGACGACGACATCGCCATCTACACGGACGACACGCGCAGCGAAGTGGCGTTCACCTGGCACGGCCTGCGCCAGCAGGGCGTCAAGCCGGTGGTCGACGGCGAGCGGCGCCCGAACCAGTGCCTGGCCGACTTCATCGCGCCGAAGGACTCGGGCGTGGCCGACTACATCGGCATGTTCGCCGTCACCGCGGGCCTTGGCATCGAAAAGCACGAGCAGCGCTTCGAGCAGGCCAACGACGATTATTCGTCGATCATGCTCAAGGCCCTGGCCGACCGCCTGGCCGAAGCCTTCGCGGAGTACCTGCACGAGCGCGTGCGCACCGACCTGTGGGGCTACGCCGCCGATGAAAAACTGAGCGTCCCGGAACTGATCGCGGAAGCCTACAGCGGCATCCGCCCGGCGCCGGGCTATCCGGCCTGCCCCGAGCACACGGTGAAGGCGCAGATGTTCAAGACGCTGCAGGCCGAGGAAATCGGGATGCAGCTGACCGAGTCGTTCGCGATGTATCCAGGCGCGGCGGTGTCTGGCTTCTACTTCGCCCATCCGGCATCGAAGTACTTCGTGGTCGGCAAGATCGGCGAAGACCAGCTCGAAGACATGGCCAGCCGCCGCGGCCTCGACAAGGCCGAGCTGGAACGCTACCTGGCGCCGAACCTGTCCTGACCGGCAGGGGGTGAACACGTGGGCTCGACGCCCACGTGTCACGACGCATTGATTGCGGAACCCGAACGGGGCCCCGAACGGGAACCCGAACGGGAGTTTGAACTCATTGCCATTTTTATTGCCAAAGACGGTGAGAGCGGTGCTTTCGACCGAAAGGAGGGCAATATGGCAATGCATCTTTCCAAGAGGCGATGGCAGGATCAGGTCATCCTGTTATTGGGTATCTTGCTATTCATTTCTCCGTGGGTATACGGCTATCCGGGCGACTCCCCGGCCGCCACCAATGCCTACCTCGCCGGCGCCGTGATGGCCATTCTGGCCGCATTTGACCTGTACAAGACCTACGTCTGGGCGGTTCTGCTCAACGTCGTGATCGGCGCCTGGGTCGCTGTCTCGCCGTGGCTCATCGATATCGAGCGCGACCGGGCCATGACGACCAGCCTGGTGATCATTGGACTGGCCACCATCGTGCTTGGACTATGGGAACTGCGCACCGATCCCGAACTGCACGCCCAGTGGGCGGGCACCGGATCGGCAAGCTAAGCCTGCCGTGGCGCGCCGGCAACGGCGCGCTCCCGTGGGCGTCGCTAATCCGGTTGAGGCACGCCGTCGATGAAGACCTTCATTTCGCCCGAGGAAAATGCGGTCCACTGCTCGTTTGTGGTGAGCGGCTCGGTGACAATAATGGCGACCTGGTCGGTGGGCGTGGTCAGTTGCGAAAAGTCGACCGACAACTCCTGGTCCGACAGATTGGCGGTGATGAACGGGAAGCGGCGCAGCACGTAGGTCAGCTTGGTCGAGCAGTGGGCAAACAGCGCGCGCCCGTCCGACAGCATCATGTTGAAGGTGCCGTAGCTCGAAAGGGTTCGCGCCAGCCTGCCCACCGCGGCACGCAGTGCCGGCAGCGTCGGAGGGTCTTCGCCGAACTGGTCGCGCAATTCCTGGAGCATGAAGCAGAACGCGTATTCGCTGTCGGTATTACCGACGGGATGGAACGAACCGTCGAGCTGCGGGCGGAAATCCTTCAAGTCGCCGTTATGGGCAAACACCCAGTAACGGCCCCACAGCTCACGCACGAAGGGATGGCAGTTCTCCAGCACGACCTGGCCCTGCGTGGCCTTGCGGATGTGGGCGATGACATTGGTCGACTTGATCGGGTAATTCTTGATCAGCTCGGCAATTGGCGAGCTGACTGCAGGCTGATGGTCGACGAAATGGCGCACGCCCGCGCCTTCGAAAAACGCGATACCCCAACCGTCGTGGTGAGTATCGGTATGGCCGCCGCCATGGGCAAAGCCGGTAAAAGAGAAGACAATGTCGGTGGGGACATTGCAATTCATTCCGAGGAGCTGGCACATGGGTAAAGCTTACCACGTTGCCATTAATTGTGGGGAGGTACCAGCCGCCACGGCCGGTACCCACAGGCAGGATTTTTAGTGCAGCACGACCGGCTGACTCATCAAGGTATCGTACGAACCCAGGAAATCGTCGATTTCCTCCATTGTCGGTTCGCTGGCGATGAGATTGTTGACATCGCGCCGGAAGGATTGCGCCAATTTACCACCAATAAACGCCTCGCGTCGGCCAGCCTTGTCAACGATCTCGTACCCGCCGAAGCGCAAAGCTTCGAGGTTGCGATCTGCGCCGAACTCCACGACGCTGTACTGCTCGCTGTTATAGATCATGTTCATGATGACTCCTTCGCTCGATCAGAGTTTGTGCGAATCAGCCACGCGGCAGCGGGCGGCTGGGTTCCCACTAGAATGAAGAGGTGGGGCTGGCCAAACTGTTTTCAAGAGAGCAGGTCTGGCGTCAGCTCCAGCAGCTGATCGTATGGCGCGCGATGCAGCCACGATCGCAACTGGTCAAGGTGCGCATCACCCGCGACTCCGATGTACAGGCGCCGAGGGTGTTGGCGCAGCAGGCGATTTAATGTTACACGCAAAACCAGATTGCCGGTGCAGCATAAGCAGCCGGGCGAAATGCGCCAAATCAAGAGATTGTCGGATGGGAGCAATGGCGAACGGGCGTCCGCCAAGCCCTCGAGGATGACGGCGCATACGCCAGCATGATGCGCCTCGGAGCGAAGTTGCGTGGCAATGGCCCGTTCGCGCGCGCTGGCGGAAACGCCGCAGACCAGAGTGGCGGCCACGCGTGGCGCCATCATCCCCCTTTCTTGGCCAGCTTGCCCGGCTCCACGCCGAGCTGCTTGAGCTTGCGATACAAGTGGGTGCGTTCGAGGCCGGTTTTCTCGGCCACGCGCGTCATGCTGCCGCCCTCGCGCCCAAGGTGATGCTCGAAATACATGCGCTCGAACGCGTCGCGCGCCTCGCGCAGCGGCAGGTCGAACGACAGCGTGTAGCCGGTGCCCTCGCCGTGCGAAATGGCGCTGACCATGCGCGCGCCATTGACGACCGGCGCGGCCTGGACGCTGAACATGGCCGTCGTCGCGCTCACGACCTCATCGACCGGCGCCGGAGCGATCGGACGCGGCGCGATAGCCGGAGCGCGCGCCACTTCCTGCGCGCGCGTGAGCCCCTGCTGCACCGCCTTGAGCAGTTTTTGCAGCGCGATCGGCTTTTCGAGGAAATTGAGCGCGCCGATGCGGGTCGCCTCGACCGCCGTGTCGATCGTCGCGTGGCCCGACATCATGATGACCGGCATGGTCAGCAAGCCGTCGCGCTGCCATTCCTTGAGCAAGGTGACGCCATCGGTATCGGGCATCCAGATATCGAGCAACACGAGGTCCGGAGCCCCGGCGGCGCGCGCCTCGCGCGCCTGCTGTGCGTTTTCCGCCAATTGGATCGCATGGCCTTCATCGCCCAGGATCTCCGAGAGCAGCTCACGGATGCCCATTTCATCATCAACTACGAGTATGTTCGCCATCTATATGCCTTCCTGATCTCACCCGTCAACAGTCATGATTCTATGCGCGATTTACGCTTCGGCCAAGTTCGCCTCAGGCGCTAACTTTAGCAGCAAAATGAATACTGATGCGCCCGTTCCGTCCGTCCGGTTCGAGATATCGATCCGGCCGCCGTGTTCCTCAACAATTTTCTTAACCACCGGCAACCCCAGGCCGGTGCCGCGCGCCTTCGAGGTGACGTAGGGCTCGAACGCACGCGCCAGGATTTTAGGCGCGAAACCCGGGCCATTGTCGAGTATCGACAGACGCACGGCGGTGCCGGCGGCGCCATCGGCGCCCTGATAGTGGATCGCCTCGGTCGCGACGTCCACCCGCGCGCGCGGCGCCCCCGGCGCGCGGTCGGCCAGCGCGTCCTGGGCGTTCTGCAGCAGGTTGTGGATCACCTGGCGCAACTGGGTGGCGTCGCCCATCACCGGCGCCAGGTCCGGGGCCAGCGACACATGGATGATATCGGAATCGTCGCCGGCCAGGTACAGGCGCAGGATCTCCTCGATCAGCGCGTTCAGGTCGAGCGGTTCGAGCACCGCCGGCGGCGCCTTGGCATAGTCGCGGAAGTCGTCGACCATGCGCTTCATCGCGTCGACCTGGTTGACGATCGTGGTCGTGCCCTTCTTCAACAATTCGGCCCCGACCGGGTCCAGGCGCGCTTCGAGCTTCATCTGCATGCGCTCGGCCGCCAGCTGGATCGGCGTGAGCCGGTTCTGGATCTCGTGCGCCAGGCGCCGCGCCACCTCGCCCCAGGCCTGCGCCCGCTGTGCCGACACGATCTCCGAGATGTCGTCCAGCACCAGCAGCCGCGAGCCGCCCGGCATCTGG
>Ga0170475_110618253_pt1 | contig 14716 bp, 13 predicted proteins | sample Soicark_Litter_5_FD_111474 | JGI IMG/M metagenome (GOLD analysis project Ga0170475, IMG submission 111474) | Avena fatua rhizosphere microbial communities from Hopland, California, USA. Combined Assembly of 48 SPs | reverse complement strand
GTCCGAGCAGCGCGCCAGAAGATGTCTGATCTAGGCGCAAAGCACAGCCATAGCTCGGGCTATGGCGAGCATTTGCAACGACGAGCGGGCGTCTTCTGGCGTGATGAGCGGGCATGATCGAAATACTCTCAGCCTCTCAGGCCGGCCACGCGCCACTTCGTCTCGCATCGCGCGCAGCGCCACGATGTCGAAGCGCTTGGCGGTATGCGCCGCATGCTCGACAAGCCACGCATGCAACACGGTTTCTGCTCGCGCCATAGCCGGCGCGATGGGCCACAAGGTGTCGTCAAGGTCGAGGGTGACTGCTCGGATCAGCGGAATGGATTCTGGCGTCATGGCAAGGCGTGGAGCCCCTACAAGCCTGGGGTGTCAGCGGCACATTGTCCGCTACAGTTGCCGCCTTGCGCCCCCATGAATCCGTCAGTCTTGTCTGCCGACGAAGCAAGCTCGCCAACGCCGGCGAGCATCGTGCGTTGGTCCGTCGAGCCCGACATTGATCCGACGCGCCTGCGCCTGAGCGGCGAGGCCAACGGCTTGGGAATCAAGGCCGGCGCAACTGGAACGACTCTTCCAATCCTTCGAGCGACTGAGCAAGGAAACCTCCATCATCTCTGTCATGCGCATTCTCTACGTCGAAGACAACCGCATCAACGCAATCCTTTTCGAAGAGGCCATTCGCCTTCGTGACGGCATCGAGCTTCGTATCGCGGAGGACGGTGCCGAGGCACTCGATCGCGTGCGCAGCTGGACGCCGAACGTGCTTGTGCTTGACGCGCACCTGCCGGGCATGGACGGCTTCGAACTCTTGCGTGCCCTGCGATGCGAACCCGGTCTGGCCAAGGTGCCCGCCTTCATGTGCTCGGCCGACGCCATGCCCGACGACGTGAAACGCGCGGCCGAGGCGGGCTTCACCGGCTACTGGTCCAAGCCGATCAATATCGCGAAGATCATGAGCGACTTGGATGAGATCTGCGCGGCCCGTGTGGACATGGCAGCTGTTTCGGGCGCACCGCTGTGACGCCTCGCGGATAATTCCGCGCTTTCCCCCTCCCGTTCTTGTCCGGACTTCACGCATGCGCTTTGCGCCCGAACCCGATCATCGCCACGGTGCTGCGGCCAAATCACCACGCACGGCAGTCGTGCTGTGCAACCTCGGCACGCCCGACGCGCCCACAGCACCGGCCCTGCGCAAGTACCTTGCCGAGTTCCTGAGCGATCCGCGGGTGGTGGAGATTCCGCGCATTGCTTGGTGGCCCATCCTGCACGGCATCATCCTGCGGGTCCGGCCGGCGAAGTCAGCGGCCAAGTACGCAAGCATCTGGACGCCCGAAGGGTCGCCGCTTCGCGTATGGACAGAGAAGCAATCGAAGCTGCTCGCGGGCTACCTCGGCCAGCGCGGGCACCGAGTCGCCGTGCGCTACGCGATGCGCTACGGCAACCCGTCCATCGCCTCGGCGCTCGATGAGCTCAAGGCCGAAGGCGTTGATCGCGTACTCGTGTTGCCCCTGTACCCGCAGTACTGCGCAGCGACCACCGCAAGTGTGTTCGATGCGGTGTTTCAATGGGCCGGCAAGCGCCGATCGCTGCCCGAGATGCGGTTTGTCAATCGATATCACGACGACCCCAGCTACATCAACGCGCTCGCCAAACGGGTCATCGATCACTCGAAGACGCACGGGCGCCCCGGGAAACTTGTGCTGAGTTTTCACGGAGTGCCCAAGCGCACCTTGCTGCTGGGCGACCCTTATCACTGCGAATGCCAGAAGACGGCAAGGCTCTTGGCCGATCGCCTGAACTTCACACCCGGGCAGGTGGTCGTCACCTTTCAGAGTCGGTTCGGCAAGGCGCAGTGGCTGCAGCCTTACACCGAGCCCACTCTCGTCGAACTCGCCAAGCAAGGCGTGAAGCGCGTGGACGTGATGTGCCCGGGATTCACGTCCGACTGTCTTGAAACCTTGGAAGAAATCGATCAGGAAGCGCGCGCGTCTTACCTGTCGGCGGGCGGAGGGGAGTTCAACTACATCCCTTGCCTGAACGATCAGCATGAATGGATCGTCGCGTTGTCCGCGCTGGCCTTGCGCCAGCTGCAGGGCTGGCCGACCACTGGAAGCGACGATGCATCTGCCCTCGCCGCCCAGCGCGAGCGTGCCCTGGCCATCGGTGCTGAACGTTGACCCTTGCTTGCAAAGACTCTCATTTGAACGGGGATTACGATTGTCGTAATGGATGAAGTCAGGCTCGACAAGTGGCTCTGGGCGGCGCGGTTCTACAAAACGCGGAGCTTGGCCGTAGATGAAATTGGCAAGGGCCGCGTGAGCGTCAACGACCAAGCCGTCAAGCCCGCGCGATCGGTGCACGTGGGCGACAGGATCGAGATGCGCCGCGAGGGCGTCGTCCGCACAGTGCGCGTCCAGCGGCTCAGCGAGATGAGAGGTCCGGCGCCGATTGCTCAGCAACTCTATGAAGAAACGCCCGAAAGCATCGCCAGGCGCGCTGAACAGGCCCAGGAGCGGCGCTTCAACGCCGAGCCTTCGCAGTCCATCGAGCAAGGCCGCCCGACGAAGCGGGACCGCCGAAAGCTTGCCGACTGGAACCGCTGGAGCGCCACTGCAGATCCGGAATAAAAACATGACCCGGAACAATTTCCCCGTATCGGGTCATGTTCTGGGTTGATCGGCGCGCGTTTGGACCCATCTGGATACGATGCGATGGAAGTTCAGATCACCCCTTGAAAGACGTAAAGCCGGCCCAACATCGGCCGCTGTGGAAACGAGTACCGATATGACGACAGAGCAAAACACTCAAGAATCCCAGGGAACGGCGCCGCAAGACCTCACGGCACAGCCGCAGTCGGCCGACATCCCGGCGCCCGATCCGGCGTCGGACGCGCAGCAAAAGCTCAACGAGCTCGAGGCCAAGCACGCAGAAGTGGCCGACGCCTATCTTCGAGCCAAGGCCGACGCCGAAAACACCCGTCGCCGCGCCGAGGAAGAGATGTCCAAGGCCCGCAAGTTTGCCATCGAGAGCTTTGCGGACAGCCTGCTTCCAGTCAAAGACAGTCTCGAAGCCGCCATCGCCATCCAGGCGGCAACGCCCGAGCAATTGCTCGAGGGCGTACACGCGACGCTGCGCCAGCTCAGTGCCGCCCTCGAGCGCAACAAGGTCGTTGAAATCAACCCGAGCGCCAGCACCAAGTTCGATCCGCATCAGCATCAGGCCATCAGCGTGGTGCCCGCCGACCAGGAACCCAGCACGGTCGTCACCGTGCTTCAAAAGGGCTACCTGATCTCCGACCGCGTGCTTCGCCCCGCATTGGTGACCGTCACCGCCCCGAAATGATTCGTGGACCAAAGGATCGATCCACGAGATCGAGTCCCTTGAAAAAATAATAGTTATCCACAACTCGAAGACAACCGAACACCCCCGTTTTCAGGAGAACAGAACATGGCAAAGATCATCGGCATCGACTTGGGTACCACGAATTCGTGCGTCTCCATCATGGAAGGCAACAACACGAAAGTGATCGAGAACAGCGAAGGTGCTCGCACCACGCCATCGATCGTGGCCTACCAGGAAGACGGCGAGATCCTCGTCGGTGCGTCGGCCAAGCGCCAAGCCGTCACCAACCCCAAGAACACCATCTATGCGGTAAAGCGCCTCATCGGCCGCAAGTTCACCGAGAAGGAAGTGCAAAAGGACATCGACCTGATGCCTTACAAGATCGTGGCCGCAGAAAACGGCGACGCTTGGGTCGAAGTGCGCGGCCAGAAACTCGCGCCGCAGCAGATCAGCGCTGAAATTCTTCGCAAGATGAAGAAGACGGCTGAAGACTATCTCGGCGAACCGGTGACCGAAGCTGTCATCACCGTGCCCGCATACTTCAACGACTCGCAACGCCAAGCCACCAAGGACGCCGGCCGTATTGCAGGCCTTGACGTCAAGCGCATCATCAACGAGCCGACCGCGGCAGCGCTTGCCTTCGGCCTCGACAAGAACGAAAAGGGCGACCGCAAGATCGCCGTGTATGACCTGGGCGGCGGCACCTTCGACATCTCCATCATCGAGATTGCGGACGTCGACGGCGAGATGCAATTCGAAGTGCTGTCCACCAACGGCGACACCTTCCTGGGTGGCGAAGACTTCGACCAGCGCATCATCGACTACATCATTTCCGAGTTCAAGAAGGACCAGGGTGTCGACCTGTCCAAGGATGTGCTCGCACTGCAGCGCCTGAAAGAAGCAGCCGAGAAGGCAAAGATCGAGTTGTCGAACAGCGCGCAGACCGACATCAACCTGCCGTACGTCACGGCCGATGCATCGGGTCCCAAGCACCTGAACATCAAGCTCTCGCGCGCCAAGCTCGAAGCCCTGGTCGAAGAGCTGATCGAGCGCACGATTGCGCCTTGCCGCACCGCGATCAAGGATGCAGGCGTGGCTGTGGGTGCGATCGACGACGTGATTCTCGTGGGCGGCATGACCCGCATGCCCAAGGTGCAGGAGAAGGTCAAGGAGTTCTTCGGCAAAGACCCGCGCAAGGACGTGAACCCTGACGAAGCGGTGGCCGTTGGCGCCGCCATTCAAGGCCAGGTGCTGGCCGGCGACCGCAAGGACGTTCTGCTCCTGGACGTCACACCGCTGTCACTGGGCATTGAAACGCTCGGCGGCGTGATGACGAAGATGATCCAGAAGAACACGACCATCCCGACCAAGTTCGCGCAGACCTTCTCGACAGCCGACGACAACCAGCCGGCCGTCACCATCAAGGTCTACCAGGGCGAACGGGAGATGGCGTCCGGCAACAAGAGCCTGGGCGAGTTCAACCTCGAAGGCATTCCGCCGTCTCCACGCGGCATGCCGCAGATCGAGGTCGCTTTCGACATCGACGCCAACGGCATCCTGCACGTGCACGCCAAGGACAAAGGCACTGGCAAGGAAAACAAGATCACCATCAAGGCGAACTCGGGCCTGTCGGAAGAAGAGATCCAGAAGATGGTGAAGGACGCCGAACTGAATGCGTCCGAGGACAAAAGGAAGCTCGAGCTGATTCAGGCGCGTAACGCCGGCGACGCGATGATCCATAGCGTGAAAAAGAGCCTTGCCGAACATGCCGACAAGCTGGATGCTGACGAGAAGGAAAAGGTCGAGGCCGCGCTGAAGGCCGCCGAGGAATCGCTCAAGAGCGAAGACAAGGCAGACATCGAAGCCAAGACCGAAGCCCTCGTGATGGCGAGCCAGAAGCTTGGCGAGAAGGTATACGCCGAGTCGCAGGCGGCGGCCGCGGCAGCGAGTGGCGCGGCAGGCGCCGCAGGCGGCCCTCAAGCGGCGAACGAGCCTCCCAAGGCCTCGAACGCGGCGGCCGACGACAACGTGGTCGACGCAGAGTTCAAGGAAGTCAAGGACCGCAAATGATGGTCGACACCGGGACGGCGCGCCGCCCCGGCGTCTTCGCCGCGCACGAGTGTCCCGACGGCGTCGGCATCTCGGCGCGGCGTTCTCGTTTTCAAAGACTCTGAGTTGGCATGACGGATTGAGCAATGGCAAAGCGCGATTACTACGAAGTCCTGGGAGTGGCTAAAAACGCCAGTGAGGACGACATCAAGAAGGCCTACCGCAAGCTGGCCATGAAGCATCACCCCGACCGCAATCAAGGTGACGGGGCGAAGAAGTCCGAGGAGCATTTCAAGGAGGCGAAGGAGGCCTACGAAATGCTCTCCGACGCCCAAAAGCGCGCCGCATACGATCAGTACGGCCACGCAGGCGTGGACCCGAACATGGGTGGAGCGGGCTTCCGGGGTGGCCCGGGCGCGGAAGGTTTCGGCGGTTTTGCCGAGGCTTTCGGTGACATCTTCGGTGACATCTTCGGCGGCGGCGCTGCGGGGCAACGCCGCGGCGCGGGCCACCAGATGTACCGCGGTAGCGACCTGAGCTACGCGATGGAAATCACGCTCGAGGAAGCTGCCGTCGGCAAGGAATCTCAGATCCGCATCCCGAGCTGGGAATCTTGCGAGACCTGCCATGGTTCCGGTGCGAAGCCGGGCACGGCGCCCAAGGTCTGCTCGACTTGCAGCGGATCGGGGACGGTGCACCTGCGCCAAGGCTTCTTCAGCATCCAACAGACCTGCCCGAACTGCCATGGCACGGGCAAGATCATCCCTGAGCCCTGCACGACATGCCACGGCCAAGGCAAGATCAAGAAGAACAAGACGCTGGAAGTGAAGATTCCGGCGGGCATCAACGAAGGCATGCGCATCCGCTCGGCCGGCAACGGCGAGCCCGGCACCAACGGCGGGCCGCCGGGGGATCTCTACATTGAGATCCGAATGAAGCGACACGAGATTTTCGAGCGCGACGGCGACGACCTGCACTGCACGATACCCGTGTCGCTCACGACAGCGGCGCTGGGCGGCAGCATCGAGGTGCCGACGCTGGGCGGCAAGGCCGAGATCGAATTGCCCGAGGGAACGCAGCACGGCAAGACGTTCAGGCTGCGCGGCAAGGGCATCAAAGGCGTGCGCTCGAGCTACCCTGGCGATTTGTATTGCCACGTGCAGGTCGAGACACCCGTCAAGCTTACCGAGCATCAGCGCAAGCTGCTCAAGGAGCTGGACGAGTCCTTCCGCAAGAGTGGTGACAGGCATTCGCCCAACTCAAAGTCATGGTCTGACCGGGTGAAGGACTTGTTCAAGTAAGCGGGCGTCGCTGCCGATAACGAGGCAGCCACGCCCGAAACATGTCCCGCCTCGACCACGACATTCATACCTGCCGCGCCCTCGTCATCGACGGCAACCCGACCTCGCGAAGCGTGCTTACAGCACAGCTTCGCGATTTCGGCATGGGTACCGTCGTGCAGACCGGCCGAGTCAAGGACGCGCGGACTCTCCTCGAAAACAGGCAATTCGACGTGGTGCTGTGCGACTACCACTTCGACGGCAGCGACATGTCCGGGCAAGACTTGCTCGATGAATTGCGCCGCGAGCAATTGCTGCCTTTTTCCACCGTGTTTCTGATGGTGACTGGAGAGGCTTCCTACGCCAAGGTCACCGAAGCCGCCGAATCTGCCCTTGACGGCTACCTGCTCAAGCCACACAACGCGACGAGCCTCGGCAACCGCATGCGCGAGGCCAGGCAACGCAAACGTGTGCTCAGGCACATCTTCGAAGCGATCGAGTGCGGCGACTTCAGCGCCGCGGCACAACTGTGCCAAGCGCGCTTCGAGCAGCGCGCGGAGTATTGGCTGTATGCGGCGCGTATCGGCGCTGAGCTCTATTTGCGGCTCGGCATGCATGCACAGACCCAGGCCCTGTATGCCGCCGTCGTCGAGGCGCGCGCCCTGCCCTGGGCCAAGCTCGGTATCGCCAGAACGCAGTTGGCGTCAGGTCAGATCGTCCCGGCCAGGCGCACGCTCGACGCCTTGATCGGCGAAATGCCGCAGTACGCCGATTCATACGACGTGCTGGGCCGCGTGCTCGTCGAGCAAGGCGAGATGCACGCCGCATTCGAGATCTACCAGAAGGGCGCGATATTGACTCCCGGCAGCGTGACGCGCTTGCTGCACGCGGGCACTCTGGCCTTCTATGCCGGCCAGTACGATTACGCACTGTCGGCACTGGATCGCGCCTGCGTGATCGGCGTGGCATCGAAGATGTTCGACGACCACGCGCTGGTGTTGCTCGCATTCTTGCAGTTCGATGCTAAAGACGCGAAGGGTTTGCTGCGAACCCGTGATCACCTGACACGCCGAATGGGGCGCACCCCTGAGAGCAAGCGGCTCATGCGCTTCGCCAAGGTCATTGAGACCTTGCGAGCCATGCAAGCCAAGAAGGTGGCCGAGGCCATGCGCATGCTGCGCGAGTTGAGTGCAGAGGTCGACAGCCCCGACATGGACATGGAGGCGGCTTGCAATGTGGTCGCCCTGTGGGCGCGGCTCAATTCGCAGGAGATCGAGCTCGAAGATATGCCCGGCGAGGTCAAACGCGTGTCGCAACGATTCTGCGTGTCACGCGCCTCGATGGAAATGATCATCGCATCGGCCCAAGGGACGGAGCCCACCGCCACCATCGTTCGCGAATGCCATGCAGGCATTTCCGCCATGGCCGAGAGGGCGATGGGGCATGCCATGAAGGGTGCGCCGGGCGAAGCGGTGAAGGCGCTGCTTGCCCAAGGTGCTGAGACGCGCAACGCGAAGCTCATCGAATTGGCCAGCCTGGTGGCGCAACGGCACCACGAGAAGATCGCCGATGTGGCCGGCCTGCAAACACGTGCGAAGGAACTGGTGCAGCGATATTGCAGCCAAGGCGCGTTGATCGGCGCGAAGCAAGGCGGGCGGTCGGCGGGCGGATTGAGCCTGAGAACCTGAGAACCTGAGAACCTGAGAACCGAGAACGCAAGAACACGCGGGACAATAGGCGGATGCCTCGCCTGCTCTCCGCGCTCAATCCCTCCACGATCGCCCTGCTCGTTGCCGCCTGGATCGGGAGCTTCGCGAACTTTCCGCTCTGGCGCACGCTGGCCACACTGCCCGAGATGTCATCGGGGCGAGGGGCGGTCTTCATTTTCGGCTTTGCGGTCGCGGTCATTGCCCTCACGTTCGCGCTGCTCGCGGTCTTCGCTACGCGCCACACCGTCAAGCCTGTCGCGGCCCTCTTTCTGCTGGCGGCTGCTTTCGGCGCGCACTTCATGGGTACCTATGGCGTAGTCATCGACCCGACGATGATGGTCAACGTGCTGCAGACCGATGCGCGCGAAACGCGTGACCTCCTGAGTTGGCGCATGGTGGGCACGGTGCTTCTTCTCGCAGGCTTGCCGCTGTGGGCCCTGTGGCGGATCCGGGCGAACCCCACCTCGGTCTTCAGGCAGATCGGACGCAATGCGATCGCCGTCATCGTGTCGCTGGCGCTTGTTGTGGCTATCGTCTTCGCGCTCTTCGCTGACCTCTCGGCAACGATGCGCAATCACAAGCAGGTACGCTATCTGATCAACCCGCTCAACTCTTTCTTTGCCCTCGGCGTGCTTGCTGCGCAAAGCGGCGCGAAGCCGGCCGGGCCGCCGATGGCTATCGGCTTAGACGCAAAGGCGCTGCCCCGAACTGCGGCGGCAAGGCCACCATTGCTGTTGCTCGTGGTCGGCGAGACGGGGCGAGCAGATCACTTCTCGCTCAATGGTTACTCGCGTCCGACCAATACCGAACTGGCGGACCGGCAGGTGCTGAGCTTTACGGAGGTGAGTTCGTGCGGAACAAGCACAGCGGCGTCCCTGCCGTGCATGTTCTCGCACCTCGGTCGAAAGGCCTTCGAGAAGCGTGATAGAGACCAGGAGAATCTGCTCGATGTGCTTCAACGCGCCGGCTATGCCGTGTTGTGGCTGGACAACCAGGCAGGATGCAAAGGCCTGTGCGCGCGCGTGCCGAATGCGATGGCGGCTGAAGCGGTCGCCGGTGATGAGACAGGGGCCAAAAGCCTGTGCGATGCGCAAGGCGAATGCCTGGACGAAACCTTGATACACGGCCTGGACAAGCGGCTTGCTGCGCTTCCCGCTGAACGGCGCGCTAAAGGTGTGGTGCTCGTGCTGCATCAAATGGGCAGCCACGGGCCCGCCTACTACAAGCGCTCGCCGCAGAGCCACAAGCGCTTCTTGCCCGAGTGCACGACGAATGTGTTGCAGCAGTGCGAAAAGAGCGCGCTCGTCAATGCCTACGACAACACCATCGTGTACACCGACCATGTGCTCGCCTTGGGCATCGATTGGCTGAAGACCCATGAGGCAGATTACGCACCAGCGATGCTCTACGTGTCCGATCACGGCGAATCACTGGGCGAAAACAATCTGTACCTGCACGGGCTGCCATACGCCGTCGCGCCTCGGGAGCAGACGCACGTGCCGATGCTGATGTGGCTGCCGGCGCAAGATCCTTTGACGTCCTGCCTCGCCGCCCAGACCAAGGATGCGCTCAGCCACGACAACCTTTCCATACGGTGCTCGGCCTGGTCGGTGCGCGCTCGTCTGAGTACAAGACCGCTTGGGACATCACTGCCAAGTGTGCGCTGCGATGAACATAAGTTAGCCTTCCTTCACGACGACCCCGGAAATCATGTCCGCACAAGCCGATTCGCTCAAATCCATCCTCTTCGCGCTGGGCGCGAATTTCGCGATCGCCGTAGCGAAGACGGCTGGCGCGGTCTTTACCGGATCGTCGTCAATGCTCGCCGAATCGATCCATTCGTATGCCGACTGTGGAAATCAGGCGCTGTTGATCTGGGGACTGCGTGAGGCCAAGAGTGCCCCAACGCCCGACCATCCGCTCGGCTTCGGCAAGGCCATCTATTTCTGGAGCTTCATCGTTGCATTGATGCTCTTCAGCATGGGCGGCCTGTTCTCCATCTACGAGGGGATTCACAAGCTGCACGACACCGAGCCTGTGCAGTACGCATGGGTGGCGGTCGGCATCCTTGTCTTCAGCATCGCGGCAGAGGGCACTTCGCTGTGGGGCTGCCTGCGCGAAATCGAGAAGGACCGCGGCACGCAATCGCTGTGGCACTGGTTCCGCAGTTCGCGTCAGAGCGAATTGCTTGTCGTGCTTGGTGAAGACATCGCGGCCTTGGGCGGCCTCGCCCTTGCGCTCGGCTTCATCCTGCTGTCGATGATCACTGGAAATCCAATGTGGGATGCCATTGGCTCGATCACCATCGGAGTGCTGCTGGTCATCGTCGCGATTCTGGTCGGCACCGAGGTGAAGGCCTTGCTCGTCGGCCAGAGCGCTCAGCCAGACGTGGTGGCCGCCATGCGCTCTCACCTCGAAGCTCAGCCTGATGTGGCCAAAGTCTTCAACCTTCTCACGCAGCAGCTGGGCAGCGAGGTCATGCTGGCGGTAAAAGCACAGATGTCACCGCAGACCAGTGACATCGCCCTGGTGGATTCCATCAACCGGGTGGAAAAAGGTTTGCGCGACGCCTTCCCGGAGCTTCGCTGGATCTTCTTCGAACCGGATGTGCGTGATTGATTCGGCGCAGCCACCAGTTCTCAAAAACTCCGCCTGCCCATCTTTTCGCGGCAATTTCGGCTTCTTGAACTGCGTCAGATCGAGCTCGATCCGCGTTCTATTCAATCCCAACCGCGTCACTGCTTTTGTGAAGCGCTGCTGGAGCAATTGCGCCCACACGCCCTCGCCCTTCATGCGGGCACCGAAACGTGAGTCGTAGTCCTGGCCGCCTCGCATCTCTCTCACACGCGCCATGACACGGGCAGCGCGGTCAGGGAAGTGCTCGTGCAGCCAGTGCTGAAAGATGGGGTTAACCTCCCATGGCAGGCGCAGCACGATCGAGAACGCCGAAGTCGCACCCGCGTTCGCCGCCGCCTGCAGGATCTTTTCGATTTCTGGTTCGTTGATGAATGGAATCACCGGCGACACGCTCACGCCTACCGGGACACCCGCCTTCGCCAAGGTCTCGACGGTTCTCAAGCGCCGATGCGGCGCCGCCGCCCGCGGCTCGAGGATGCGCGCGAGGTTCGGATCGAGCGAGGTGATCGACAAGTACACGGCAACCAGCCCTCGCGCGGCCATCGGCGCCACAAGATCGAGGTCGCGTTCTATGCCCGAAGATTTGGTGACCATCGAGAAGGGATGACTGCATTGCGACAACACCTCGATCACCGATCGTGTGATGCCCAGCTTTCGTTCTATGGGTTGATACGCATCGGTGGCCGAGCCTATGTTGAGCATCAAGGGCTGGTAGCTGCGGCTCGCCAAGGCTTCGCGCAGTTTCTCTGCCGCATTTACTTTCGCAATGATCTTTGTCTCGAAGTCGAGGCCTGGAGACAGGTTGAGGTAGCTATGTGTAGGCCGCGCAAAGCAGTAGACACAACCATGCTCGCATCCGCGATAGGGATTCACAGACAGGTCGAAATGAACGTCGGGCGAATCATTGCTGGACAGAATGGACTTGACCCGCTCTTCGATGATCTGCGTGGCGGGCGGAATGTGTTCTTCCTGCACGGCTTGATCGATGGTTCCCCAACCGTCATCAAAGGTTTCGCTGGCGAGCGAGGTGTAGCGGTGTTCGATGGCCCAGGTGGTGCCGCGTCCCTTCACCGGCTCGGGCATCGGACCGTCCGGAATGAGCTTGATGGTTCGATCGTGTCGCATGGCGATAGAGCCACCCTTTACCGGGCGCTTTCCGCACAGATCCCGACGTGCGCAATTCGCGCACCGGGCTCCTGCCTTGGGCGGGTGGGGTCGAAGCGTTGGTTTGGCCAGGGATGAAGGATGCGAGCCCGCGGCGAACAAGCCGGGGCCAGCTTGTACGCTCGTTGCCACGTCGTCTTGTACTTCGGGCTGCGAGGCTTGAGCGCTCGCCGCCAAAGATCCGTAACGTGACCACGGAATGCTTTCACGCACGGGTCTCGAGAGCACCGCCCGGTAGGCATTCCGACGGATGCGTGCACGCTTCGCCTTGCGCCTCGCGATGCCTGACGATGATTCGGGGAAACCATGAATCGCACTCCTTTGCTGTCGAGGACTCTCACACCTGACTCATTACCGGCTTCCCGGCGCACACTGTTAATATATACAGCATATTGAGACCAAATCAAATTGGTCGTTGCCTCATCCCGACCCCCCTCAACGACGGGATCGACATGAGCGCACGCATCGTTTGCAATGAACTCATGCGTGTCGTTCGTCCCATCAGTGCTTTTTCAATACCCTCCAGCAAGTCGTCATGGCGTGCAAGCCCTCGAATGCGCCGCCCATCGCCGTTGCCGACGATCATTCCGACACAGCCCACGTTTTTGCAGCGCGTACTTTCATTCCTGCGTCTTCACTAGGACTAGGCAGGCAGGCCAAAGAAGGCGTGGTCAAACACATCCACGCACTCGATGAGCGACTTACTCAAGCTCTTGTTGGCCTTCGTCGCCGTGTCGCCCCCCGTAGCTGCGCCAGCCCCAGCGCTGCGTCGGCACCACCGAGATGCTTCCCCGCGTCCGGCCAGATTGCTCGAGTTCACGTAGCCTCGACTACAAGGTAGGCGAGCCCAAGCTTTGCGTGAAGTTGGCTTTGCCCGAACAGCCACGACCGAAGATCGCTTCCTTGCAAATGCCACAACAGCACCGGCCCTCTGCAGCCATGTAGTGAAGACCTTTATGTTCACGCCCAAGCAAATCAATCACTTAGCATCGCCTCAATGCTCAGTTGAGAAAGATGGGCCTGGAGGTCGGGTCTTTGACAGTCGCGTCTTCGCCAAAGTCGATTTGGCCTGCCCCCATTGCCATCGACGAATAATGTTATTTCTATTCGCGAGGAACTGTGTCATTACGAACTCTGAACCAAGGCACCGAGCCGATGCTTGACCTGCCCGCGGGGCAAGTCGATATCTGGTTCACGCGCACCGATCGTGTCGACTCAGGCTTGGCAGCGCAGTATTACGCGCTGCTGACTCAGCACGAGCTTGCACAGAACACTCGTTTTCACTTCGAGAAAGACCGGCATCGCCATCTGGTGACGCGAGCATTGGTCCGCGAGGTGTTGTCGCGCTATGCGCCGGTTGCCCCTCATGAATGGCGCTTCGAAGCGGACAGTTATGGCAAGCCGCGCATCGTCGTCCCTGCAACCCTTGAGAAGCGGTTCGCCTTCAACATCTCCCACACCGACGGCCTCGTGATCGTCGGTGTCAGCCTCGGCCGCGCACTCGGTGTCGATGTTGAATGCGTGCAGCGACGCGCCGCGCTGGAGATCGTTGAGCGCTTCTTCTCTACACATGAAATCCGGTCGTTGCAGCGCCTGTCGCCGCAGGAACAGGCGACGCGATTCTGGGAGCTGTGGACCCTCAAGGAAAGCTACATCAAGGCGCGCGGGATGGGGCTGTCGATTCCACTCGACCAGTTCGCATTTCATCTGGACGAGCCGCGCACCGTCTCGATCGAATTCGCACCTGACCTCAGCGATGTGCCCTCGCGTTGGCAGTTCTGTCAGATGCGGCCCACCGAGCATCACCTGCTCGCGCTATGCGTCGAGGCTCGCGGCGCGGACGAAACGCCGACCCTCTTGAAAGTGCGTGAAGCCACGCCATTACGCAACCATTGCGTCTTGCTTTGCCCGATCGACCGGTGCTCTGAACAGGCCGCAATGCAGAATCAACAGCCCCACTTTGCGCAGGCCATATGAGCCTGCCGCGGCGCTCACAAGCTTGTCCTCAATCCTGTCGAATGGCCTGTCCTGAGCGCTGTCGAAAGGAAGAATCCGGGCAATGATTCAGGCCGGCGTGATCAACTCCGGCATCGCGCTGTCGGGCGTTCGGGTGGGCTTGCACGGCGAGATGTCGACGTTCTGCTATCTGCTGGCCGCCGAGACGCACCGTGACGGCGACACTGGGGCTTGCATCTGATGGACGCCAAAGCGCAGGGATTGAACCCCGACTACACGATTGCCGACGCGGGACAGGGCGCGCCTGTCGAGCAGTCCGTTGAAAAGTCCCGGACATAACAGGCGCGAGCCCGCCGGCTTCAACAACCCACTATCTCGACAGTCATTGTCATAACACCAGCAATTCAAAGCGATCTCGTACTGCTTCCAGAGCTGCCCGGCCTGCCGGGCCTATGTCGCAGTCGAACAACTTGAGCGAGGTGATCTTGGTGTTGGCCGCCAGAGCCAGCGCGCCCTCATCGCCGATCTTGTTGCCGTTAAGGTCGAGCGAGATGATCGAGGTGTTGGCCGCCAGGGCTTGCG
>Ga0170475_108237080_pt1 | contig 14721 bp, 13 predicted proteins | sample Soicark_Litter_5_FD_111474 | JGI IMG/M metagenome (GOLD analysis project Ga0170475, IMG submission 111474) | Avena fatua rhizosphere microbial communities from Hopland, California, USA. Combined Assembly of 48 SPs | reverse complement strand
TCACATCGATTTCGGTCGAAAACTCACATCACTGCAAAAGAATGTCGTCAAAGCCAGTAAAGACGCGCAACTTTCCGCGTGTCTTGCGTGCGCAAAGGTCAGACCCGCGGTAGAGACGCGCAGTCCTTTTCGCCTGTTGCGCTTTGCTTGCTCGCTTCGTCGTCGGGTTGTTCAGGGGGCTTAGGATTTGGTCGCGAGGCGGATCAGGCACGAAGCCTGCGTGGTGATCGCGCGGAAATGGATCGGGTGTGGTCGACCGGTGGCGTGGAATCACGCCCATGGCGACCAGGTTGTCCACGCTGTCATAGCGGATGCTGATGATCTGCATCGGCGAAGTGTTGCTCCGCTCGAATGTGGTGTGGCTTGAGTAGGAGTATTCGCGTGCGCCATGGGCTGTGCCAAGTCGCTCGCGCCGCGTGGCGAAGGCATCCCGTGCGGCCTTGGCGGCTGGCTGGTTGGCGGACTGACCGCTGCTGGCATCGGAAAGTGAGGATTCGGCTGCGGCAGGAGCAGGGGTCGGCTGTTGCAAAGGCGCGGAGAATCGTCCGTCGTTGCGACGCTCTTGTTCGTTGTCCATCGGCATGCGGTCAGCTGGAATCGGCGCGCGTTCGGCAAACACTGCGACTCCGATCACGCCGACGTCGGCTGGTCGCCCCGTCCGCGCTGCGTACGACTGCGACAAAGCCGAGAACTCGAACGCAGCCACCTCGCTCTCGCTCTTGCGCCATCCGCTGATCTCGTAGCTTTGCCACGGCTGGTACACGTAGCCGGCCTGCGACGATGATGCCGTCTGACCCGTCACGACGTTCACGCCATCTACCGACATCACGGCCAGCACGCGTCCCGCCGTCTGATTGATGACGCGTACCGAATAGCGATGCCCGGGTTGCCCGGCGACGTACTGCTGTCGGTCCTTGTAGTAGACGGGCAAGGTCTGCCCGGTGTCGCGATCAACGACGCTGACAGCCACCACGCCCGCGTCCGCGTCGGAAGCGCATCCGGCGGTCATGATGGCGCAGGCGAAGGCGAGCGCGGACGTGGCGAGGGCAGGGCGCAAGCGCTTGGTTGAAGAGTCGTCGGGGTGGGCCATGGGTATCTCCGTGATGTGGATAACCCGTTGCACGTGCAGAAGACCCGAATGGGGTGAAAACCGCTACGTCCCGATTTGGACCTGTGCTCCAAATCGCGAGGCTCACCTGTCATACCTTACAGATGGTCAGGCGTGTCGTCCCTGGGCAGAATCTGCCGCCGGTGGAGTCTTGCAACAAAAAGGATCAAAAAGAAGAATGAGTGCGAGCGCTCAGGTATTTCAACAGGCCAATCCCCATGCCCTGGCCAGCATCATCGACGCAAGCGCCACACGAACCATCGTGGCTGCACAGGACATCTACGACGACCGCGGCAACAAACTGTGGGCGCGAGATCAGTCGGTGTCGAATTCTCTGCAGCAACGCCTGCTCGAGCGCAGGCTCAAGCGCCCGCTTGAGTCGTGCCTGAAGGTCGAAGACGGGATCACGACCATTCAGCTTCACGAGGCGTTGACCTCGTTCCTCGAAGGCGGTCACGCCTTGGCGCGCGCCGTTCAACCTTGGGCGCAGCTCCTTTGCGAAGAGGTCACGCTCCTGTCGCTGCATGCGTCCGTTCAGTTGCTGCTGACGACTTTGCATGCCACAAGGCCGAGCGCATTCGACCATGCGGTTCGCGGCATGGCCCTGGCAGGCGCCCTCCAGGCCAGCGTCAGGCCCGAGCGCTATGACGTGCGCCTTGCCATGCTCGGCGGCCTGCTGCACGACCTCGGCGAGATGTACGTCAATCCGGTCTACCTGTGCGGCAGCCAGCGGCTCGACATGGCCGGGTATCGGCACGTGGTGGCGCATCCGCGCATTGGAGAGTTGCTGCTTGCGACCATGACCGACTACCCGCCGGGACTGGTGCGTGGCATCGGCGAGCACCATGAACGTTTCGATGGCACGGGCTACCCCATGCGCCGCGCGGGCAACGCCATTTCGCCGCTGGGTCGCCTGCTCGCGGTGATGGAGACGGCGCTGGCGACTTCCGAGGCGCCGACCGCGCCGCTGACCCGCACCAGCTTCGCCCTGCGGATGGTCACCGGCGAGTACGACGCGCACTGGCTCAGTCTGGTGTCGAGCGCTGCCTGGCGTGAGCAGGAAGACACCGAGGCCGTGGTCTGCGACAAGAGCGGAGAGCTGATCGTCCATCTGGCCCTGATCGACACCGAGCTCGCGATGGTTCGCGACCAGGCCTTGGGATTGGTGGAAAAGGCGGGCGTGTCGCCCCTGGTCAAGGACGTCGCCGCCAAGGTCGCGTCGGCGATGCATCGGTTGCGTGTCGGGTGGAACTCCGCCGGCTCGTGGAGCGTCTCGCAACCCGACGGTTCGCCCCAGAGCCGGTTCGAGCTGACCATGGCCAGGGACGAGATGCGCTTTCGCATGAGGTGTGTCGAGCGCGATTGCCTGTGGCCGCACGTGGAATTGAGCGCCGAAGATGCCGCGCAGTTGTCCGTGCTGTGGGATGACCTGTCGGGCGGGGAGCTACTTTCGCCTGTCGAGTGCCTGGTCGCATGAGGAACCTTCGATCAGCGGCACCAGGCTGGGTGTCAGGGTCTTGAGCAGCTGCGCGGGCAGGGCGCTGGTGAACTTGTATTTGGCAGCGTACGGCTCGTGCACGTAGGCCATGATCGTTCCGAAGTAGCGGTCGCCGATGAGAAACACCAGGGTGGCAGAGCGGTCGATCACACGCGACGAGATCAACTGACCGCCACGTCCATATACATCGAATCGGTGGTCGCCGGTGCCGGTCTTGCCGCCGATGGGCATGACGGTGCCGTCGTGAAGCACGAGGGCGCCTTTCAGTCGCTTGGCGGTGCCTTCTTCGACCACGCCGATCAGCGCGCGCCGCGCGACGTCGGCCACCTCTGGGCTCAGCACCTGCTCACCGCGGGCCGGTTGGCTTTCGAGTCTCGTCTCATAGGGTGTTCCCCTGGCGAACTGAAGGGCGTCAATGCGCGTCGCCGGCAATCTCTTGCCGCGGTTGACGATGATGCCCATCAGTTCCGCCAAGGCTGCGGGGCGGTCGCCGGACGCACCGAGCGCCGTCGCATATGACGGCGTCAGCGATTCGAAGGGATAGCCCAGACGCTTCCAGGCTCGATGAATCTCAAGGAAAGCCTCGACTTCGAGCAAGCCGCGAATGCGCCCGTCTTGCGCACCCTTGTGTCGCGTCTTGAACAACCACCCGTAGACCTCCTGCCGTTCGGCACGGCTTGCGGCCAAGGTCTGGCCGAGCGTGGCCGTGGGGTGTTGGCGCAGGTAGCTCATGACCCACAGCTCCAGCGGGTGGACGCTCGCCAAGTAGCCGCGGTCGGCCAGTGACCAGCGGTCTGCACGGTATTTCTCGTGCAGCGCCTGTGCCGACTGTTCAGAACCGGGCAGACGCTGAGCGAGAAACTGAGTCAGCCCTTCCGCGCCGGCCTGGGGTTCGAGGCCGTAGAAGATGCTCGCCAGCCGCGATGGCGTGGGCCGGATGCTTTGCAGCAAAAGGTCCTCCGCTTCCAGGCGGGGCTTGGAAGCGTACTTGCGGTAAAAGCGCGCGACGAAGGCGCTTCCTTCCTTGTCGGCGAAGCGCGACAGGTATTCCTGACGTTTCGGGTGGCTGGAGTCTTCCAGAATCTCGGCGCTCGCTTTGGCGCTGCCGGCCATCACGTGGTACACGACATCGCGCATGAGGCGGATGAAGACCAGGTTCACCGAATGCGCCAAGGCATCATTCAGGCTCATGGTGCGGTGGTTGTCCAGCGGATCGAAATTGTCGAAGTGGTGCAGCCCACCGCCGGTGAAGAAGCCTTCGCTTGGGTTGGCCGAGTAGGTGCGCTGCATGGCCGCTGAAAGCATCGCCGCGAGTCCGCGGTCGTCGGCCTTCGCGAGGTAGTCCCGCGCCCAGCGGGCGATGGGGTCGCGGGTGCTGATGTTCAGTGCGCCGAGCTGCTGCGCGTCCAGGGCGTTCCAGCTGCCGTGCAGTTGGGCGACCTGCTCCAGGTAGGTGATCAGCGTGCGCAGCTTGGCGGTGGAACCGAGATCGAGGCGCGCACCTTCATTGAGATCGAAGGGTTGGTCGAGGTTGTCCGTCTGCACGCGCAGCAGATTGGCCCCTTCCGTGCGTTCGAACAGCGTGAAGCTGACGACGATCTTGCTCGTGTCGTCTCCCTCGTTGAGCAGGTGAAAACCATACAGGCCAGCGGCCTTGGCGCCTTCGGTCGTATTCAGGCTGCGCAGCAAGGCCGTGGTTGCGTGCTGAGCCTCGCCCGCGAGGCTGCTTTCCACCGCGAGATCGAGGCGGTCCAAGTCGTAGGCGCGTGGCATCCCGAGCAGGCTTTGGAGTTTGCCGCGCAGAGCCGTCGAGGCCTTGCGGCCAACGAAGGACACTTGCGGCTCAGACACGGGTTTCAGTTGGAGCTTGAGCGAAAGCGGCAGGGCCGCATCGCGCAGCGCGGGCGTGATGACGCCCGCATCGGCCATCACGCGCAGGTAGCGGTCGGTCACCTCGCGCAGCACCGGCGCCGCTTCTTCGGTGAGGTAATGCGAAGGCCGGCGCTGGGCCACCATCAAGGACAAGGCCTGCTTGTATGCCAGGGCCTGCCTGGGCAACAAGGCCGCATTGAATGCGAGCGTCGTGCTCCGCCGCCCGTGATCAGCCTCGGCGATGGGAGCCGACAGCAGCGCGTTCAAGTCCGCGAACTCGCGCCCATACCAGATCCACATCGCATCGCCCACGCCATTCACTTCGCCAAAGCCGGCATGGGCCGACAGCGGCACGGTGTTGAGGTAATCAAGAAGGATCTGGCGGCGTCGTGCGGTGGTGTCCTCGCCGTCGATGTAGCCGCGCAGCGAAGCCGAAGCCATCTGGCGCAGCTTGTCCTTGGCCGTCTCGGTGCGCCCTTCGGGCGAGTGGCGGTATTTTTCGATCTGCGTGGCGAGCGTGCTTCCGCCTCCGGCGGAACGCGTCTCGTCGACGACCCGGCGCAGCGCTTGGTCGAACATCGCCTTGCCCAGGCGGTCCCACTCGATGGCTGGATTGCGTGAAGGGTGCGGATCGAACAGCTCGCGGTTCTCAATGAACAGCAAGGAGTCGACGAGAAGTTTTGGCACCGCCTCGAACCGGTCGTACACCCGCTCGGGGTAGCGTGCAGTGAACAGCGGTTCGCCGCGGCAGTCGCGCAGCTCAAGGCCTGCTTGCGTCTTCTCGTGGTAAGTCGCGAACAGGCCCTTGTCGCTCAACTCAAGCAGCTGGGCGGACATGCGTGCCTGCGCCGTGACCGGATAGCCTTGGCTGTTCAGGCGCGTGATCATTTCCGGCAGCGCGTGGTAGCCCAGCCGTTGGTCGGAGGGGCCGGCGCCGGGGAATCGGATGGCCGAGCTGAGCCCGGGCTGCACCTGAAACGTCAGGCTTCTCGTCATTTCGCTGAGCCAGGCGGCCTGCCGGCGAGACGTTCGAACCTCGTCACGCGCAACATAGACGAAAGCAAGTGCGGCAACGATCAGCAGGGCCAACATGGCCCGCCTGCCGAACCTCTTCCAAAAGGCGACGAGTTGCGCGATTGACAAGGGCTGCCCTCAAACGAACTCAATTGTCATGACCATACGCGATGTAGGCCGCGCGACCAAGCGGTTCATCAAAAGAAACCAAACTCGGCCATGCCGGCCAGCATGGCAGTGCATGCTTCGTGTGGGGTCAAACGCGCCGAATCGACGCGCAGGTAGGCGAATGACGGTGGCTCATAGCGGGAATCGATGCCCGTGAAACCCTTGAGCTCACCCCGCCGCGCGCGCTTGTACAGCCCCTTTGGATCACGCTCCTCGCAGACCGCAAGCGGCGCATCGACGAACACTTCCATGAACTCGCTCGCCGCGAAGCGCGCCCGCGCTGCCTGGCGGTCTGCTGCAAAGGGCGAGATCAGGGCCGTGATGACGATGAGGCCGGCGTCGACCATCAAGCGTGCGACCTCGACAACCCTGCGCACATTTTCAATCCGGTCCGCGTCAGAGAAACCGAGGTCTCGCGTCAGGCCCTGTCGTAATTCGTCGCCGTCGAGCACGTAGGTGGCATGCCTTGCGCGTGAAGGTGCTGTTCGACCATGGCGGCGAGCGTCGACTTGCCGGCACCGGAAAGTCCGGTCATGTAGACGACGCCGCTGCGATGCCTGTTCAGGGCCTCGCGCTGCTGCCGCGTGACGCGGGCGGGGTATGTGGCTTCAAGCGGCACTCGCATCATTCTTTTGTTGCTCCTCGACCTGCATGAGGATGCGGCCTACCAATCCGCTCAGCTCCTCGAAGGTGTTCTCTTTTTCCAGCAGGCTTCGCACGCCCGCGTTGCGCGCCTAGTTGCGCAGTTCCTCGGTGATGTAGCCCGAGCTGATCACCACCGGTAGGCCGGGGCGAATGCGCGCCATCTCATTGGCGACATCGAGGCCGGAAAAATCCGGCATGTTGAAGTCAGTCACCACGAAGTCGAAGGCCTCGGGGTGTTCGCGAACGGCCTGCACGGCCTCGTGCGCATCGTGGTAACCGCTGACCCTGTAGCCCGAGCGCTCGAGGATGCGTTCGACCATGACGACCATGGTCTCGTCGTCATCGACATACAGCACGTGCTCGCCGTGACCACGAATCGGGGAGGACGGCGCTGACTTCACGGACATTGCGGCCGCATCGGCCTGGACGGTGGGAAAGTAGAGGTGAAACGTCGAGCCCTGGCCGGGTTCGCTGTCGACCGCGATTGCGCCATGGTGCGCCGTGAGGATGCCGTGGACCACCGACAGGCCCAGGCCTGTGCCCTGGCCCACCGGCTTGGTCGTGAAGAACGGCTCGAAGATGCGTGCGCGGGTCGCGGCATCCATGCCGACTCCGGTGTCGCTCACCCACAGATGCGCGTAAGGCCCGGGCTCGATACTCCCGAGACGCTGCGTGTCGTCGAAGTGCAGCGTCACGCCGTCCAGGCCGATACCGATGCGTCCAGTGCCGTCCTTCAAGGCGTGCCAGGCATTGGTGCAAAGGTTCATCAGCACCTGCTGAACCTGGGTCGCATCCGCCAGCGCATACAGGGGCTCGGCGGTGAACATGACGTCCAGTTCCACGCGCGCCGGCAGCGTGGCGCGCAGTAGCTTTTGTGTCTCTTCGACCACGGGCCGAAGTGGCTGAGTCACGAGTTCCTGCGGCTCCCTTCGACTGAACGTGAGGATCTGCTGGACCAGGTTGCGCGCCCGCAGGCTGGCCTTGTGGATCTCCTCCAGGTTGATGAGCGCAGGGTGATCGCTGGCGACCTCCTCGCGTGCGAGCGCCACGTTTCCGAGGATGGCGCCGAGAATGTTGTTGAAGTCGTGCGCGATGCCGCCGGCCAGGGTGCCGAGGGACTCCATTTTCTGAACGTCGCGCAGCTGCGCCTCGAACCGGCGCAGATCGGCTTCAGCCGCCTTGCGGTCGGTGATGTCGCTCATGGCGACGCGCACCATCGACGAGTATTCGTCGGCTCCGACGCGCATGCAGTCGAGCTGAACGTGCGGGCATGTGTCCTTGCCCGTTTGCAAAGGCAGCTCGAGCCGTTGCCTGTTGCCGTGACGCAAGGTGTCGAGGAAGTGCTCATACCAGCGGTCGGCGTCCGCCGGCAGAACGTACTGAGCAAAGCGCTTGTGCAGCAACTTGTCGCGCGCCTCGCCCAGCATGTCTGCGCCGGTCAGGTTGAGCTGTTCGATCAGGCCTTCGGCCGACAGCGTGAGATAGCCTACCGGAGCGAACTCGAAAAGATTCACATACCGGTCGCGAGAGGCCTCCAGTTCGATCTGACCCTTGCGGTGCTCCGCGCGGATGAGGGCCTGCCCCAGCTCGCGTTCCAGCACGGGTGCGAGCCGCGCCATGTTCTGTTTCATGACGTAGTCGCTCGCGCCCGCCTTCATGGCCGCGACTGCGGTCTCTTCGCCGATGGTGCCTGAAAAGAAGATGAACGGAATGTCGAGGCCGCTCGCTCGAAAGACATCGAGCGCTTCGACACCGTTGAACCGCGGTAGACGGAAGTCTGACAGCACCGCGTCCCAGTGTTCATTTGTGAGTGCGTTGCGCATCGATTCGACTTCCTGGACTCGTCGATAGGTCGGCTCAAAGCCGCCGCGCTTGAGCATCCGCATCGCGAGCATGGCGTCGTCCTCGGAGTCCTCGACCACCAGGATCTTGATCGCACGCGTCACAGCCTCTTCCTCTCCGGTGGCGATTCATTCATCATCAGCCAGTAGATTCCGAGCACCTTGACCGCTTCGAGGAACTCGGTGAAATCCACCGGCTTTCGAACGTAGCTGTTGGCCCCGAGCGAGTAACCGGAGATCAAGTCCTCCTCTTCCTTGGACGAGGTCAGAATCACCACCGGCTGGAGCGGCGTTCGCTCATCGGCGCGAATGGCCCTCAATACGCCCAGGCCGTCGAGCTTGGGGAGTTTCAGGTCGAGAATGACGACCGTGGGCAGGGGGTCTTTCGCGCGCGAGGCGTAGGCGCCGCGCGCGAACAGGAAGTCCAGTGCCTCGATGCCATCGCGAGCCACCGCGATGGTGTTCATGACATGGCTGCGTTTGAAGGCACGCAATGTCAGCGTGACATCGTCGGGGTTGTCTTCTACCAGCAAGATGACCTTGTTGCTTTCACTCATCGATTTGGCTCTTTCAGGCTAAAGAAAAATGTCGCGCGAGGCCGGGTTTTGCCTGGGCGCGGATCGCGCCTTCGTGGCGACGGAAGATGCGCTGCACGATCGCGAGTCCAATACCGGTCCCGGAAAACTCGCTTTCGTGGTGAAGCCGCTGGAAAGCGCCGAAGAGCCGATCCGCGTAGGCCATGTCGAAGCCCACGCCGTTGTCGGCAACAAAGCATTCCTTCTTGCCATCCGCCTGGAGCGAACCGATGTGCACCCTCGGCTGCTCGGTCTTGCCGGTGAACTTCCAGGCGTTCTCCATCAGGTTTTGCATGGCGATCTGGATCAGCGCCGAGTCCGCATGCACCGTGATGCCTTCTTCGATGTCCCACTTCACGGCGCGCGGGGGCTGCTGCTGGTCGAGCGAGTCGGCGATCTCGCGGGCGATCTGGCTGAGATTGACCACCTTGAGGTTCAGCTCGGCGCGCGTGACCCGCGACAAGCCGAGCAGCTCGTCGATGAGCCGGCCCATCCGCTGGCTGGCCGCACGAATGCGTTGCAGCGAATCCTTGGCTTCGTCGTCGAGTTTGTCGCCGTAGTCTTCCAGCAGGGCGAGCGAGAAACCGTCCATGCTGCGCAGCGGCCCGCGCAGGTCGTGCGATACGGAATAGCTGAAGGCTTCGATTTCCTGGTTGAGCGCGGCCAATTGATTGCTGCGCTCGATCTGCGCAAAGGACATTCGCAGCGAATGAGTCATCGAATCGAAGTTTCGAGACAAATCTCCGATCTCATCCTTGCTGCCGACGTCGACTTTGTAGTGCCAGTTGCCCGCGGCGACTTCGCGGGTCGCCTGTTCGAGCCGGTGGATCGGCGCGAGTACGTTGCGGTTGATGAGCCACGCCCCGCCGACCGTCGTCAGCGCGATCAGGCCAAGCCCGAAGAGGATGACCGTCTCCACCCGCCGCTGTGCGGCATTGATGCGCTCGGTCGAAAAGTCGGTGAGACGAAACGCATTCGCCACGCTGTCTTGCTGAAGCATCAGAATCTGGCTCGACAACTGGGCCTCGAATCGCCGGATCGATTCCTTGTCCTCGTCCGATCTGGTCTCGGGGTTTGGTACGAGCTCCTCGACGAGACGATGCGTCGTGGCAATGCGTTCGCGCAGATCTTCGAGAATCTCGCGTTGCGCCGGTTCGACGAGGGTGTCGTCTGCGATGAGGCGCTGAAGGCGGCTCGAGACTTCCTGCTCCTGCTGCCGCGCGCGTTCGTGGCGGTGAAGGATGTACTCGAAAGTCACCAGCCTGACCTCGGTCAGCCCGCGTGTGAGCTGCGTGGTTTGACGGCGCTTGTTGTTGGCGTCCTCGACTTCCTTGTTCGCCCACAAGATCATTGCCGCGATCAATGCGATCGTCACGAGTGCCGTCGTCGTGGCAAGTCGTCCTTTGGTGCTGATCTTCATCGTCAGTGCACCACTGTCACGCGCTCGGCCTGAACATCGAGCAGCGCGTCCAGGTACAGGTGCGGCAGGAAGTTCGGAACCGGCCGCTTGTCGGCGTAACCGCGCGCCATGGCCCAGCGCGCCTCGTCTTCAAGGGTGATGAGTTGCGATTGGCGCAGATCGACTTTGAATTCGATGTCGTCCCAGCCGGATCGCACCGTCTTCAGATCGAGCTTGAATTGATCCGCGACCAGCGCCATGGCTTGTTGCGGCTCCTTGCTGGCAAATGCCTCCGCCTGGATCAAAGCCCGCACGAGCTTGCCGATAGCGCTCGAACGGGCCTTCAAGAAATCGCTGCGTCCGACCACCACGTGAGTCACCACATAAGCGTCTGTCGACGTGAGGGGCAGGGCGTTATCCGCCAAAGCAGCACGCGCGTCGGACTTGTTCGGCTCCCAGGTTGACGCCGCATCGATTGAGCCATTCGTCAGCGCCTGGACGAGCTTGTCCGGCGGCATGTCAACCATCGTGATCGAGCTGGGGGCGATCTTGTTGCGGATGAGGAAGGCCCACAGGAAGTATTCGCCACTCGTGCCGGGAGTCACACCGACCCGCTTGCCTGCCAGGTCGCTCGGGCGTGCAATGGCCCGGTCTCGACGGGCGATGATCGTCATGTCGCCGGACACGCTGACGATGGTGGCTGCAATTCCGATCGGCTTGCCCTTCATGACGGCGATGACGAAAGGCACTTCGGCCGTCGAGGCCAGATCGACTCCGCCTTGGGTCATCAGCTCGAGGGCGGCCTTGCCATGGCTCACGGGCTTGACGGTGACGTCGAGTCGTTGTTCGGCAAAGTATCCCTTTGCGGCGGCGATGCACAGCAACGCGGCATGCGGCGTCGTGGACACCGCGATGCTCAACTTTTCTGCGGCCGCCGCCGATGTGGCGGGAGGCCGCCTGTTCCCAGCGTAGCCAAGCGCAAGCGCTGCGGCGATCGCCACCGCAACAAGGGCCCGGACTCGATGGCCGTTCGTGTCGCTAGCCAATGTTCTACTCCCTGGCAATGGCGCATGCACTGCCTTTGCGGAATTCATGCCGCTGCAGAAGAGGGTACGGGCGGTGAGTGACGCGTGCAAGCTGTAAGTTGTGACAGCCTCCCACTGTCGTAGTTTTCTACGCATCCCATGTAAAGCTTTACAGCTATCTCGGCACCAGGGTCGCTGTTAGCCTTTTTTCATGGGTGGACCACAATGGTTGAGTTGTCTTCATGCATCGGAAGTTTGTACGGCCGTGGTTCGGTCTGCCCCGAGCAGTCCTCGCGCACCGTACTTCATCATGGCCCACCATCGGTCGGGCTCCAACTTCCTGAACGCCCTTCTGCAATCCCATCCCTGCATCGAGTGCGTCAACGAGCCACTTTCAATGCACACGAGCTACTTTCGCGAATGCGACCTGTCGCGGTGGTCCGCCGAAGACTTTGACCCCCGGATGCTGCATCTGTCGCTTGCGCCGCACTGGGCTTTGCGCTCGTTCCTGGTCGATTTGAGGGAATACCTGCTGCAGTCGAACAGCATACGGGTCATCGGTTTCAAGGAAACGGTGCTCTTCGGCAAGCTCGACTGGTTGAAGGTCTTTATCCCGTCCTTGAAGATTCTCTTCTTGCAGCGCGATCCGAGGGCGATCGTGTCTTCGGTTTTGCGAAGCAACCTTCTATCGTTCTGGAACTATGTCCACCTCGTTCCGCCGCTCTTCAAGGCGATGCATCCAGACTACGTGAGCCGAAGCCGATCTGTCGACGAGGCGACGAGAGCAGCGGAAATTGCAGCGATGAGCGTGGTCGTTCGTTGCGAAATGGCCCGCGGCGCGATCCAGAAGTTCGACCACATGGAGCTTCATCTTGGTGCACTGATGCGAAGGCCGCGCGAACAACTCGAGCAGATCATTGAGTTTCTAGGCGTCGAGAGTGACGACGGCCCTTTGTCGTTCCTCAGGAAGAGGCAGCTCGCGAGCCGCGGCGGGCCGTATTCCTCGTTCCGCTTGCCGGACGACGTGGAGCGCGCATGGGAGCGCCATCTCACCGCGGATCAGATCCGCGCAATAGAGGACGTCTTGCAATGTGGACTTGCGGACTGAGCCGGGAAGTCGAGCGGTATCTGGACGACGCGGTCCGCTTCTCTTCGAGGCAAGGGCGGTCGATCCGTGTAGCACACACGCTGGTGACCTGCGCCACCGCCGCCGCAGTGTTGAATGAACTGGGCGTGCCTGCGGAATTGGAGGCAGCGTACAGGTATGTCAACGTCTACAACCCGGCTTGCCCGCTCGTTTTCAACAAATTGCAGCAACGGTGGACGTGCGAGCTAGCCCTCGCGCAACACCCGGTATGGGGCATCAACTGGGCGGGGGCCGTTCTGATCTGCCAGCATATGGGCGGCCGCGTTCCATTCGAGAGCGAGTGGGAATGCTTCGCCTCGAACGACCAACCGTCGCGCATCTACCCATGGGGCGACGCCCCCCCCACGCCCGTGCTGGCCAATTTCGGGGAGTACTTCGGCGGGACGAGTCGGGTGTGCAACTTTCCGCCTTCGGACCTCGGCCTGTACGATCTGGCAGGCAACCTCTGCGAGTGGTGCAACGACTTTTACCGGCCGGCGGGCGGTCAACGCAGCAGTTTTGAGCGCGTGGTGAAGGGCGGTGCCTGGAGCAAGGATGAGCGCCATCTCAAGGTGGCGGCCAGCCGCGGCAAGTGGGAGCGGCTGGGTACCACGACCATTGGATTCAGGCCTGTCTGGGACGATTGAACATGAGACTCGTCATCTTCGATCTCGACGACACGCTGATCAACTTTGCGTCGACGAGAGAGCTTGCGTATGCATGCCTTGCGAATCACCTGGATACCGAGGGCATCGACTCGGCGGCGTTCCTGCAACAATGCCGCAAGGTCGATCGTCCCTTGTTTGCCCTCTTCGAGCAGGGAACGATCACCCGCGGCGACTATCGCTTGCGGCGTTTTCGCGAGCCGCTCGAAGCGATCGGCGTGGTCGGGAAGAATGATCTCGTCGTGCATCTCAACAAGCTCTTCATGGACTGCGTGAACGACACGCCCTTGTTGTTCGACGACGTCCTGCCCGTGCTCAGACGACTTCGCAGTCTCGACATCGGGACGGCGATTCTCACGAACGGCCCGGCAGATGGACAGCGCAGAAAACTCAAGGCCACCGGCTTGATGGATGCCGTCGATCACGTGGCGATCGCAGAGGAAATTGGCTTCAGCAAGCCGTCGCCGTTCGCGTTTCACGCGGTGCTCGACTGGTTCGCATTGTCCGCCGCCGACGCGCTCATGGTTGGCGATTCACCTGAGCTGGACTACGACGCTTCGCTGAATGCCGGGCTCAGCGCCTTGCTGCTCGATCGGGACCAGCGGCATGGGGGCGGGGGCTGGACGTCAATCCGCTCGCTTGGCGGGGTGTTATGTGCTTAGGATTTGGCCCGGAATAAGTTCCCGTTTTGGGGGCGCTGGGCGGCGCGCTGCGGCGTTGCTCCTCACTTGTGTGGCACGCCACACGGCGCACGGAGCCGCGTATCGAAGCCCGTCCCGACAATTGACCTTGCCCTTCGATCGCAAAGCGACCGCAGGTGTGATACGAGCGGTCATCGTTTCCTCATGACTCGCAACGAACGGGCCAAGACACTCCATGACCATGATGCCCCTCGAAGACATGCCATCGCAGACACTCCATGATCCGCAGCCCCGGTCGGACATCGCCGTCTTGTTGAACTCGACGATCGCCGGCGCCCTGGCGGAGTTGCAGCGCGAGCCATCCGCCAGTCTGGGCGGCGCACTAAGGTGGCAATGCCTGGAAGCCGTCCAACTGCTCTGGCAGCGTCGCGACGCTCTGGCACGAGTGCTTTCGCAGCCGCCGCGGCGGCGCGCGACGTCGGGCGAATCCTCCGGCGACATCGATTACTGGACGCTGATTGCGGAGCAAACGGTCGAGTTGGGCACGGCATTCCTGACCTCGTTCGAAGCCATAGAAGTCGAATGGCGCGAATTGCAGATCACTGCCCGACAGAGTCCGGCAGCAGGCGATGCCCGCCCGCCGCAGGCGCCGTGGCCCCCCGCACCGAATGCCTGTGCCGCTGCGTTGTGGTGGGTGGTTGGACATGCGAGCCACAACGACGACGTACGGCTTGAACTGATGCGGCTCGGAACACGGCTTCTTGTGCCACGCTTTATCGAACTCTGTCGCCAGCAACTTTCGAGCACGCAGACATCCCCCGTCGTGCGGATCGAATCGATGCAGCCAGGTGAATGGTTCCGCATGTATTTGCACGATCAATGGGCGCCGGCGCATCTCACCTGGCGCAGCGACAACGGCCGCTTCTTCATGTTCTCCAGCAAGCTGGCCGGCCGTTCGCATTCGTTGAGCCGCCCCGCGCTCGAACGGTTTATCGCCCGCGGACAAATCGAACGCCTGACCCACGCCACGGCCCTTATGCCTGGGCATTCAACGTGAACACGACTGAGAGGCTGATAGTATTTCGATCATGCCCGCTCATCACGTCAAAAGACCCCTGCTCGTCGTTGCAAATGCTCGCCATAG
>Ga0170475_101989149_pt1 | contig 14726 bp, 8 predicted proteins | sample Soicark_Litter_5_FD_111474 | JGI IMG/M metagenome (GOLD analysis project Ga0170475, IMG submission 111474) | Avena fatua rhizosphere microbial communities from Hopland, California, USA. Combined Assembly of 48 SPs | reverse complement strand
GCCGCCGTCGTGATGAAAGTCCTGGGCTCGCTGATCTCTGCGCTCCTGCCGCTCGTCACGACGTACTTCGCAGCCCTGACCACCACGGCGCTCGCCGCTGCCTACGCGGGCGATGCCGCCGCCGGCGGGCAGGCCGTGGTTTACGTCATCATCACCGCCGCGCTCGGCCTCTTCTGGGGATCGTTCAGCAGCGTGGACCGCTACATCCAGCAGCTCATGAGCTTCCGGGTGGGCGCGATTGTCGGGGACCTCATGTACGAGCGCTTCCTGGCCCTGGACTTCTGGCGCTACGACGACAAGGAGACGGTGGACCTCTACGACCGCGCCAAGCGCTTCTCCGATTCTTACGCCCGGGTGCTGGACAGGATCGCCGCGATCTTCACCCAGCTCGTGTCCGTGGTCCTGGCCATCGGCGCCCTGCTGCTGGTGAGCTGGTGGATCGCCGTGATTGTCCTGATCGCTATCGTGCCCAGCGTCTATTTGCAGTTCAAGCTCTCCCGGGAACAGATCGCACACTGGAACACGCAGATCGATTCCCGCCGGCAGCGGCGGATGATCGAAACGAACCTGCTGCGCCCGCAGCACATCGCCGAGATGCGGCTCTACGGGATCGTCGGCTACCTGATGGGCCTGCGTTCCCGGCTGCGCGACGCCGACGAAAAACGCCGGCTGGACTTCCAGAAACGCTACATTCCCAAACAGCTCGCCGCGGATGCGTTGCAGTACGGCGCCGAAGTCGTCTCCCTGATATGGGTAGTGGGCCAGATCATCGCCCGGGCACAGCCCGTGGGACAGTTCCTCTACGTCCAGCAGATTGTCAGCCGCGCCCTGTCCACCGCCAACAACCTCGTCTCCTCGCTCAGCTCCATCGACGAGGACCTCGCGAATCTGAAGGACTATGAATTGTTCATGGCGCTGCCCGTGCACTCCGGCCACGCCCCGCCGCTGCTGCAGTCGCCAAAGACGGTGGAACTGCGGGACATCCGCTTCACCTACACCGGCAGCGAACTGGAAGTGATCCGCGGAATTTCATTGACCATCCGGCAGGGCCAACACATCGCGATCGTGGGCGAGAACGGCGCGGGCAAGTCCACCCTCATCCGGATCCTGGCCGGGCTGTACCGTCCCGATTCCGGGCAGGTGCTGCTCGACGGCGTCGACCTCGCCGCCGTCGAGGTGACTTCCTGGCACCGGCACCTCGCGGTGCTCAGCCAGGAGTTCCTAAAGTACGAGTTCGCCACTGCGGCGGAAAACATCCTCTTTGGCGACGTCGATTCGGCCCGCGATGACGGACGCATCCGCCGGGCCGCCTCGGACGCCGAAGCCCTTGAATTCATCAACAAGCTGCCCAACGGCCTGGACAACCACGTAAGCAACTGGATGGAGGATCCGCGCGGCCGGAAGGGATCCGGTCTTTCCGGCGGGCAGTGGCAGCGCCTGGCGATGGCGCGGAACTTTTACCGCAACGCCTCGTTCATGGTGATGGACGAGCCGACATCGGCGATCGACGCACTGGCCGAGCACCGGATCTTTACGAGGCTGTTCGCTGACCGCAGCAGCACCATTATCGCCATCAGCCACCGCCTTGCCACGATCGAGAAGGCTGACGTCGTCTACATGCTCGAGGACGGCCGGATCGTGGAACAGGGCACCCACAAGGAGCTCGTGGCGCTCCGCGGCCGCTACTTCCGGATGTTCGAGTCCCAGTTGACCGTCCCGGATACCGAGAACGTCAGCGGCGAATGAGGGGAGCGCCCTCGATGGTCGTCCGGACACGGGCAAGGCCCGGTTCGAGCGGGACACTGCTGAAGCCGAAACTGACGGCGGGCCGGACAGCGCTGAGCGGGCCGGCGTCGTCGCCCTCCCAGGTGACGTTGGCGGAATCGATCCGGTGCAGATCGGTGACCCCGTAATACTCCCGACGGTCCCCCTTGGCCGCGCCCGACGTGCGCACCCCAGGGACTATACGGGCCGCAACCGGGCTGACGGCCCGCAGCCAGCGCGGATGCACCGCCACAGTCCGGGGGACCAGCCGCACCGCGGCACCCAGCCGCGTGCGGGCCCCGATCCGGGCGCGGATCCGCAGCGGACCGGCGTCGACAACGAGCTGGCCAGCCTCCTGGGCGGACGCCAGGGCGACGATGCGGGTCTCGTCGAAGTTGTAGACCGCGCTGATGAAGTCGCCGGCTTCGACGGTCGGCGCGAGCAGGATCCGGTGGCCGGACGGCAACTGGACCATCGCGTCGGTAAAAGGCCCGAACGGGGACCGCGTCCACAGGCCCACCACAGCGCGCAGGCCCGAGCCCGTGCCGATCCCGGCTATGTGCCCGTCGAAAATCCAGCGCTGCTCCATGACGCCACAGTACGTCGAAGCGGCACCCCGCGTCCCCTGGGATAACCTAGAGCAGTGACTTACGAGATTGAGATTGGCCGAGGCAAGCGTGGGCGTCGTGCCTACTCCCTGGATGACATTGCGATCGTCCCCAACCGTCGCACACGTGACCCCAAGGATGTTTCGGTTTCCTGGCAGATCGATGCCTACAAGTTCGACATGCCGGTCATCGCGGCGCCGATGGATTCGGCCATGTCCCCGGAAACCGTCATTGCCCTGGGCCGCCTCGGCGGGCTCGGCGTGCTCGACCTCGAAGGCCTGTGGACCCGGTACGATAACCCGCAGTCTGTGCTGGATGAGATTGCAGGCCTCGCGGATGAGACCAACAGTCCCGCCGTCACCCGGCGCATGCAGGAGCTTTACCAGGCGCCGATCCAGCCCGAGCTGATCACCTCGCGCCTCGCCGAGATCCGTGCCGCCGGTATCACCGTGGCAGGCTCCCTGACCCCGCAGCGCACGCAGGAACACTACAAGACCGTGGTGGCCGCCGGCGTGGACATCTTCGTCATCCGCGGAACCACCGTTTCGGCCGAACACGTATCCAAGGACCATGAGCCGCTGAACCTCAAGCAGTTCATCTACGAACTCGACGTTCCCGTGATTGTCGGCGGAGCCGCCGGCTACACCCCCGCCCTGCACCTGATGCGTACCGGTGCTGCCGGCGTGCTGGTTGGCTTCGGCGGGGGAGCGACCACCACGACCCGCCGTGCACTCGGCATCCATTCGCCGATGGCCTCCGCCATCTCCGACGTCGCGGCCGCCCGCCGGGACTACATGGACGAATCCGGCGGGCGGTACGTCCACGTGATCGCCGACGGCGGCATGGGTTCCTCCGGCGACATCGTCAAGGCCATTGCCGTGGGTGCCGACGCGGTGATGCTGGGCAGCGCCCTGGCCCGCGCCGATGAGGCCCCCGGCAGGGGCTGGCACTGGGGCCAGGAAGCCCACCACCTCGAACTGCCCCGCGGCGACAGGGTCAACGTGGGGACGGTCGGCCCGCTCGAAGAAGTCCTGTTCGGGCCGGGCCACCACACCAACGGAACCTCCAACCTGGTCGGCGCGCTGCGCCGTTCGATGGCGACCACGGGCTATTCGGACCTGAAGGAGTTCCAGCGGGTCGACGTCGTCGTCTCGCCGTACGCCGGCAACTGAGCGCTGCGCCGGCGGTTGACTGGCCCTGCCCATCCGGGAGACTTGGACGTAGTCTGGTGCACTACGAGGTTCGATCCGGATGGAGGCGTGACATGAACAGTTTTCCCGGCGGTTCTCCCGTTGCCGGAGGGGCCCTGGGGCCTGCGGAACGCGAGGCTTCAATCGCAGTGCTCAGGGGCAGCGCAGCCCCCGGCAAAGAACTTGACATCCTGATTGTCGGGGGAGGCATTGTGGGCGCCGGCGCCGCCCTTGACGCCATCACGCGCGGGCTCAGCGTAGGCATCGTGGAGGCGAATGACTGGGCCGCAGGCACGTCATCGCGTTCCTCGAAGCTCATCCACGGCGGCCTCCGGTACCTGGAAATGCTCGACTTCGCCCTGGTCAAAGAGGCGCTGCATGAACGGGGCCTCATACTTTCCGTGCTGGCACCGCACCTGGCCCGGCCGGTCCCGTTCCTGTACCCGCTCACCAAAAAGTTCCTGGAACGGCCCTACGTGGGCGCCGGGATCGCTTTGTACGATGCCATGTCCGTCACCGGCGGGCACAGCCGGGGTGTGCCGTTCCACAAGCACCTCAGCCGCCGCGGGACCTTGCGTTCCGCGCCCAGCCTTAAGGACGACGCGTTCGTCGGTTCCATCAGGTATTACGACGGCCAGGTCGACGATGCCAAGTACGTGGCCAACCTCGTGCGGACCGCTGCGCACTACGGCGCGCACGCGGTCAACCAGATGTCGGTCGTTGACTTTGTGCGCGAAGGCGAGCGTGTGGTCGGCGCCAAAGTGGTCAACCACGAGGACGGCTCGAGCTTCAAAATCCGGGCCAAGCAAGTCATCAACGCCACCGGAGTCTGGACCGACGAGACGCAGGCCATGGTGACAGACCGCGGCCAACTTAAGGTGCGTGCCTCCAAGGGCATCCACCTCGTGGTGCCCCGCGACCGGATCCAGTCCACGGTGGGGCTGATCCTGCGGACCGAGAAATCCGTACTGTTCGTGATCCCGTGGGGCAGGCACTGGATCATCGGGACCACCGATACCGACTGGCACCTCGACAAGGCGCACCCGGCGGCCTCCAGCAAGGACATCGACTACCTGCTGGAGCATGTCAACAGGATCCTCAAGCGTCCCCTGACCCGGGAGGACGTCGAGGGGGTCTACGCGGGGCTGCGCCCGTTGCTGGCCGGGGAAAGCGATTCCACCGCGAAACTCTCCAGGGAGCACGTGGTGGCCCATCCCGTGCCGGGGCTCGTGGTGGTGGCCGGCGGGAAGTGGACCACCTACCGGGTCATGGCCAAGGACGCGGTCGATGAGGCGACGCGCAGCATGGACGAGCGCGTCCCGGCCAGCTGCACCGAGTCCATCCCGCTGCTGGGGGCGAGCGGTTTCAGGGCCGCATGGAACCAGCGGAACCGCATGGCGGAGGAAGCCGGAGTCCATGTGGCCCGGATCGAGCACCTGCTCAACCGGTACGGCGCCATGGTTCCCGAGGTGCTGGCATTGATCGCCGGCAACCCCGATCTGGCGGAGCCGCTGCCGGGTGCGGACGATTACCTCGCAGCCGAAGCCGTCTACGCGGCCACCCACGAGGGTGCCCGCCATGTCCAGGACGTCCTGACCCGCCGCACCCGGATCTCGATCGAAGCGTGGGACCGGGGTGTGTCCGCCGCCCCGGTAGTCGCTAAACTCATGGGAGACGTTCTCGGCTGGAGCGATGCGCAGCGCGAGGGTGAAATCAAGCACTACCTGGCCCGGGTCGATGCCGAGCGCCTGAGCCAGCAGCAGCCGGACGACGAATCCGCCGACGCCGCACGGCTGGGTGTGGAGGACATCGTGCCCCTGCGCTAAGGCGCAGCGCCGGCCGGCAGTGCGGACCACAACGCAAGTCATTGGACTGGCGGCCGGGCGTGCACTGACGCGACACATCGAAGGGACAACTCTTGGCGGAACCACTGGACCGGTACGACGCCGAGCTCACCACGCCCGAGATGGTGATCCTCGAAATGGACGCCTCGGACAAGCTCGATGCCACCTCCCAGCTCGCGGAACGCATGCATGCGGCCGGACGAGTTGCCGACCTGGAGGGCTTCCTCAAACAGGTCAACGCCAGGGAACACCAGCTCGCCACCGGCCTTCCCGGCGGAGTGGGGCTGCCCCATGCCCGCAGCGAGCTGGTCTCACAGACCACCATCGCCGTCGGCATCACGAAGTACGGCCGGGCGCTGGACTTCGGTGCCGCGGACGGCCCGGCCACGGTGATCCTGCTCATTGCCACCCCCGCGGGCTCCTTTTCCGAGCATCTGGAAGTGCTCGCAACGCTGGCGCGTTCCCTGTCCAAGGAGTCCTTCCGCGAATCGCTCCGCCGGGCCTATGACGCGGAAGTGATCGCCGAACTCATCAATTCCAGCCTGGTGTTCTTCGACCACTGAGACCTCGCTGCCCCGCCCCCGTTTCGCTGTTCTACACGGGGACGAAGTACGGTTAAGAGGTGCTGAAAACTGCCCTCAAACCCCGCTGGATTGCCGGACTCGTGTTCGCGATCGCCCTCTCCGGGGTTTTTGTGCTGTTGAGCCAGTGGCAGTTTGGCCGTTCAACGCAGGCGGAAGTCCCGGTCTCCAACGGCACCGAAGAAACGCGCCAGCTCACCTCGGTCCTGCAACCGGGGACATTCTTCCCTGGTTCCGTCGCGGACCAGATGGTCTCCGCCACCGGCAGCTACGACCCCCAGAAGCAGGTCCTCGTCCCGGGCCGGCTCAACGACGGAGCTAAGGGCTACTGGATCGTTGCCGCCCTCGCAGTCAAGGATGCGCCTGTCCTGAAGGGCGGCGGGGCTACGCCGCAGACCTGGATCCCGGTGGCGCGCGGCTGGGTCGCGGATCCCGCGGACGCCGTGGCGCCGCCGTCGGGCATCATAGAACTGACCGGACGGCTGCTGCCGTCCGAGTCCCCGTTACCGCAGACCGATCCGGGGCCGGGCCGCGCGTCCGCCGTCTCGGTCGCCGAGCTCATCAACGAATGGAACGTCAGCAGCTACCCGGGTTTTGTCGCCGCGACCACCGAACTGTCCGGAGGCGCCGACGTCGGGGCCTCAGCCACCGGCGGCGATGTTAGGCCACTGCGGATCGGACCCCAGCCGCCTGCGCAGCAGATTAACTGGCTGAACCTCTTCTATTCCGTGGAATGGGTTGTCTTTGCGGGCTTCGCATTGTTTATCTGGTGGCGACTGGTCAAAGACGACTACCGCCGCGACCTCGAAGACGCGCTCGACGAGGAACTGGCCGGGGAAGCAGCCGGCCGGGGCACTCAGACCAGGAAACGGCGGCCCAGGGTCCCGGCGTGGAGCCTGCAGCCGGACCGCACACAACCGAAACCTCCCACCCAGCCGCCCATCCCACAGCCCCCCATCCCTCAGATCCGAGAGTGCAATCATGATCGAGCCCCAGCCCGCCATCCAGCCGCAGCCGACCAACGGCGCAGCGGCAGCCGGCAAAAAGCGCCGCTTCGGCGGCACCGAGGCCCAAATCCGGTCCGCCCTGAAGTTCTACAAGGTGCTCGCCTACCTGACGGGCTCGATGTTGCTCCTGCTGTGCGCCGAGCTGATCGCCCGGTACGGCTTCGGGCAGTACCTCTACGCCGGCGGCACCGACGCTGTCACCGGCCAGCCGTTCGGCCTCGGGTTCGCCGATGCCGAGCCGCCAGGGGTGATCGGCGGCGTCAACCTCTCCGTCGCGGTCCTGATCGTGCACGGCTGGATGTACGTCGTGTACTTGATTTCTAACTTCCGTCTGTGGTCCCTCATGCGCTGGCCGTTCGCCAAGCTGGTGGTCCTGGCCCTGGGCGGCGTCGTACCGTTCCTGTCCTTCTTCGTGGAGAAGAAGTTCCACGCAGAGGTCGAGGCCGAACTCGCAGCGAACCCGCAGGCAACCCAGCGGTACTGAGAGCCCCAATGCCGCCTGCCCCCCGGCCCTGCGGTGGCGGAGCGCGGGGACGGCGGCGGCGCCGTCGGACGTGTGAGTTCGCTTACCTCCCCGCGTGATTCTGGGTCCGCGCCGGCTTCTCAATGTGCGGCGGGCAGGGGCGCAAAGTAGGCTAGAGGGGTGACTACTCCCACTGCATCCCAGACGTCCCACAGGCCGGTTCTGGTCGTTGACTACGGTGCCCAGTACGCGCAGCTGATTGCCCGCCGCGTCCGGGAAGCGAATGTGTATTCGGAAGTGGTTCCGCATACCTACAGCACCGAGCAGCTGCTGGCTAAGAACCCCTCCGCGATCATCCTCTCGGGCGGCCCCTCGAGCGTCTACGCCGACGGCGCCCCCAGCGTCGGCCCCGACCTCTTCGAAGCCGGAGTGCCGGTCTTCGGCATCTGCTACGGCTTCCAGGCCATGGCCAATGCGCTCGGCGGCAAAGTGGCACGCACCGGCCTGCGCGAGTACGGCGCGACCGAAACCACCACCGCGGGCGAGGGCCGGTCCATCCTGGCGGGCATGCCGCAGATCCAGAGCACCTGGATGAGCCACGGCGACTCGGTCCACGAGGCCCCCGAGGGCTTTGAGGTCCTCGCGACGACGGCGGGCGCCGACGTCGCCGCTTTCGCCAATGAAGACAAACGCCTCTACGGCGTCCAATGGCACCCGGAGGTCAAGCACTCGGCCTACGGCCAGCAGGTCCTGGAAAACTTCCTCTTCAGGGGCGCCCGGCTGGAACCAAACTGGACCACCGGCAACATCCTCGAAGAACAGGTCCAGCGCATCCGCGACCAGATCGGGGACGCCCGCGTCATTTGCGGCCTGTCCGGCGGTGTCGACTCAGCAGTGGCGGCGGCCCTGGTCCAGAGGGCTGTGGGCGACCAGCTGACCTGTGTGTTCGTGGACCACGGGCTGCTGCGCGAGGGCGAAGCCGAACAGGTCGAACGTGACTTCGTGGCCGCCACCGGCGTCAAGCTCTACGTCGCGAACGAGCAGGAGCGTTTCCTCAGCGCCCTCGCCGGCGTCAGCGATCCCGAGACCAAGCGCAAGATCATCGGCCGCGAGTTCATCCGCGCCTTCGAAGAGGCTGAACTGGCTATCATCACCGAGGCAGCGGCGCACGGCGAGAAGATCAAGTTCCTCGTTCAGGGCACGCTGTATCCCGACGTCGTCGAATCGGGCGGCGGCGAAGGCGCCGCGAACATCAAGAGCCACCACAATGTCGGCGGGCTTCCCGAGGACCTGCAGTTTGAGCTCGTCGAACCGCTGCGCGCGCTGTTCAAGGACGAGGTCCGCGCTGTCGGCGCGCAGCTCGGCCTGCCGCAGGAAATCGTGGGACGCCAGCCGTTCCCCGGACCGGGCCTCGGTATCCGGATTGTCGGGGACGTCACCCAGGAACGCCTGGACCTGCTCCGCAAAGCCGACGCCATCGCCCGCGCCGAGCTGACCGCGGCGGGACTCGACAACGAGGTATGGCAGATGCCCGTGGTGCTGCTGGCCGATGTCCGCAGCGTCGGAGTCATGGGTGACGGCCGCACCTACGGCCACCCGATCGTGCTGCGGCCCGTTTCGTCCGAGGACGCAATGACCGCAGACTGGTCCCGGTTGCCCTACGACCTGCTGGCCCGCATCTCCAACCGGATCACCAATGAGGTGGACGGGGTCAACCGCGTCGTGCTGGATGTGACCAGCAAGCCGCCGGGAACCATCGAGTGGGAATAGCAATGTGAATGGCCGGCCTCTCGGGGCCGGCCATTTCATTTTGTTCCTGGCAATTCGGGCTGAATTTTGGCCGTCCCTGTGTTGCGGTCCCGCACGGCGGGGGATTCGGGCTAGTCTCGAAAGCATGCCGGTATGGTCCAAGGCGTCCCGCGCGACCCAGACAGCCGCGAGCACACAAGACTCGGACAGGAAAAGCGCGGACGTGACACAGACGAGCGTTGATACGACGAACGCGCTAGAGTCGAGCCCGCCGCGGTCCGGCAAAGAGAAGTCGAGCATAGAAAAGAAGGCAGCAGTGTCAGTTGGTCAAGGCCACCCTGAGGGCTCCGAGGAGTTTAGGACATGGCTGTCGGGGCTCAAACCCGTCACCGGAGCAGATACGATGCTGCGGTTCACCAAGACGCCCGAAGGCTCGATTGACCTGACCCATGCCCATCCGTCGGGGCTGGCCCAGCTGATGGCTGGCCGGCGCACCCGGCTCTCAACCCTGATCCGTGACCGCCAGCAATACGTTGTGGCAGCCAGGGCCTCGCGCAACCTGCGCTCTAAAATCTTCGAGCTCGCCAACGACCGCGGCATTGACGCGGGTTATTTCTCCGCCGGCACAGTGAACTGGACTTCCGCCGTCGGGGGCAAGCCGCAACGGATCTCGGCCCCGGTCATGCTCACGGCCATCTCCCTCACGGTTCGTCCGGGTGAGGACGACTATGAACTGCAGCTCACCGAACAGGCGCAGATCAACCCGGCCCTTGTCCGGCATCTCAAGTCAGTCCACGGGATTGTCTTTGATGTCAACGCAGTGACCCGGATGGCCTACAGCACGGCACGCTACGACCCCCAGCCGGTCCTGGACCGGCTGGGCACCCTGGTCCAACCGATTCACGGTGCGGAGGTCGAGCACAACCTGCTCGTGTCCACATTTGCCGACCTCTCGGGCAACCTCGATGACCCCTGGATCAACCAGAACAACCCCCTAGTGACCGCGCTGGCCCGGGCCGGCTCCGGTGAACGGCTGGACGTGCCCGCGCTTGAGCCTGCCCGCTTTCCCAGCACCGATGAGCGGGACCCCGCCGAAGAGCTCTTGCTGCTCGACGCCGACACGGACCAGCAGTACGTGGTCGACGCTGTCCGTGCCGGGGAGTCGCTTGTGGTCAGCAGCCCGCCGGGCACCGGCCAGACCCAGACCGTCATCAACACCATCGGCGCCCTCGTAGACGAAGGCAAGACCGTCCTGGTGGTGGGCGACAGGCGTGCCAGCCTCGCCGAGGTATCCGCCCAGCTGGAGAGCCTCGGCCTGGATTCCGCTCTCCTGCAGCTCACCGGCAATGCCGGGCCGTCGCAGCTCAAGGGACAGCTGGTCCGGGCGATCGTCCGGAACGAAAAGTCGCTGCAGCCGCAGCTGAGCAACCTGCACGCCACCTTGACCGGGCACCGCCACGCCCTGATGGACCATGTAGCGTCGTTGCACAACGTCCGGGCACGCTGGGGATGTTCGCCGTATGAGGCCATGCAGTCGCTGGCCGAACTGACCTCCATCCAGCCAGCACCGGCCACGACCGTCCGGCTCAAGCGCAGCGTCCTGGACAACATCCGGGACCGCGAGGAACTCGCCGGCAGGCTCCGCCGCGCCGCCGAACTCGGCAGCTTCAGCCGCGCGTCCACCACCAGCCCCTGGCACGGCGCACGACTGCTCACCCGCAAGGAAACGCAGGAAGCGCAGAAGGTTGCCCGGTCCGTGGCCGAGAAACTGCCGCTGCTGCGCGGACGCATGGACGCCGTGGCGGAACACGCCGAGATCCGGCTCGGCGGGACCTTCGCAGAATGGGGCGAGCAGACTGAGCTTCTCGTGGCCGTCCGCGAAAGCCTGGACAAGTTCACGCCGGATATTTTTGACCGGCCCGTCTATGACCTGATTTCCGCCACCGCGCCGTCCGCCTGGCGCAGGGAACGGGGCATCGAGATGCCGTCCATGCAGCGGTCCCGGCTGCGCAGGGTGGCCAAGGAATACGTCCGTCCCGGCGTGCACATCGCGGACCTGCACAGCTCCCTGGTCCTCGTGCAGGAGCAGCGCGCCGCCTGGTCCGGTTATGCCACGACGCAGCGGCACCCGGCAGTGCCTTCCGGGCTTGGCGAAATCACCGGACTGTACCGGGAAATCGCAGCAGAACTCGCCGAACTGGGCCAGGCGGTCAAGCACACCGCCGCCGGGGGAGATCTGGAGCGCACGCCCTACGACGAACTCCTGGCCCGTGTTCAGCGGCTCGTCGCCGATACCGCGACCCTCGAGACCCTCCCGGAGCGCACGCTGTTGGTGGAAAGCATGCGTGAGCATGGCCTCGGCGAACTCCTCGCCGACCTCGCCGAGCGCGAGGTTCCCGAGGGATCGGTGACCGCCGAATTGGAGCTTGCCTGGTGGCAGTCCGCGCTGGAGGCGATGATCAGCGGCGACGGTTACCTCGCCATGTCCGACGGCGACGCCCTGCGACAGCTTGAAGCGGAGTACCGGCTCGCGGACAACGCCCACATAGCCAGCGGCGCGGCCCGGCTGCGGTGGAACCTGTCCGAGCGCTGGCGCGCAGCAATTTCGGCGTACCCACGGCAGGCGGAGCTGCTGCGCAGCCTGCTGAAGGACGGGCGGGTGACCTTGGCCGCCCTGAGCGGCCAGGCGCAGGAGCTGCTGCCCACGCTCGTACCCGTCTGGTCCTTAAGCCCCTACCTCATGACCGGCCTCCTGCCGATCGAGCAGACTTTTGATGCCGTCGTGATCCTGGACGCGGACTCGACTTCGCTGCAGGCCGTCCTCCCGGCCATCTCCCGCGCGAGGCAGGTTATCGCCTTCGGCGACGAACAAATCGCCAGCCCCCGCACCTTTACCGTGGGCGTCGAACGGCTCGCCGCAGGGGAGAGCTCCTATCAAGGCGTTGAGAGTTCGTACCGGGCACTCGCTGCCGTGCTGCCCGTCTGGAACCTCAGGACTGTGTACCGGGCGGTCGACGAAGACCTGGTCCGCCAGCTCAGCAAGGGATTTTACGACGGGAAACTCGCCCGGCTTCCCGAGGGGCAATCCGCAACGGGCCTGGACCGTGCCCTGACTGTGGAATATCTCCCCGACGGGACTGGTCTTCCCAGCGCCGACCATGACGGTGTTGAATCAGTCGTTGCCGAGGTGAACCGGGCCGTGGAGCTCGTGTTTGAGCACGCTCGGCTCCGGCCGCGGACCTCGCTGGCTGTGGTGACCGGCAGCCTTCGCCATGCCGCCCGGATCGGGGAGGCCATCAGGGCGCAGTTGCCCAACTACCCCACGCTTGGCAGTTTCTTTACGGCCGGGGACGAGTCCTTCCGTGTGGTGGATCTGGAACGGGCCCAAGGCCTGGTCCGCGACCACGTCATATTTTCCCCTGGCTATGGACGGACGCCGCATGGACGCACGCTTCACAGTCTTGGGCCCCTTTCCGCGGAAGGGGGGCGCGCAAAGTTCGCCCTGGCAATGACGCGGGCGCGCCGATCCCTGCACGTGCTCACTTGCTTCCGCCCCGAGGACCTCGACGTCAGCCGCCTGAGCCACGGCGCCGTGGATTTCTATGAACTGCTGGACCGCGAGATCGCGGGCAATACAGATCTGGGCAGCCCTGCTTCCCGGGCCGCGGCCAGCGAGCAGGAACTTGGTGCCGATCCGCTCGTGGCGGACCTGGGCGATCGGCTCCGAGCCCGCGGGGCGCGGGTGTGGCATCAGTACGACGGCGTCCTCAACATGGTGGCCGCGGCTGACCCGATGACCACGATCGGCCAGGACGATGCGGAGATTCCCCGCCCGGTCGCGATTGAGTCCGATGGCACCGCCCACTACCGGCGGATGACTGTCCGTGAACGCAGCAGGCTCCGCCCGCAGTTGCTGGAGCGGCTTGGCTGGCGTTACATGCCACTATGGACCATTGAAGTCTTCACCGATCCTTCGGCCTGCGCGGACCGGATTGGCGGTTATCTCGGGTTGGAGAAACCGGCCGCGGCCAACAGGATGCGGACGGCGCACGGCTCCTTCGACGACGACATCCAGCACCTCGCAATTGACGAGGCCCGGGCCTCCGGGAACGGTGGCGATGGGCGCGGGGCTGCCCGCCGGCGGGAACCGGATACAGGAACGACAGTCAGTACAGGCAGTGAGGAGGCCGGCGGCATGAGCACAGACGGCGACATCCAGAACAACACGGGCCGGAACAACACCGGCGATGATGCAGGCGAAGTTAGCGGTGTCTCCGAGCCCGCGCCGGCTGAGCTGGCAGGAGACGGATCGGGCGGGAAAGCCGCCGACAAGGCGTCCCGCCGTTCGGTGGAACCCGCCATTGTCCCCGGGGGCGTACTGCCGAACAAGGCAGCGGAAGACGATCCGCGGCGCTGGGGAGACCAACCTGACAGTTACGACCACGACGCGTGGCTTGCCGAGCAGAAGCCGCCGCACTGGGGCTGAAGTTTGTGCCCTGCACGGGATCTCCCGCTGGTGCGGACGACCTCCACCGGCGGACGTGAGGACCCGCGGCCGCTAGCCCGGCGCAGCCGCCACAAGCACGAAAAACAGCTTGCCCTGGGTCGACGCCCCCGCCAGCCGTCGAGCCTGATCAGCCGCAGCTGCCACGACGATGAGCCCCTCAGTGTCCGCAGTCGCCAGCCACGGTCCGGCCCTGCCGCCCTCGAGGGCGGTCCATAGCACAGGGACAGCTTCGGCCAGGACCTGGCCTTCGGCAGGTTTTTCAGTGCCGACGCCGCCAGTGAGAACCACGTTGACGAGTTGTCCGGGGGAGACCAGCTGGATGGACGCCGGATCCGCCATCCTCAGAGGCACGGCCGCAGAGCCGGCCGGGCTTCCTGCGAGGAGGCCCGGGCCAAGGATCTGGGCGTCAGTGAGCAGTTGGCCCCGGCGCAGCGGCGCTGCCAGCTGCTTCCCTTCGAACGAGGTCTCGCTGCCGGGGTTGCCGGCAGGCACGAGCCCGGGAGGCACGTTAATCCTGCTAACGTCGCCCGGCCCCAGCGTCCTGCCGGCGGGCAGATCCGTGGCAGCGGCGAACGCGGTGACGGTTTCAGCGGGCGCGGGTGTCAGCTGCTGGACCGTCAGGCCAACGGGGATGCAGAACAGGAGGGCCGCTATAAGCCGCCTGTTCCGGTTCAACCAGCCGAGCAGGCGGGGCCGCGGGGGACGGCCACGGGGTGGCCTATGGCGGCGCGGCTTGACGTGGCGGTCCGGGTTTCCAAACGCCCGCGCGGCTTCGGCCGGCGCAGGGGAGAGGCTGGCGGGACGGGCCCCGATGCGGGGCCAGCGCACGGAGACCAGGCCAGGCACCGGACGGGACGGCGGACGGGACGCGGATGCAGACCAAGGCCGCGAAAGCGTCCTGAATGAGAGTTCCATGCCGCCACGCTACGGATGCGGGCGCACCGGCGGGAGCCCCTGAAGCGCTTATGTGGACAAACTCGCGGCTACGCCGACACTGGAGGAGAGACCCAATC
>Ga0170475_102887036_pt1 | contig 14728 bp, 16 predicted proteins | sample Soicark_Litter_5_FD_111474 | JGI IMG/M metagenome (GOLD analysis project Ga0170475, IMG submission 111474) | Avena fatua rhizosphere microbial communities from Hopland, California, USA. Combined Assembly of 48 SPs | reverse complement strand
TACGTCTTTGTTAAAATATTAACATTGCTAACACTATAAATACCTGTCAAGCAGCTCGTTCAGAGACCATCAATAGGTGGTTGTGCAACCTGAACAATATTAAAACGAAGCTCTGCTCTCTAAATCGAAAGTAGACCACCGCCTCGCAGCAGATGTTCTCAGAGCACCTGTTGCTTAACGATGATGAAGTTATCATCTTAACGGTCCTAACACCTCTGAGCACCTCTGGTAAGCTCCAGTGTATGTGTTAAGTGTGTAAGTTAGGACACAAGGAAAGGAGCCTTACCTATGAAATGGAGCAATTCCGCTCTAGCGCTCGTAGCGGCGCTCACATTTGGAACAGCTAGTTGTTTGTTGTCTGTTCCTGTCATAGCATCTGACACCTCACCAGTTATTGACGTTGCACCGCAAACTGATGTAAATGTTGGATTATTTGTTAATCTGCCTGATCGTTTCAATCCTCATCAAGCCAAGCTGCTTACTATGGTTTATGAGATTGCAAAAGAAGATGGGCATAAGCAACCCCAAGTACTTCAAGGAATCCTCTTGCAGGAAAGTAATGCTGGGGAAAAAATACATGGAAAAGGAAGTGATTGTTATGGAATCTTTCAACTCAAATTAGTTGCGGCAAAAGAAGCTCTTAACGCTTTCCCGGCTTTATGGGAGGAATTTAATTTCCGTGGAAAGAGCGATAGAGAAGTTATTTCAAAGTTGAAGCGAGATGAAAGATTCAACGCGGCGATTGCGTCTAAGTACGCACTAGTTTTAAGCCGGCTGGGTTATGATACAATAGCTAAGTTGGCGCTAGCATTTAATGCTGGTCCTTACGGTGCCAAATCAAAAAATCCTCGCACGAATCGATATGCTAAAAGCGTATTGAAAAATATCAAATCGCTAGAATTAGCTCACCACTAAATTGGGCTGAGGATGGCGTTAACCTCTTAATTCCATCCTCATCTTGATTAAGCAACAAAAACTTGAAGACTTAATTCTTGAGTCGATCAACTTGCGTCCTACTTCTACAGGTTGGTACACTTGCAAGTGCCCACTCTGCCACGACTACAAGGATCGGGGTGGATTTAAGTTTGATGGTGGCACTGTGGGTTATAGCTGCTTCAACTGCGGCAAGACTGGCAAGTACGAAGAATTCAGCGGCGAAATGAGCAAGAACACGCGTAGGATTCTAAACGCATTCGGCATCGATGATTCATCTATCGGTCTTGTTGTCAACTCTGCTTTCTTCAACAAAAAGGAAGAGACTAACAAGATCACTTTAGGCAATCTAAAGAAGGTAAACACCACTACTCCTCCTGTTAAATTGCCGCCAAAGTCTTTCAAGTTAGGCGAGACTGACGAAGGACTTGATTTGCAGGAACGCATCGTCGATTATCTTGTCGAACGACAAATCGACTTTGACAAATACCAATTCTTCTTCTCACTTGATCCTCGCATGAAAGATCGAGTGATTGTTCCATTCTATCGAAATGGATCACTTATCTATTGGCAGGCTAGAAGCATTGATAAGAATGAAAAGAAAAGGTACGATAACGCAATTACTTCGCGCGATGCAGTCATCTTCAATTTCGATCAACTGCAAAATTACTCTCCAATTCCTCTTCTAGTCTGCGAAGGCGTCTTTGACGCGATGATGTTCAATGGAATCGCAGTATTGGGAAGTAAACTTAGCGAAGCAAAAGTAGAGTTACTAGCTAAGACGAATCGTAGATTAGTTTTTGTCATCGACAAAGATAAGAATGGCGCTCACTTTGCCAACTCTGTGCTTCAGGCTGGTTGGGATATCACCTTCGCTCCAGACGGAGCAGCAGACTTAAACATGGCAGTACAACGGTTTGGTCGTTCATGGACGGCCCGACAACTCATCAAGAACATTCCAGCTGACGATTCTTCGGCTAGGCTGGCCATCTCCTTCAACTGCAAATAATCCAATCAATGAAAGTACATGACATGGACGTGGTCCCTGACGACCGCGATCTGCTCCCCTATTACCGGGCGATCGATGACACGACTCCCGCAATCCAAATCTTCCGAGTATGGGATGACATCACCTTGATGCGTGATGACACTCCTATCGTCTCATACCGTCTCCTGATGCAGATCAAAGAGAAGCTTGAAGCAGCCATGAAGCGAGAGAACATTACATACAAAGAGCTCGACAACAGAGCTCTTTGGCGTGATCAAGATTTTTAAACTTCTAGTTTTGCTAATCGTCTGCGAGCAGCAGCCTCTCGCAGACTTTGACGATGCTCTGGACTAAAGGCTGTTCCTTTTCTAGATTGAGACATTTTCTTGCGAGCTTCTTCTGACGCAGGTCTTCGCAATTTGGCTTTATGCTCTTCACTTAATTTTCGGCCGGTTAACGAGTTAGAAAGATTTTTGCGTTGCTCTTCAGTCCTAATATATGAAGACTTTAGCTGCTCTTTTCGCTCTGCAGTTTTTGGCATTTTGGGCTTTCGCAATTTGATCTTATGTTCTTCAGACTTAGGACCTCTTAATTTGGCCTTGTGTTCTTCAGACAACTTTTTGCCAAAGTTTGGATTATTTTCACCCCTCAACCCAAACATGGGATGCTTATCACCCTTAAGTGATTCAGATATTCTTTTTCTTTGCTCTCCTGTTCGTTTTTTGCCAAAGTTTGGATTATCAGGTCCAAACTTTCCTTCTGTTGGACCTTTCCATCCATTAGCAATTCTAAGCTTCATTTCTTCTGATTGCGCCTTACGTTTTAGCTCAACAAGCCACGAGTAATGCTTATTACTTTTTCTTCCCTTAATCATCATTGTGGCAGCAAAGATCAGTTTTCTGTTGGTTGGAAAAATCTTAACTAACAGTTGATGTGCAACGTAATGCTCTGCGGGTGAAAGAGTTACTAAGTTATTTTCAGCATCTACCCCTCCCATGCATTTTGGGATTATATGATGTTTCTCTACAATAGCTGGGATTTCATCTCGTACAAGAGAGCGCTCAACAAGTCGATGATAATGTTTAAGATACTTCTTTTGATTTTCTGACATGTCGCTGATATTAAATATTTCCATAATAACTTCTAAATTTAAAGATTCTATTTATGCTAACCCTTGAAAAACAAAGGCTAATTCTTTCTGCGTTGTGCGCAAACCGAGACCTCATGGCACTAACTGCCGGTCTGGTGAAGCCATCGTACTTCGACCCCTCGCTGAAGAAGACCGTCAAATTCCTCGGTGAGTACTTCAACAAGTACAAAGACGTACCCAAACTGCAGGTGATTCGTGCAGAAACTGGCGCCATCCTCGATGACATTGGCCAGATCAGCAGAGCAGAGACCACCTACATCAGTGAGGAGATCGAAAAGTTCTGCCGCGACAGCGCAGTGACTGAAGCAATTCTGGCTGGTCCAGAGCTCTTGAAGAAGGGTGATATGGGCCAGATCATCGAGAACTTGAAGAACGCCATTACCACTGGTCTGCAAAAGGACATTGGTATCGACTACTTCGCCGATCCTACTGCACGATTGGAAGCAACTCTGCAAACGCAGAATCGTATCAGCACCGGCCTTCCAGAGATTGACGAGCTAATTGGTGGGGGTCTTGCTCGCCAAGAACTAATCACCTTCCTCGCTAACTCAGGCGGCGGTAAGTCGATGAACATGCTGAATCTTGCTCACAACTTCTTGAAGCAAGGTTTGAATGGCATCTACATCACCTTGGAGATGGCCGAAGGCGTTGTGACGAAACGCTTGGACTCGATGGTTAGTGCCATTAGCCAAGCCGATCTGCTGAAGAACATGCACAAGGTTGCAGCGGCGGTGGAGAAAGCTGGTAGTAAGGGCTATGGTCGATTCTTCGTGAAACGATTCCCTGAAAATCGTACGAACATCCACACAATTCAGGCCTATCTGCAGCAGCTGGAACAAGCGAACGGTTTCCGCCCTGACTTCATCATCATTGACTACATCGACATTATGGGCACAACCCATAACATCTCGCTGGACAATCTCTTCATCAAGGACAAGTACGTCACCGAGGAAATTCGTTCGCTGGGCTTTGACTACAACGCGATCATGGTTTCTGCAGCTCAGTTGGGTCGTGCGGCAATTAAAGCAGAGAAGCTGAATCAATCGCACATCCAGGGCGGCATCTCCAAGATCAATACTTCTGACTACGTGATTGGTATCAAGCAAGATGATCTGATGCGTTCGCAGGGCGAGATTCAGTACGACATCCTGAAGTCGCGTAACTCTGGTGGTGTTGGTGCTAGCGTAAGGTTAAAGTGGGATCCAGTATCGCTGAGCGTCACGTCTAATGCTGGTAAGCAACAGCAACTCAAGGTGACGAATAAGCGACAAGTTGTTCTACCAGAAACAAACATCGCGGTAGGCGGTCAAAAGAACAGTGGCGATGTAATGAATCTCTTTCAAACGGGCAAATAATGGTACAGAAATTTTCTGAAATCATCATAGATGATTCGTCTTATCCTATCTCTACTTTTAGTGATAATGTCAAAAATCTGGTTGAGCTTCGGCATAAATGGCAGGTTGAGTTGGAGAAGGAGAAGGAAGCGGCTTTGAAGACTGAAGCCGCTATCCGCCAAATCGACTTGGAATTAGCAGAAGTGGTTAAGAAAGAACTGATGGGGTTGTAAGAGTAAGGAGCTTCGGCTCCTTATTTTCTTTAGACTGCCCACTACTATAAATATTCTGTTGAATCCACATATAAGACTATGAGCAGAATTCAAAAAGGCACGGTAATTGTTGAGGGAATAACTCACCTCGAGGATTTACCACTAGAAAAATTTATTGATGTCGTAGAGAATCTCAAAAGCAAAGTAGCTACTGAGAAGCTCGATGGCGCCAACTTATGGATTGGCGTTGACGAGAAGGGGTTCTTTACTTCACGAGAAGGCAAATCAAAAAGAAATGGCAGATTTTACTCTGTTGACGATTATCCGGTAATTGCGGCGTACAACGGTTTTAGGGCGGCCCATCTTGCTTTGGAGAAGGTAAAGAATACCATTCTCAAAGTTTTAAATGTCGGCGATATTGTTGAGATTGAAGTTCTCTTTGGTAAGCAGCCAAACACTGTAACGTATGGGATGAATGACAAGAACTACATTGTCATTATTCGCGGCATTTCCACAGATCAAAAGAAAGTTGACCTACTTGGTAAGCGACTGAATCACACTGAAGTCACAGTGGAATCTACGGTGGTAGATTCGCCAGACGGTGATAAGCTGACCTACACAAAGGAAAATCTGACTTGGGAATTTAGCGAGGTTAAGCCGGTTGATAGTTCAAAGGTCAACACTGCTGATGCACTCATGAAGCTGCACGAATTGAAGAAATTCCTTTCGCAGCCAAATGATGCGTTTTCGGGCATGACCAATAAAGAAGTCGCAGAGGTAAAGTTAGGGTCTATCGACAAAGCAAATCGTGAAAAACTAAAGGCTGAACGTGAACGCATCAATGACGTAATCTTGCAGCAGTTCAAACTGCCAATCAAGGAAGTATTGTTGAATAATTACGTTAGAAAGATCAAACCGCAGTTGCAGGCTGATAGCTTAGAGCCTGATGAAGATGTCGGTGTTGAAGGTGTGGTGCTACGTGATCCTAATTCTGACGATCAAGTCAAGTTAGTCGATAGAGACGTGTTTACTGCGCTCAATAGTTTCAATAACTCTATTCGAGATGTTGCGGCGTCGCCCGTCATTACTGATGATCAAGATGCGCCCATTGATAAAAGAGGCGGTGCGTTTGGTCAAGCAAAGATTCGAATTGCGCATTTCTTAGGCATTAGAGAACTGGCGCTGTCGTCATCGGCAAGAAAAACAATTGCTAAATTCCAAGGCGCAACTCCAAAAGAGACTGCTGAAAATATTGCTAAGGCAACTAACATTCAGAGTTTCCCAGCAATGAGACAAAAAGTTTCGGCTATTTTGCAGAATGCGATTGAAGAAGTAGATCAAATCGTTGAGAAGTTTAAGGCTGAGTCATCCACCTACAAACTAAAGTTAAAAACTGGAAAAGAGATCGGATTATCGCCAGCAGTGGTTAAGAGAACTCTTACCGCATTTGCTGAAACTAAGCGCGATATTAATTTGATTGATCAAGCTGTTGATAAGTCGCAAACACCAGCAGAATTGATTATGTCGTTGTATGGTAGAACAATCCAATCACTTTTCAAAGGGAGCGATAAAGTGAAAGAATCATTTAGCTTGCTAAAAGCAATAAGCGAAGAGGACGCGCAAACACCTACTGGGCTTCCGGCTGGAGTTACTCCACAGAAACCGGCTACGACAGGTGCTGATGCAATCGCGCCACTTCCGCAGTCTATTGGCGGGCAACATAACATTGTCAAACGCAAACGCACATTTGTTTTAAAGAAGAAATTCGCAAAACCATCTGTTACTGAATCCCTTCTTAAGCTTGTCGAATTTGACGTAATGAATCAGAACGCTACTGACGTCGATGACAAGGTTAGCGCGCAGAACGACGTCGAGTTTAAACAGCTAAGAAACAACGTGAGCGTAGGAGACAGCGTAACTGACACGGATATTAACCGCTATTTGGACAAGGCTCACAAACTCAATGACGAAGTCGATACTGTGACTTTTGGATTGGAAATGGATGATGGTTCAATCGCAAAAGTATACGTCAATGCAACTCAAGCCGATGGATTCGAAGCCGCACTAGCTCAAAAGCTTGGCGAAACAGACGATGCAGAAGAAGCCATTAACGACTTGGCTACTACATTTGATATTGTTGATGTTGAATGGCCAGAATCCTATCAGCAAAACGCTGACACTCCAGTAGGCGTTGATTCCACTGGCGCAGAAACGGATGGCAATATTGGTGATCCAGAAATCACAGATGCAAATGCTGATACTTCTCCATCTGTTAATCCTGTAATTGACCTGGGCAACATCGAACACTCTGACGATGTTGATGGGAATGATGGAGAAGATTTAGATAGCGAGCCGGTTGAAACGAGCGATACTCTTTCATCGGGTATTGACGCAACCGTTTTCACTGATGACGACAAAGAACCTGGTGAAGGCGATGTCGTTGATACCAAAGATCAAGATCAATCTGATTTAGGACAAGAGCCAACTGAGGTAGATAATCCAGATGCGGCTGATGATCAAGAATCTGTAGAAACCGACGCGGATGAAACTGATACAGAAGCAAGTGCAGAACCGACAGACCCTGATGACGATGAAGTCGTCGGCGGTGAAGTAGCAAAAGATGATGATACTCCTCCTGACGAGGACGATGATACCACACCTAAAGAAACTGGCGACGAAGAAGATGAGGAAGAAGATGACGAAGACGCCGACACCAAACCTAAAAAGAAAGAGGAGTCCCACACCATGTCATTTGGACAACAATTTAAATCGAAGCTTCTGACCGAAAAGAAAGCTTCCAAAAAGGATAACGCAGAGGAACAAGAAGTTGTTTCGACCGCGGAATCTGCTTCACTTCCTGCAGAAGTGACTAAGCTGTTGCAATCGTTCCCAAATCGCGGTTCGAAGGCAATGGTTGTTCTTCTCTATTTGCTGGGCACACCAATTGATGCCCTAGCTTTAAAGAAGGCCGACCTACGCAAATCGGTTGCAGATGCATCTGACAAATTCCTGAAAGATAGCCAATTTAGAAATTGGGTAAATCGTCTGACGGAAGAACTCATGAAAGCAGGTGATGCAAAAGTGGAAGCATCGCTGCATGATGAACTCGGCAACGCGATGCAGAAGATGATTTTAGAAATCATGCAAAAGGTCGGTCTTCCAGAATCCGTAGAACGTCTAGGTCGCGCAGCTCTCCGCACTGCTCTTCGTGAAAAGGCAAAGCTTGCTACTTCCAATGCAAAGATTCGCCAATATCTGAAGATGGTTGCCGAACAGCTGGGCATTGATGCTGTAACCGGTGGTTTGAAAGAAGATCAAATCGACGAAGCCATTCCAGCACAAGCTGCTTCCGCTGCACCAGGCGAAGAAGAAACTGGTAACGAATGGGTTGATGAAATTCTGAAGCTTGCTGCTTCGTTGGGTATTCCTCAGCAAGTGCTGGATTATCGTCGTAAACAGACTGAACTGGCAGTTAAGCAAAATCGCCAAAACATTTCCAATTACTCGCTTGTACTTCGCAACATCAAGAAGCTGAACGTAATTATCGGAAACAACCAGAAGTAATAAAGGTTGGGGAGCTTTAAGCTCCCCACTTCATAATAAAATAGAGCCTAGGCCATGAAATTCCCATACCCTGACATGCAGACTGTTTCCGTAAATGGAATGCGGTTGTACGAAACTCCTGAAGGTGATTTTTATCCATCCATCACCACGATGTTGGGCAAGACGATGGATAAAGAGAAGGAAAAATCTCTTCAAAAGTGGCAGCAGGCATTAGGTGCCCTCGCTACTAAAAAGACAAAAGATGCTGCAGATCATGGCACGGCCGTCCACTTACTGATTGAACGATATTTGAAGAAAGAAGAGTTGATTCAGAAGAACGACAATTTCTCTCAACAGAATATCAATGCCTTCAACGCGTTAAAGCTGAAGTTGAACAAGATCGAAGAGCTTTGGGGGCAAGAAGTTGCGCTGTATTCAAACATTTTAGGATTAGCGGGCAGGTGCGATTGCATTGGTGTTTACGGTGGCGAACCATGCATTATTGACTTTAAAACATCGGGAAAGATCAAGGACGAAAAGGCTATTGAGGATTATCGCTATCAGCTTACAGCCTATGCGATTATGCACAATGAGATGTTTAACACCAACATTAATCGTGGCATCATTTTGATGACTAGTGAGTTGGGGTTTCCACAAGAATTCAAAGTTAATCTTCTTGACTATTACGAGCCTTTGGCGATTCGTGTTGAGAAGTTTTACAGCACTATCAAACTCTAAGGATAAGAAATGAAGGTAATTATCACCGTCGATTTTCAAAACGAACCAAGCAAGGCGGATTTTCTAAATGTTGTCACTCAAGCGTTAGGTGAAATCTGCGGCGGTTCTTCTATCAATGCGACAGATATGGGAACGCTAAGTGTGATTCACTGCTGTCAACCAGAAGATAATGTCAGTAGCGCCCCACCTGTAGAGGTACCGGCTGTTGAACTTTCATCTGATACTTTTGACGCGGATTTAAATGCCCAAGCAGCAGTGGCCGCTACTAATTCTGCAATTGGTGGCGAGCCAGAAACGGTTGTGCTGCCGGCTGTTGAAATCCCAGCTACAGAGATTCCTGCTGTAGATTGTCCTCCAGTAGAGCTCGACAAAGGAGTTGAGGCTAATGAAGTTGTCCCCACGTTCCCTAATTGCGTGATTATGTCTCTTACCTCTGCTAATAATGTTCAGGCGGAAATTTCTAAGGATGATCTATCATACTTACTCGTTCCATCTGATGTTGCGAGTTCTGACGGATTGCTAGACTTCTGGTTTGGTGGTATTGAATTTAGAATTCCCGCAACTGTAGATAATCAGGCAGTTGCAAACCCAAATCATCCTATCAGTGGATCTACTATTCGTATTGTTGCACGTGCATTAGATGGTGACGCTACTTTCGCGCTGTTAGTAGATGTTATTCGCGGTGATATGGAACTGCTTTCATTGTCCAAAGAAGATGCTGAGCTGATTAAGCATATCGCAGGTTAATAGATTTTTAACAAGAAATCTGGTTAAGTTAGGTAAATAGCATCGGTGCTTTAAATCGATGCTATCAACATAATAACCTCTAGGACATAAAAATGCCAACGCAGCAAGATTACCCACGTTCAGATAGGGACTTACTTATTCGTCTGACGACGAAGTTCGAGTCAATGGAGGAAAAGTTCGAAGATGTTTCTGATCATTTAAAATCGATGGAAAGAAAATTCGAAGACGCGTTGAAATCCATTAAAGATGATGCAGATAAGAAGTTTATGACTAAGGAACAGTTTAAGCCGTATCAAGAAGTTTTAGATGAAGTAAGAAAGAAAGTTACCGCTGCTGTGGTGTCGGGTGTAGTTGCTGCGCTCTTAGCAGTTGGGGCGTTTCCTCTGTATTACTCCGCGTTTCAAACTTATAAATCAGTTGCTCCGCAGCAGTCGCAGCAAGCAGGAACTGGAAAATGATTAAGCAGGTTGTAACATGGGCTTACATGATTCCTGCGGCTGTTAGCATTACATCGCTGACTTCTGTTTTAGCAATGATTTATCTTCTTTTGGCTCCTAGCGATCCAATCTATCGTATTAAGAACCCGCAAAACCATTACGCGTATGTGTCGAACGGTTCAGTAATCGTGCACCGAGAATTCTGCATAACTGACGATACTAAAATGATTACCATCAATAGGGATATGGTTAGTGTTGGCAAAGATTTGACTTTGCGGGTAACTTTACCTACTACAAGCCAGCTCTACAAGAAGGGATGCGCTAGTATGGATAGAGTGTTAGATTTGCCAGACGATACCCCACCAGGTAAATATGAATTAGATTTTATTGCGTCATGGAACGCAAACACTCTTAAAGTCGACGTGGTAAAATTACCAGTCCTGACTATTGTAGTCGGTACTAAAACTAAATAATCAATCATACCCCTATATAAATTCATAATGAAGAAGAGCCCCTTTCTAATCCATCAGGATTTTCTCTCACCTATGACGTGCGAGAACATCATCAATGATATTGAAATCCAACAGCCCGATTTAGATCAAAATGGCGATCCAATAAAGATAGAACGCCATTGTCTCCAGTGGGAGCAGGAAATCATCGACAGATTTCATGAGATAATTCCCGAAATTGAAGACAGATACGATGCAACTTATAGACGATTAGAGAAGCCACTTTTTCAATTCTATCCTGAAAATGCTAAAGCACCCGCAGAATTACCAGGATGCGAAAGCGCCCAGTACTTGCGCAAGAAGTGGGTGAAAATTAAAGATGTCGATTTGGTTGGGTTCATCTGGTTGAAAGATTTCAACAGCGAAGTGCCTCTTGATCCGCGTCATGAAGTATTGGGCGGCAAATTAGAATTCCCAGCTTATAACTTCTCCTTGGTGCCTCAGCGTGGCACGTTGGTGATCATGCCTGCAGGTCCTCACTTCATCAACACTATTTCACCGATCTTACTTGGTTCGCTTTATCAAATCAAGCTATGCATCAATATCAAAACTAAGGATGGCGGTCTTTGGCTTTATCAACCATCAGCGTTTCCGGGAAGATGGAGCGACTGGCTTTCTGAGTTTATGTAAGAAGCATATCTCTGAGCTTACTAGAGGTGCTCAGAGTCCTCCGTACGACTTTCATATAGACTTAATCATCTCTCAGTAAGATCATCTCTGGGCACCTATAGTTTTATGCAGGATTTAGAAGTGCTATAATTACTCATCGATGGCATTAGGAGGATGATATGAGCAATGTTCAACATGTGTGGCTTGTCGAAATTCGAGTGAAAGACTGGCGTCCAAATCTCAAAAAGGGTGGGCGAGTCGTTACTTACGAGGAAGTTATCGCTTTAAACGATATTGCTGCTCGTCATGCGGGTTTTTGATCAATTCGAGAAACGTTGCAAATATGAGCCTGTCATGCGTCGAATCATGCAAAACGAAGGGCTGCAGTTATCCGACTGCAGCGCGCCAGACGCTGTCGATCTTGAACCTGCAACATAATTGAAAGTCAATCATGCCTACCCGTACCAATATTGTTGAGCCATACGAAATTTGCAAGTTCGCAGAAAAGCATTACAACATCAGCAACGACCTCGCACGCCAAATGACATGGTGGGTAACGCCGGAGTTAGAGAATAAGACATACAAGTACAGCCTCACCGATATCCGCCAAGAGATGAAAGACGATCCTGAAGAAGAATCTTCGTATCCAGAATTCCCCGTAACTCCTTATCAAATGCTTGTTGATTTCATGATGGCGAATAACATCACCTACTTTACTCTCACCCAATAATCATGGATCTTAACAAGAAAAGTAAATTCCTTAGCCTGCTGCTTCGCCACAAGCCTGCAGCATTAGGGTTGACGATGGATATTAAAGGATTTGTCAGCGTTCAGCAAATCCTCGATAACAGCAATAGTGGGAAGTATCCGTGCGATCCTTTCACGCTAGATGATATTAAGGAGATCGTCTTTACTGACGAAAAGTCTCGCTATAGTTTCGATTTCGAAATGCAAAAGGTTCGTGCGAATCAAGGACATAGCATTGATGTCGAGTTGGATTTAGTACCCCAAACGCCGCCAAAATATCTCTTTCACGGTACCTCGAAGAAAGCAATCGAATTCATCAAGAAAGAAGGTATCAAACCAATGAGCAGGAATCACGTTCATCTGTCGCACGATGTGGAAACAGCAAAAAATGTCGGCAGTAGGGGCAAGCGCGGCGCCCCAATCATTTTGCGCATTCGAGCTTATGATCTACATCAGTATTTTGTCAAGTTCTATCTGTCACAAAATGGAGTATGGCTTACTGAGTCTGTTATCCCTTTTGAATTCACGGAGATTTATTATGTTGCTTAATGAGAAATAAGGTGGATCAGTTTTACAACTACATCTATTTTGATTCTAGACCAGATAAAGAAGACACACCTAAATTGTTAAAGGACGATCATGATTATTAAAGCTTTTGAGCGCGCATATAAAACTATGGAAGAGCGAGGCTGGGATACGATTTATCTAGCAATCGATTTGCACGGGGTCTGTCTTGCGTCCAACTACGAACAAGGTGGCTACACCTGGATCAATGACATGGCACCACGCGCACTGCGCGTCATCAGTGAGATGAAAGAGAACAAGATCATTCTGTGGTCATCGGTGTATGATGAGGAACAGCCAGCTATCATCAAGTTCTTCAAAGACAATGGGATCGACGTACTAGCGTTCAACGCGAACCCCTTCGAAAAGGATACGAAGACCGGTTGCTTTGAGAAGAAGTTCTATTTCAGCATTTTGCTTGATGACAAAGCAGGATTCGATCCGGCTATTGACTGGGAAACCATTTTAAATTTCTACAATGAAAATATCGTACCCTTCGCTTAATGAAGAAGGTAAGCGCGCAGTAGATCGGATGTTGGAGATACGCAAGCGCAACTATCTGAAGGCAATGAACAAGCCTGAGTGGGTACCGAATGCGATACTGATAGTAGGCGATCGGCCTGGACCTGCAGCACCACTGGATCCTTCCTATCATCACACTCCATTCTACTCAACGAAGCATTGCAGTGGCTGGCTAAATGCCGCGCTTTACTTGGAAGGAATTCCAGAGGAAAGGCTTATTTGGCTGAACTCGGCAGACAAAGACGGTAAACCAACTGACTTCGACATCTTGCTGAAGTTGGAACCGGATATGGTCATTACGTTGGGCGGCAATGCAAGTAAGTGGGTGCTGAAGTCGGATGCAGTTGCTGAGTGGTACAAGTTCGACCATCCGCAGTATCACAAACGATTCAAGAACAACGAAGAGTATCAGCTGATTGAGTTCTTAGGCTGGCATTTTGGTACTCGCACACTCAATGAAGGGGACTACTTTTGATCCATCCAAATGATGCGCCGTTGAACACGCCTATGTGGTGTGTGTACGGTCCCGACAGCTTCCCGACATTGTTCTGCTGCATGATCAATCATCCGCCAGGCGGATTTGGTCGGGCTATCTGGGGCTACAGTGTTTACAAGCGGTCGCCTGGTTTTCGAACCCTAGGCCAATCGGTCAATGCAAACCAGTTCGGTGATTGGGTCGGACAAAACAAAGCCAAGTTCTTCCTCACCCAAGAAGAGGCGCTGAAGTATTTGGCCGATCTTACTACGCCGAAGAAATCTGCAATCGATAAACTAAAATGACACTTGAAGAACTCACAGAGAAATTCTTGGACGCAAAGACTGACGAGGAGCCGTGCACATTATGTCAAGCAAATGCGTCAGTCGTTGGAAGAACAAGGATGCGAAATGGTTATAGATTCTAAAAAGATCAAGGGCCGAATGTCTCAATTGACAGATGAGTAATATTAAGAGAATCCAGTCTCTCTGATCTTTTTACGGAAATAATCTATTCCTTGGCAATCTACCCCAGCTACGGCATTGCCTACGCCATCATGGTGTATTAAACCGTAGCAAAACTCCCCCTTTGAAAGTGACGGGTATCTTGCGCTGTGCGGCGTAGATCTGATAGGTTTACCTGCTATTGTAGTTTTTCCTGATGTATTATACCCGTCATAATATGCTTTCAGTTCTCTCTTATAAAACTCCACCATTGCCTGAGTTGCGTACTTTGCATTACAGCGGTTTGAACACGTTGCAGGAATTCCTATAATTCCAAAGTATTTGACGGCAACTTTATCTACCATTTGATAAAGTCCCATTGCGCTACTTGTAGGATTCTTAGCATATGGATCAAATCTACTTTCTATTTGCGCAATGAACCTAATCAACTTCTTATCCTCAGCATCTAATCCTGGCGTGGAATTTAATGCTTCATCTATCATTGCACTGACTTCGGCATATGTAGGCCTTAAGGCTGGCGCGCACCCACTACTTGTACCAGTACGATTGCTGAAATTGCTCCCAGGCTGAGGATACGGGGTATTCGCCTGCACCGCCCCGGCTCCGCTATCTACAACCTGAGGACAATCCGTCGCCGTGCGAGCATTTACCTCACTAAGAGTGATAGAAGATGCATTTTCAGAATTATTGATGGTGAATGATGATGGCTGTGAACCATTAGATTGAGTTGGTGGTTGAACACTAAATGTACCGTTG
>Ga0170475_113267658_pt1 | contig 14729 bp, 15 predicted proteins | sample Soicark_Litter_5_FD_111474 | JGI IMG/M metagenome (GOLD analysis project Ga0170475, IMG submission 111474) | Avena fatua rhizosphere microbial communities from Hopland, California, USA. Combined Assembly of 48 SPs | reverse complement strand
GACTTCGCATTCAATCTCGGGGTCGGTGCACTGCGCGCCTCGACGCTGCGTCGGCGGGTCAACGCCGAGCAGTGGGCCGATGTGCCCGCCGAGCTTCGCAAATGGGTCAAGGGTGGGGGCAGGGTGCTTCGCGGGCTCGTGATCCGACGGGACACCGAAGCGGCTCTCATCTGATGGCACCAACGTCGCGACCCATTGGCACAATGCCGGCAACATGTTGCCAACTTCGCCGCCGGTCGCGGTGGACCCTTCGAGGATTCCATCGCCGCCAGAGGCACGTGGCAGCCAGCCGGTGGGCCACCAACTGCGCCTGCAGCGAGGCTCAGTGCCCCCCAGTCCCCCCTAACCTGTAGCCACCGCAATCGTGGAACATCGGCTAGCATTCCGAGCCGGAATCCGTCTGACGATTCCGCGTGCGTCGCCTCCGATCCCAATATCAATCAAACGGTCGGGGGCTTTTTGACTTCATTTGGGAGAGAAAAATTGAATTTCCGTCGCCTGTTCGCACCGCTCGCGCTTGTCGCCCTGTCTGTCACAACGTCGACTAGTCATGCTGCCCTTCAAAGCGTATCAACGTACGTACAGGGTCTCCGGGTTGAATCCGGCTTGGGGTATGTCTCGCTTGACCACCCTTTGCCGGTATGCGGCAACCGAGTGTGGATTGACTTGAGCACCGCTCTGGGCCGGACGATTTATGGCACAGCAATGCTTGGATTTTCCCTGGCGAAACCCGTCCAAATTCGGGCGTACGACGAAAGTGTTCGTAGCAATGGGGCCTGCCAATTGTTCGACATTAACGTGAGCAATTAAAGCCATCGGAACGAAGAAATGAAACTCATTAGTTTCAGTCGCTTTAGGGTGGGCGCAATGCTGACGACGCTGAAGTCCAACGCCCTGCCTATTGCTGTACTTTCCTTGGTTGCATCAATCTCGGGCGCCGCCCTAGCTCAAGGTGCCACTCTTTTTAGTTACGCAAATCCACCAAAAATTGAAGCATTGGGCGCAAAAGAAAACACTCGCCTTTCTCAGATAAAGTCAATTAAATCAACGGCGTCGACGACCTTTATTAAGCTGGACCCCGCAGCTCTTAATAATAATATACTGAAAATTTCGCTGCCGGACGGAACGCAAGTTACTTTGATCAACTCCAGGAGGGAGACGCCCTTGCCTGACATAGATGTCTGGAGCGGGCGAAGCAAGGAGATTCCTGCATGGGGAACATTTACATTCAACAAGGCAACTAAAAATGTGACTGGCAAGTTTTCGGCGCTCGGGAAAATTTACACAATTGAGCCGTACGGGCCTAATGCCTACGTCTTGGTGCTGGTAGATACCTCAGGTCTCCCCGCGCACGCGCCAAACAGCACTCAGGACGAAAAAAAAACTTTAGCGCTGAGTAGCGCAAAAAGCGCCGCTGTTGAAGGAGCGGTAAAGGCACCGGCTGCCAGCCAAGGGCCAATAATCATAGATATACTCGTAGCTTACACGCCCAAAGCAAGGGTCGTGATGGCAAATCCTGCCGATGTCGTAGGGCAAGAAATTGCTTTTCTTAACTCGGCTTTGGCTAATTCAGTAAGCGCAAACGTGCAGGTAAGACTGGTTGACCTGTTTGAAGTTCCATTGAATGATGCAGGATCTCAGATGCCAACCATGGTCACTGCTTTTAGCTCACTGGACGTGGTCGCATCGCGGAGAAAGAGTTCCGGTGCGGATGTGATGATACTTTTAACCGGCGATGACCCCATTTCATCGGGTTGTGGACACGCACAGAGCATAGGTGCAAATTCAAGCACAGCGTATGCCGCAGTCAACGCTACTTGCATGATGCGCTACGTTACGTTCGAGCATGAATTTGGCCACTTACTTGGCGCGCACCACGAATTGACCGCTGATCCGAGCGGAATAAGTTATGCTCATGGCTACGTGTTAAATTACGAATATTATTATAACGGCCGGACACATAGTCATTGTCAGAAGACCATCGTAACGACGGAGCCTGTTGACTGTGAAGTATTGTTGAGTTATTCGAATCCGAGTGTAACAAACATTAGGGATATGCCTCTGGGGAATGCTGGAAGTGCCTATAACGGGCGAATAATTGCGGAATCGGCTCCGATAGTCGCCAATTTCAATTTGGGAGCAGGTTCGGCAGCTCAAGCTGCTAAACAAAGACGTATAACGTCCACAGTAACTTCTTTCATTCGGTCCTTCATAGAACCTTGATCCGTCAAGAACTGACTTGCTACACTTTCAAATTGGCAAGTGTTCGCGATTAGCCTAGCCGGCGGTCCGCACCGGTTGTTGACGCGTTCGGCGAGCCTTTTAGGGATTTTCAGCGGCGCCTATCAAAGTAGTACACCAGCCACCTTTCAACGAACGAGGCGTGAAATGGGCAGGCAGTTGAAGTGGTGCGCGCGAATCTTGGTGCTGGGCATGGTGTTGCTGGGAGGCTGCGCCACCGGCCGATTCGAAGGCGGCGCGCCGGCTCTGCGGGTCACAAGCCCAGCAGGACAATCGAGCATCCTGCTTGGGTCTGTGCACGTTGGGGTACAGGGGTTGCTGCAACCCGACATGGCTGCACTTTTCAATGATGCACGCTCATATGTCGTCGAAAGCGTGCCCGAGGAAGGTCCGCGCCCGCCTGCTCGACCTCTCACATACGGGCTACTCGACGAGAACGGCAAGTTGGCCCGTGCCCGTTGGGCGCGGGACCTGAAAGCCGTGAAGTGGACTTGTTGGCCGAGCGCGTGAACTGCAATGTTCATCTGAAGGCCGACACCAATCCGCAAGAACTTGTCCAGTTCATGCTGGCCATGGCTGATCCTCTTTCGGTTTCTGAAATCGCCATCCGACATTGTGCGCCTGAAGGTGTTGAGTCCCGTGATGCGCTATGGGCAATGGAGGCGGAAGAACGCGGAGTTCCGACTTTCGGGCTGGAGTTGCAAAGCGAAGTTGAGCCGCGGCGTCGGCAGGTACGAGACGAAATCTATGCCCGGCATCTGAAGCTTGCTTTGGCGCCCAACAACGAGGAGACGATGCGCCAGGTCGGGAAAGCGTTGAACGCTGGGGACTATGACGCAATCGTGGCGCTGCTGGCTGAGGGAGTCAGTCAATCGGATTACGAGGAATACAGGAAGTTGATGCTCGACGACCGCAACGAGGCGTGGCTTGATCGCCTGAGTGTGCGTCTCCTCGAAGGCAATGCCGTGATCAACGTCGGTGCTGGGCATCTTGCAGGGGAGAAGGGGCTCATTGCTTTGCTGCGCGCCAGGGGATACCGCGTGGATCGCGTTCTCTTGTAGGCAATCCGAGGGGGCGAGGTGGACAAGACTCACAGCGTCGAGCCCGGCTTGCCGGGACGCAATATACAGGTCGGTAACGTCATGCGGCACGATGAACAACTCGCTGCTGCTCTCGCCCGAACGAGCGAGGCGGACGATGTCGACTTCAAGTCGTCTTTTGATCCAACAGCCCTGCGTGATTGGCTTGAAATTATCAAGGACATTGTCGCTTTCGCGAATTCTGGAGGTGGGCACATCCTTGTTGGCCTCAACGATGACGGCTCACCTTCTGGCGCAGATGTCGCAGCGCTTCTCGCGGTTGATCCCGCGGACATCGGAAACCGCATTCACAAATATACGGGCCAGCATTTTTCTGGAGTCGAACTTTTTGAGTGTCAGAAGGCCGACGTAGAAGTTTGTGCTATTCGAGTCTCTGCCACTCGCGTGCCAATCGTCTTCACAAGAGTCGGCGAATTTGAACTGCCCGATGCGAAAAAGAGGACCGCCTTCGCGCTTGGTACCGTCTACTTTCGTCACGGCGCGAAGAGCGAGCCTGATACCTCGGACGACCTTCGCGCGTTCTTGGAGCGCGAACTGGAATTTATCCGGAAGTCCTGGCTGGATTCCATCGCAAAAGTCGTTGAGGCTCCGGCGGGATCAAGGGTTGCCATTCTGCCCCCGGAGGATACGCCCACGGGCCCATCAGGTTCCTTGCCCATGCAACTGACTTCGGATCTTCGAGCGCCCGCCTATTATGCAGTTCCGCTTGATAAGACGCACCCTTACCGGCAGAAAGAGGTAATAAAGGAGGTGAACGCAAAGCTGATTGGCAAAAAGGCAATCAACAGCCACGACGTGATTTGCATTCGTCGCGTTTATTCAATCCAGAAGGAAATTCACTTCTGCTACACACAGAACTACGCTTCGCCTCGCTATACGCAGCAGTTTGTGGACTGGATCGTCGAACAGTACAACATGGACGTGAACTTCTTTGACGAAGCGCGCTTGAAATATGATCAACTAAAGGCGGCGGTCAGTCCTAACTCATGAAATCAGCATCTCGTCCCGCGGCGAGGTCTGACAGGACGACAAGCTCTGGACTTCGAGCCGCCACCGAGCAGCTGTCGGGCGTAAATGCACAGGAAATCCTCCAGTTCGTGTGGTTCCAAAATATGCAGCACAGCCGGAAGATCCTTTATTCTGGCTTTGTCTCCCGACAATCCGAGAGCGCGTGCGCCCACGCGAGTTCCGGCATGAAGATATACGCTAGAGGGTAACGTATCAAATTTTGCGCCTAGTCGAATCGCAGTATCGTAGATATACAACTTTCCTAAACCTGGGATTGGTAGCAGAAGCTCCGACAAATAATCGTGCAGCTGGTCGAATGGCTTGAGCGTCGAAAGGTGATCTACTAGGCCCAAAAGCGCTTTCTTGGCCTGCTCCATTGATGCCTTTCGAAGGCGACGCTGGTGGTTGTAGCGCTTGCCACCACCATTCGTAGCGAGGGCTGCATGCCAAACTGCTTCGTCAGGTGACAGGCCGCGGAAGAACTCCAGCTCGTGGGAATGGCCCGGAGAGTGATGCCGCCGGTACTCGTTGACCATACTTTGCAGCGTACGTGGGCGGACTAGGTGTCGTGTTCTGTGCATTTATTCCTCCGGCCTGCTCGGATATGCGACCATACATCGGTAGCGACGATAGGGCTAGAGTAGACGCGAACTGCACCCTTGGTCGTGCAAGTGCCAGTGGCATACGCAACCTGCTTTCCGGGAAACTTTTCAGGGAACTTTCGTCCAAATTGGACGCTAGAATTACCCCGGTATGCGTGTCTTCCTAGATGATGAACGTCCGACTCCAGATGGCTGGGTTCGTATTTACTGGCCGTCCGAAGCCATTGCACTTCTTGAGACAGGCGAGGTCGAGGAGTTGAGTCTCGACCATGACCTCGGGGACGATGCGCGAGGAACGGGCTATGACGTCGTGCTTTGGATCGAGGAAGCGGTGGCCTTGCGTGGTTTTCGTCCGCCCATGATCTGCGTTCATTCGGCGAACTCATCCGCAAGAAAAAAAATGATCGCAGGCATTGAGTCTATCGAGCGCCTTGTGCGGGGGCGATCGTGAACTACTTCGGAGGCGTGTCGGCGCCCGCCAGGAACAGTGCGAGACTCGGCCTTTTGGGGACGAATCCGGGGACGAATTCGGGGATTACAGGGGCCCGAACGAACCGGCTCACCTATGAAATCGACACTTGCGGTCCCCGCAAAACCCCATCTTCTTGGTTCGAGTCCAATCGCGCCTACCAAATTCGGTAGAAATCTCCAAGGTTCTGCTAAAAACGCCCACTGACAAGTGGGCGTTTTTTTTTGGAATTTTGGAAGAACTGCGGCCGCGCTGCTCGGCGTCGCGAACGCTCGCCTTGGCAAACTCGGTCATACGAGTCGAGGCTGATGTCGGGGCGGGCCTCCATGACCTCCGTCACGAGGTGGGGTCCAAGGCGTCGTGCCATCGCCGCCGGCAGGGCCGCATCGAAGAATTGGCGGACATGGCCGCCTTGCCCCGAGCGCGAACGCTCCAGCGCCGATGGCCAGTGCAGGCGGTGGCATGCCTGGGCGAATGCGGTGGCATCCTGCTGCCAGCAGGACTTGCCGAAGTGGACGGCAAGAAGGGCGCACGCCTCGTTCTCGAGCAGCGGACAGGCGCCGGCGACGAAGGACCGTGCCAGGGGCAGGCGCTTGCGGTCGATCGCAAACACCGAGGCTGCGTCCCCCGGCGTTCGCTCTTCGGCCGCCTCGCAAGCTTGTGATGTTGCACCGGTTTGCCGCACAGTTGCGCGATTGCGGTGTTGCTTTGGCAGTCTTGCTGCGCAGCTGACGGATAGTCCGGATGGCCAGCGCAGAACTCCATGCCGGCAAGTACGCAGATCGAGCATCGAACGGGGCGCCGACGATCCGTCCTGGATGACGCGGGAGATCACGCATAGAATCGCAGCGGGTGCCTTGCAGCGAGTTCCTGTGAGGCAGGTTCATGCGTTGGTCGGGCCGCCACGCGGACTGGACACGTCATGACCTTGCCCACCGAAACGGTGCAGACCCTCGCAGCTGTCATCTTCGCCGCTGCCCTCGTCCATACCTTCGCGGCCAAACTCCTCGAGCGGCTCTCCCATCGCTTCCCAACGCACGCCGGCCTGTTTCACCTCCTCGGCGAGGTTGAAGTGGTCTTCGGTTTTTGGGCCATCGTGCTCGTGCTGGCAATGGCGATTGCGTCCGGAGGAAGGAACGCGCTCGAATATGCCGAATCGCGTCAGTACACGGAGCCATTGTTTGTGTTCGTGGTGATGGTCATCGCGGCGTCCCGGCCGATTCTTCAGGCCGTTCTGTTCTCAGTGGATGCCATTGCCAAGCTGCTACCCGTGCGTACTGAGGCCGCCACGGCTTGGCTGGGGTTGGCTGTCGTCCCTCTTCTCGGGTCACTGGTCACGGAACCGGCCGCAATGACGATCGCAGCGCTGATGCTGGCGCCACAGATCTTCCGGGATGGCATCCCCGAAAAACTGAAGTATCTGGCGCTTGGCGTCTTGTTCGTGAATGTCTCCATCGGCGGCACCCTGACGTCCTACGCCGCGCCACCCGTCCTGATGGTGGCTTCTGCCTGGCACTGGGACTCGGGCCATATGCTCGCAGCTTTCGGCTGGAAGGCGGCCATCGCGGTCCTCATGAACGCCAGCCTGGCCACGTGGATGTTGCGCCGGCACCTGCGCCCCACCGACAAGGCGGACCAACAACAGCCCAATGGACGCGCTCCCTTGGCCGTCATCGGGGTGCACCTGTTTTTTCTGGCTGGCGTCGTGTTGCTGGCGCATCATCCCGTGGCCTTCCTTGGCCTCTTCCTGATGTTCCTCGGCTTTGCTCAAGCCTACGAGCGGCACCAGAACCCCCTCATCATCAAGGAGGCACTCCTTGTCGGCTTTTTTCTGGCCGGTCTGGTGGTGCTCGGTGGAATGCAGCAGTGGTGGCTGCAGCCGATTGTCACAAGCTTGCCGCCGAAGGCACTCTTCTTCGGTGCCGTGGGCCTCACCGCGATCACGGACAACGCGGCGCTGACCTATCTTGGCTCCTTGATCTCGGGCATTTCCGAGGAAGCCAAGTACATGCTGGTGGCCGGCGCTGTGGCCGGTGGCGGGCTAACCGTGATTGCCAATGCGCCCAATCCTGCAGGTGTCGCGCTCCTCAAACGCGGATTTTCCGACGAGTCGATCGGTGCTGGCGGCTTGATTCTTGGTGCATTGGCGCCGACTGCGGTAGCGGTCTTGGCGTTCCTGCTGCTGTGACTTCACCGAAATGTGACCCCATCGCACCAATGCCGGGCAGAGCCACCATTCCTGTAAGTCGAAGCGCATGGCTCCGCGTTGCTGATACCCCGCAGCGCGCAGTTAGGTGCGCATCTTGCTCGAAGGTCCGATCGGCACTCCCTCCACCCGAGCAGACATGAACCGCGAGCCGGATTTTCTTGAGCATTTGCGAGCCGAACTTTCGAGCGGTCGCGTCTGGCTCGACCGTGTCGTCGTCCTTGGATGCGCCATTGCCGCGGGACTCTTCGTCGTTGGCTTCACGCTGGCAACTGATTGGGTGTTCGGTCAGTTCATGCGCTTCTACCGGGCTTGGCCCTGGGCGGTGCTCGTGACGACGCCGCTGATCACGGCTTGCATTGTGTGGTTCACGCTGCGGTTCTTCCCGACCGCGGGCGGCTCGGGCATTCCGCAGATCAAGGCGGCGTTGCATCCGGATCTGCCCAAGGACAGGCGTTCAGTCTTCGCTTCACTGCAACTTACCGTTGCCAAGATCGGATTGGGAGTCGCTGGTTTCGCCGCAGGCCTGTCCATCGGCCGTGAGGGGCCTTCCGTTCAAGTCGCCGCAGGCGTGATGCAGCATGCACGGCGTTGGCTGTCTCCCGGCAGCGTCATCGATGAACGTGCCCTCTTGGTCGCAGGTGGCGCAGCGGGGATCGCGGCAGCGTTCAATGCACCTCTTGCTGGCGTGGTGTTCGCGATCGAGGAGTTGTCCGGCCGACTTGAGGCCCGCTCCAGCGGGTTGATTGTCACAGCCATCGTGCTCGCTGGTCTCGTGGCGGTGTCGGTGTTCGGGAACCACAGCTATTTCGGTCTCATTCACGTCCTCGAGCTGGGGTGGAACGTGCTCATGGCCGGACTCCTGGTTGCGCTGCTGAGCGGCGTTGCAGGCGGGCTCTTTGCACGGCTGCTGATCGCCTCACTGACCGGCGCCCCCGGCCGCCTGGCGGCCTGGAGGGCCCGCTTCCCCGTTCGCTTCGCGGCCATCGGCGGATTCGCGGTAGCAGTGATCGGCATCGTGACGGGCGGCGCGACCTTCGGCGCAGGATCGGAGGCGGTGAAGCAGATGCTGCAGGGCCACGACAGCCTCGCACCGCTCTACACCATCCTCAAGTTCATTGCCACATGGGTCACTGCATGGTGCGGCGTGCCGGGCGGCATCTTTGCGCCCTCGCTCACCATCGGCGCCGGCATCGGACACGCGGTAGCGCTGTTGGTCCAAAGCGATGCCGGGCCAGCCCTGATAGCGATGGGCATGGCCGGGTTCCTGGCGGCCGTAACGCAGGCGCCGCTCACGGCATTCATCATCGTCATGGAGATGATTGACGGACACGCAATGGTACTGAGCCTGATGGCGGTGGCACTGCTCGCCAGCCTCGTTTCCCGCATGATCAGCCGGCCGCTGTACGACACGCTCGCGCAATACATGGTCGCTCGGGTCATTGGCAAGCCCGCACCGCCTGACGGGCTTCCTGCTGCGGTGGTGTCCGCGGAAGATGCAGGGAACAATACGGAGACTCCACGCCATGCCGAGCGGTGAACGAACTGCGAGTCCCCAATTCCCCGATTAGGCTGACGCTCCTCATGCTCGGTCTGACGGGCGAACAAATGGCCGCCGTGTTCGCTTGGCCGGCGGCCAGCAATGCCGCAAGTACACCGGCGGCGCCGAACCCCGTGAGGTGAGCATGCAGTGTTTTTACTCGATCGATACGACCCGATGGCGTTCGCCTTCCCGCTTGGGCAGCGTCAGCGTCAGCACGCCGTTCTCGAGCTTGGCCTTGGTCTGCGTCTCGTCGATGTCGTGCGCCAGCGTGACGCTGCGTGAAACGGCGCCGCGGTAGGTCTCGCGCAGCAGCACGCGGCCTTCCTTGTCGCCCTTGTCCTTCTGCTCGTAGTCCTTCTTCACTTCGGCCGAAATGGACAAACGGTTGCCGTCGATCTCGACGCGGATGTCGTCTTTTTCCGCGCCTGGGATTTCGGCGCGGACCAGATAGTCCTTCTCGCGCTCATCGATGTCGACGCGAATCTCCGACAGCGGCTCCATGTTCAGCATCGAGGGCTGCATGATGCGGCGGAAGAACTCGGGAACGAGGTCGTCCAGCCGTTCGAGGCGGGTTAGAGCGTTCATGAGATCTCCTTTCGATGTTGGCTGGGTTGATGGAAAACCCATTCTAGAAAGCGCGCGGCGGCGTGACTTGCGCTGCATCAAGGCGAGAGAGGGAGGGTGCTTCACCCCAGGCAGCATCGTTTTGCGCAGGTCCGGGCTGCCTGCATCCCATCGGCGTTCAGCCCGCCTTCGCGGCGCGCAAGCGCAGCGAGTTTCCGATGACGCTGACCGACGACAGCGCCATCGCCCCGGCCGCCACGACAGGAGACAGCAGCACACCGTAGAACGGGTAGAGCACACCGGCTGCGAGCGGGATCCCTGCGATGTTGTACGCAAAACTGAAGAAAAGATTCTGGCGGATGTTCGTCATGGTGGCGTGTGAGAGCTTCCTGGCTCTCACGATGCCCATCAAGTCGCCCCTGAGCAGCGTGATGCCCGCGCTCTCCATTGCGACGTCCGCACCTGTGCCCATCGCCACACCTACCGTGGCCTGGGCGAGGGCTGGCGCGTCGTTCACCCCGTCGCCGGCCATGGCGACGACGCGACCTTCGGACTGCAGGCGCTTCACCACGGCCGCCTTGTCCTCGGGGAACACCTCTGCGACGATCTCGTCGATGCCGAGTTGACGACCGACGGCCTGGGCAGTGGTCCTGCCGTCGCCGGTGAGCATGACGAGGCGCACTCCAGCGGCCCGAAGCGCCACCAGCGCTTGAGGGGTGGTCGGTTTGATGGGGTCTGCAATCGCCGCAAACCCCGCCAGCTTGCCATCGACGCCGACGAAGATGATCGTCGCCGCGTCTTGCCGATGAGTCTCGGCCTGAGCCGCCAGGATCAAGGTGTCGATGCCGTGCTCGGCGAGGAACCTGGGGCTTCCCGACACGATGGCCTGCCCGTCGACCGCTCCGATGACACCTTTGCCGATCGGTGAGTCGAAGTCCGTCACGGGAGACAGGGGAAGCCTGCGTTCCTGAGCTTCCATCACGATGGCCGTGGCCAGTGGATGCTGCTGGCGCGTTCCACGCTGGCCAACTTCTGCAGGACGTCCTCGGCGGTGAAGCCGGGAGCCGGCTCCACGTGGACGACCTTCGGGCGGCCCTCCGTCAGCGTGCCGGTTTTGTCGACCACCAGCGTGTCGACTTTTTCCATGTTCTCCAGCGCTTCGGCGTCGCGGACGAGCACGCCGTGCCGTGCGCCCGTGCCGACGCCCACCATGATGGACATCGGCGTGGCCAGGCCGAGCGCGCACGGACAAGCGATGATGAGCACAGCGACTGCCGTGATGAGCGCGTAGCTGAACGCTGGCGCAGGGCCCCAGAAGAGCCACACGACGAACGTCAGCACTGCCACCATCATGACAACGGGAACGAACCAGCCCGCCACCTGATCGGCCATTCGCTGAATGGGTGCGCGGCTGCGCTGGGCTGCAGAGACCATGTGCACGATTTGCGAGAGCAGGGTGTCCGCGCCGACCTTCTCCGCGCGCACCACGAAGCCACCGGTCTGGTTGAGCGTTCCGGCGGTGACTTTGGAGCCCACAACCTTGGCAACCGGGATCGGCTCACCAGTCACCATGGACTCGTCGACGTTGCCCTTGCCCTCGGTAAGCTCGCCATCGACCGGTACCTTCTCGCCCGGCCGCACGCGCAGCAGGTCGCCCACTTGGATGCCGTCCACCTGCACGGTCTCGTCGGTGCCATCGGCCTTCACCTTCACGGCAGTCCTCGGAGCGAGGCCCAGCAACGCCTTGATGGCGTCCGATGTCTTCTCACGCGCCCGAAGTTCGAGAACTTGCCCCAGCAGCGCGAGCACCGTGATGATGGCCGCGGCCTCGAAATACACTTGCACCGCCCCGTCGGTCAGCCTCAGCTCGGCAGGAAAGCGTTGCGGCGCCACGGTGCCAATGATGCTGTAGAGCCACGCAGCACCTGTCCCCATTGCGATGAGGGAGAACATGTTCAGGCTACGGGCCTTCACCGAGGCGATCGCGCGCACGAAGAACGGCCAGCCGGCCCATGTCACCACCGGCGTGCCAAGCAGCAGCTGAATCCAGTTCGAGGGCTGCTGACCCAGCAAGTGGTTGAGGTTTGTGAGATGGCCCCCCATCTCCATCGCGAAGACCGGTGCCGTGAGGATCGCACCAATCCAGAACCGCCTCGTCATGTCCCGCAATTCGGGACTGTCCCCTTGCTCGGCTGTTGGCAGCACAGGTTCCAACGCCATGCCGCAGATGGGGCAGTGGCCCGCCTCCATCTGGCGCACCTGGGGGTGCATCGGGCAGGTGTACTCGACCTGGCTCCGGTCGCCCTTGGCCGCCGAGGCCGGGCGCTCATTCGACGAGGGTTCATGGTGAGCGCCTTCGATCGCCTTGCCGTCGGACGTCGCGGGCTGACCGTGATGATGCGCTTGGTGGTTCGATCCGCCGCCGGGTTGCATGGCGCGCTCCTGTGCTTGACAGCAGTCTCGACCTTCCAATGGTTGAAAGCTCAAGCGGCGCGCCGCCGCGGCCGCGTCATCCAGAGAGAGCCCATCTTCTTGGCCTCGGCCGCGAGCAGCGGATACAGACTCGTCGCGCTGTCGTAGCCGACGCGTGCATCGGCTTGCACAGACCCGATCACCTTGTACTCGATGCTCGCAGGAATGGCCGATTGGGATACCAGGGTCGGGCTCTGCCACGCCGGTCCTGTGGGCGTTCGCCACCGCCGCACCTCAGCGAGCTCCGCAGCACTCAGGGCGTGACAATGCATTGAGCGCATGGCCGAAGGCCTGTGCCTTTGCGACGCTTGGGACGGCCGCATGCCGGCCGCTCTCAGGGTTGCGCGGCAGGCCACGCGAGCAACGGGCAAAGGTGCGCATTCCCTCGATGTCCAGGACCTCGACTTCCTTGCGGTCGATGGCGACATACCCGTTGTCGGCCAGCGAGGTGAAGGCGCGACTGACCGTTTCGTGCGTGACGGACAGCAGGCTGGCGATGTCGCGGCGGCCCATGCGCAGGCGGATCCGCCGGGGTGATTGCCCGATGTCTGCCATGCGGGCCGACATCCAGATGAGGAAGCGCGCCAGCCGCACGTCCGAGGAGACCGCGGAGCTCATGGCCGCTGTGTCCGCGGCGCGGGCGAGTTGGCGACTGAGTGCCATCTGCAAGGCCCCATCCACCAGTGGGCATTGCAGGCGCAGGTCGCCCAAGTCCCGCAGGGGCAGTCCGTAGACGGTTGTCTCTTCGAGCGCGATCAGGGTCGCGGGCTGCCGGCCGCCGTGCAGCGCTTCGGAGCCGAGCAGCTCGCCCGGTAGGGCGAGCGAGAGGATTTTCAGGTAGCCATCTTCCAGCGTCTTCGCAGACTTGAGGCTGCCTGAACGCACGACGTAAAGCGTCCGGGACAGTTCCCCCTCCAGCAGCAGGGTGCCCCCTTGGCGGACGTGCCACAGCGTCAGGGAGGCCTGCGGATCGGCCGCATCGATGGCATCGATGTCGACCCCGAGCTGGACCAGCAGGTCCCTCAGGCGTCCCTTGTCGGCGGTGGGCGCCCGGGCGTTGCGGTGGCCGATCGGCGGGCTCGATGCGGCGAATTCGGAGGTCTGGGTGAAATCGATGAGCTGCATGGAAACCCCTGTTCGTCGACCTGCAGTGATGCAAGCATGTGACCAGAGTTTTCCTTGTCGCCCCCTGCTCGACAATCGGCGCAGTCTCGACTTCCGCTTCGCGTCGTCCAGTCCTGAGCTTCGCTTTGATTCCTTCGCAGCGTCCGTTTTTCCGAATCGATTCGGAAATTTCCGAATCCCGTGCCACCGTTGAAATTCGGTGGGACGCGACTGATTTTGATGCTGCCATGCCGAAGCAACAGTTGCGCAGGATCAACCGCCATCTCACACCGTGCCGCACGATGACAAGAACCGAATTTGCAGAGGAAAAATCCGATGAGCAGCGCCGCATTGCAAATCCTCGTCGTCGACGATCACGCCATCGTGCGCGAATGCATCGTCCGTATCCTTGAGGGAGCGGAGCAACCATGGTCGATCACTCAGGCATCCGGAAGCAACCATGCACTGGCTGAAGTGCGCAGCCGCCGGATCGACTCGATCGTGACCGACATGGGCATGCCCGACGTGTGCGGGCTTGACTTCATCCATCGCCTGCACGTCGGGTGGCCCGAGCTGCGCATCCTGGTCCTCGGCATGCATTCGGATGTCGGACTGGCAACGCGCGCATTCCGGGCCGGGGCGCACGGCTACCTGACGAAGGATCGCGGAGGAAATGAACTGGTCGACGCGGTGCTGAGGGTGGCCGGGGGGGAGAGCTATGTCACGGCAGACGTCGCCTGTCGCGGCACATTCCCGCAGCCAAATTTCCGCGCTTGGGCTCGGGCGCCTGACGAAACGGTCGTTCGACATGCTCGGCTGCCCGGTCGCAGGTTCCTGCGACACCGAAACCGCCGAAGACGTGCACCTGTCCGTGAAGGCCAGCTTGCACGAGTTCGGCGGGACAGGCGCGAGCTGCGCCCATCGTGCTGGAGTCGACGCCCCGCGCGGTCACAAGAGCGCGCGAGGCGAGGGCCGGCAAAGCCGGCGGGCTTCAGTTGATCTGAAGCGTCGTTCCAGCGCTCAGCGTGGCGGCCGCCGAGTTCCACGTCTGGCCGACTTGGGCTTGGTCGGCGTTGGCAAAACGCACGGAGAAGCGCATGTCACCTCGGGTCTTGGCGAAGGTGTCGGGCGCGCTCAACAGCACGTCATAGCCGCCCGTCGCGGCGGACGTGGGCACCGGCACGTTCACGGTGATGCGAGTCGATCCGCTGGCCTGCGCCGGCAGCGTGCCGAGGTTTCCGCCCGATGCGGTGATCGTCGCTCCCGTGACGCGATTGCGCAGCGTGACGACAAGCGATCGGGCGGAGAACATGCGTGACCAGCCGACGTTGCGCAAATCGACGTCCACCGCCACGGTATTGCCGCGAGTGACCACGGTGCCGTGCGTCACGCGGTCCACCTGGATGCGATAGCCCATCTT
>Ga0170475_102333910_pt1 | contig 14729 bp, 21 predicted proteins | sample Soicark_Litter_5_FD_111474 | JGI IMG/M metagenome (GOLD analysis project Ga0170475, IMG submission 111474) | Avena fatua rhizosphere microbial communities from Hopland, California, USA. Combined Assembly of 48 SPs | reverse complement strand
GAATGTATGAAGTGGGCATTTATTGGTGACCTACAGATTCCCTACCACGATAAGCGTGCTGTAGACCTTTGGTTCAAGGCGATGAAGTGGTGGAAGCCAGACGCGATTGATATTCCTGGTGATATTGACGACCAGCTAGAATACAGTCGATTCTCTGATGGAACTACAGACGAGTTCTTCAATAAATTGAAGAAGGAAAAGCAGCTAGAGGAAGAAACTGATGCTGACTTTAGGGCGAGGGTTTCCCCGCTACCGTTTGTGGTAGAATATGCTAAGGAAGCAGAGAAGTTTTATGGCCGGGTTCGTAATGACCATCCGAATGCAGATGTGCATGTTAGTCTAGGCAATCACGACATTCGAGTTATGAGTTACATGGACAAGAAGGCACCTGCTTATCTAGACCAGATTACTCCCAATATGCTCTGGGGTTTGGATGACAAGGGTTTCACATGGAGAACCTATGAGCTTCCCCCTCTTGAGCGATTCGGCGGGGTTTTCGTTCATCATGGTAATACCACAACCACAACGGGCCTAGCAGTAAAGACAGACATTGAGAATTACAACATCTCACTTGCCCGTGGACATGACCATCGTGGTGGTGTAGTATATAAGTCTTACCCCATGACAAAGACCACTCTGGTCGGTCTGGGAACTGGTCACATGTGTGACCCAACTGCTTACGGATTGAAGTATACAACAAATCCGTCCTGGGAACTTGGATTCGGAATTGGCCACGTCGTTGACGGAGTTGCTAATCTCCAGTTCATTCCCATTTCCACAGACTACACACTTGTGCTGGATGGGAAAGTTTTCAAGGGCTAATTGCCTTTGGGGCATGTGCTCTGCTATAATATGAGCATAGATAAAAGTGAAGGAGGTATAACCTATATGGCTTATGCCAAGTCTCTACTAGCAGTTCTAGTTACCGTTATTTCAGCGGTAGTTGCTGCGCTTACTGACAACACAATCTCAAACGTTGAGTGGATTAACGTTGCCATTGCTGGTGTTGGTGCTGCTGCTGTTTTTGCTGCACCTAACGTTCCCGGCTCACGTTACACAAAGGCTGTTCTTGCTGTACTTACCGCTGTACTTACGTTCATCGTAACTATCGTTACAGACGGCATTTCTTCTGCTGAATGGCTCCAGGTACTTGTTATTGCTGCTGGTGCTATCGGCGTCTACGCAGTTCCTAACAAGCCAACGACCACGATTGGTCAGCCTGGTGTACTGTAATAAGTGTAGTGGTCGAGTAATGTTCGACCGTGTGTTTTCAGAAAAAGGACACGTAGAACTGTTCTGCATCATCTGCGGTAAGCGATGGATGCTTGATAAGACAAAGAATAGGTTTGCAGCATGGCTATGGAAAACGGAACAAAGCCACGCCACCGCCGCAAGCGACGCAAGGCCCGTCTGAGGTACTTTTACCTCAACGGGGATTTGCACAAAGTCCTGAGTGTTTCACGTGCTCAGGACTTTGCCATTTGTTGGAATTTTCAACAGGGTAAGCGAGCGGGGTATGTATGGTCAGATGTTCGTAAGAGGGCTGAAAAGGCGTTCACAACGAAGCAGGTTGGTGCTATGATTGGAAGGCACAGAGTGAACATCGAGCGGGATATCCTAGATGGTAAAATCAAGGCACCGCAAAGAAGTTATACACTCGACAGCAATAGAAGATTGCTTTACTACTTCTTCTCAGAAGAGAATGTATACGACTTGCACAGTTACCTACTGACTGTTCACATTGGTAGGCCGAGAAGTGACGGAAAGGTTGTTCCTAGACAAACTCTACCCTCAAGGGCTGAGTTGAGGGCAATGATGCGTCATGATATCGTGACATACGTTAAGACAGAAGAGGGCGAATTCGTCCCGGTATGGAAGGAGCAGGATTGGTAAAGGTAAAGCCTGTCGTCTATGAGCCTATCAATGACGAACTAAATGGCAGCGTAGCGCTCTTGCAGGCAGCTTCCGCACTTGACGCGGCAGTTTTTCTTGCGGTAGAGTCGAAGAATGTTGAAAAGTTGATGGATGCAGTGGCCATGTGGATTGGACTGGCCGAGCGTCTAGGCGTTGACCTTGAAGAAGAGGGAGACGGAGGACCCGTTCCACCAAATAAGAATTTCGGGTTCGGAGTAAGTATGTCTAAGATTGATGAACCGACAAAGGAGGTACACGACGAAGATGCATGAAGTTGAAATTGTTGAGACCCCAGCGCACCGAGTGAAGGTGAGCGTAGGGTATACTCGTAACATGGGTAACTTTGAATCGCTTAGGGTTGACGTTGGCCTTGAGCTTGAGGGTAAGGGTAACCCAAATCCAACGTTTGAGAAGGCTTATAATTGGGCTGAAGGCAAGTTGCTTGAAAAGGTTGACGAAGTCGAGAAGCAGCTCAAGGACATTAAGGAGTAAAATTGGCCCCTAAGAATGTGGTAGCGCAGAATGCAAATGCTCTGATTACTCTTTACATCCAGTGTTTTACCGAAAAGTATTCTCGGAAGCCTAACATTAATCGCTATCGCGTTAAGTGGGGCTTTCAGGATATGGTGGAAGACCTTGGTTATCAGCGTTGCAGAGAAGTGGTAGAATACTACTTCAAGACTGGTCGCCAAGGCCACCAGGTTGATTTCCTCTTGATGAACTACGAGAAGATTTCTGAAGTTTATGAAGAGAAGCAAGAAGACGAACGTAAAAGGGCTGAGCTGCGAAAGCAGACTGAGGAAAGAGTAAAGGAGCTGGAATCTAAGAATGACGGCTGAACTTAAGGTAATTAACGCAGTCTGCAAGAACAAGGACATTGGTGTTCTTTTCGCGGATAATGTGGATGAACTATTCGATGCGTACGGAGATGTTTGGAAGAGCATCAAGTCGCACTATGAGAAGTACAAGTCTGTTCCGGAAATGGGGGTTCTTCAAGAGCGATTCGATGACCTTGAGTCTATTGACATCAAGGGAGAAACCGAATATTACTTGGATGAGCTTAAGACCGAGTATATGAATTCTCGGATTAAGCAGATTGTCACAAAGGCGGGTGCTGCCATCCAACAGGGTGAGGCACCAGGCCGTATTATCGACAAGACCAACACGGCTCTGGCAAAGTTGGGTCGGTTCGCTAATAACGTTCGGGACGTAGACGTTACAGATTTTGCGGCGGCTGAGCAGCATTTTGCCAACGTCCGTGAACGCAGCAGTGCCACGGGTAGCCCTGGCATCCCTACATCGTTCAAGTCTATTGACTCTGTCTATCCTACTGGTATGGCACCTGGTCACCTCATCGTGGCTATTGGTTGGCCTGGTAAGGGTAAGACCTGGTTCACTTCCTACCTTGCTTGTAAGGCTTGGGAACAGGGCTTTAAGCCTATGATTGTTTCTCTTGAGATGTCTCCTGAGAATATGCGTGACCGAATCTACACCATGATGGGCTCTGGCCTTTTCCGTGCGAGTGACTTTGCCAGGGGAGACGTGAACATTGACGACTTCCACGCATGGGGAAAGCGAAGGTTTGATAATAAGGGTGGATTCGTGGTAGTATCGAATGAGGGACTTAATGATGTAACCCCAAATACGGTACAGGGTAAGATTGACCAGCACAAGCCTGACCTGGTAATCTGTGACTACCACCAGTTGTTCCAGTGCAACAGTCGGTCTAATAGCCCTACCGAGCGTGGTATGGCTGTGTCTCGTGAGTTCAAGATGCTTGCGGTGACCAACAATATTCCGCTGATTGATATTACGGCTGCAACCCAGTCTGACCTTTCCGACCGTGACAATCCTCCGATGATGAGTCAGGTTGCTTGGTCAAAGGCTATCGAATACGATGCTGACATGGCATTCGCAGTTCACCGAAATGAGGATTCAAACCTTATTGAGGTTGTCTGCCGAAAGAATCGTCACGGTAGTATGTTCGACTTCTACCTTGACTGGGACATTGACCGTGGTATCGTAAACGAGAAGTTCCAACTTTGACAGATGCACAAGACAATTAAGAGATTTGGGTTCGAGGGCAAAATTGGTGACGATGCTGATTTTGCCCGGCTCAGGTCTCAATACGAGAGCATGATTGTAAAGGAAATGAGAGAGTCAGGATACGTTCCTGTACTTGACCTTGGTCCTTATTGGTCAACATCCTATATTAGAGATGAAACGGCTTATGAGTTCGTTCTCTCAGTATATGGAGTATACGTCGGAAGGAGGCGTTCATGGGAGGTAGAGGGGATTTCGAATGGGACAGAGATAGGGAGACCTACACCCCCAACCAAGTCGAAGCAACCCTCCGAGCCTGCGGAGTAGAAGTTGAGGGTGAGACACACAATGATTTTCTGTGTCTCTGCCCATTTCATGGAAATAGATTCAGTCCATCATTCAGTGTTTCCAGAACCAATGGAAAGTTTATTTGCTTTAACCACTCTTGTGGTATGACTGGTTCTCTGATTGATTTGGTAAAGAAGGTTCCAAAGAGAGATGGAACATTTCGGAATGAGTTTTCAGCACGCAGGCTGATTATTAAGAAGGGTAGCGAGACTGAACAGGCATTTACGGAGCAGCTAGAAAAGTTGCTGGAGCCTGTAGTAGAGTTTCCTGAGTTCCCGCAAGTAACCCTTGACCGCATGTATGAAGACTTCTGGCAAAATCCTGAGGCTATTCGATACATGATGGAAGAGCGCGGGTTTGATGAAGAAACTCTAGAGTTCTTCCGTATCGGATATTCAGCAAAGAAGGACATTGTAGCTGTTCCTATGCACACAGTTAAGGGACAGCCCGTAGGGGTCATCGGAAGACCGGCCGACAAAGAGAATAAGTTTTTCAAGAATTCTCAAGGTCTTCCAACAAGTAAGACTCTATGGAATATGCACCGGGCTCGGAGGCATGGTGAAGTAGTAATTGTGTGCGAAGCATCATTTGATGCAATGAGGGTTCATCAGGCGGGGTTTCCTAATGTGGTGGCCTGTCTGGGTGGAAACTTCAGTCCGTATCACTTTGAACAGTTGAATAGGCACTTCAGTCGTGTTATCATTATGACTGACTTTGATAAGAAGGAAAAGCACATCTACAAGAACTGTAGGAAGTGCAAGCGTAAGGGATTGAATCTTTGTATTGGACACAATCCAGGACGTGACCTTGGTGCTACAATTGCGGCGGGTCTACATCGTAAGGATGTCCTATGGGCTGCATACGGTGACGGAGTAATTTATCCGGGACTTGCAAAGGATGCTGGTGATATGTCAGACGATGAAATTCGTCAATGCCTCAAGAATGCAGTACCAAACTTCGTATACGAAGGATGGGGAATCTACTGAGGCAGGGGAGGAGCTTCCTCCCCAAGCTTGCCTTTGCGGAAGCGAAGGTGGTATAATGGTTCTAGAAGGCTCGATAGAAGCCTCAAATATATAGGAGATTATAAAACAAATGGCAAAGACGATTAAGGGACTTGCGTCCATTCAGGCAAACCAGAAGGCACAGCAGGAGCGTGCTGAGGCAGGTAACCGTCCTAAGGCGGATTGGTTCAAGTTTCCGAAGGGACAGTCTAATGTGACTGGTCGATTCCTTCAGGAGTTGGACCCTGGTATGGAGGGATATCGCGAGGACCGTGGAATCGGTTTTATTGCGACTGAGCACAATGCTCCTGGCCCTGATGGCTGGAAGCGTCGTGGTGTTTGCACCATTGACGATGGAGCGTGCTACGCTTGTGAGCGTCACAAGTTGGATTACAAGGCTGGTTGGAGGCAGAAGCAGAATCTTTACATCAACTTCCTGACCGACCTTGGTGATGGTCCTAAGGTTTACATCCTGACCCGTAATGCTAATTCTGCTTTCTCTCAGCAGCTCATTGAAGAGGCTGTGCTTGAGGGCAACATTACGCAGGCGAATTACCGAATCACCAAGACTGGTGAGGGAACTTCTACTCAGTGGCTTCTTCGTAGGATTAATCCTTCTGAGGCAAACCCGCTGATTGATGACAGTAAGGCTGAGGTCTGGGACCTTGACGCTGCTGCAATTCGTGAGGTAGATTACGAGAAGCAGCCTGAATACTACGGTGAGGTTGCAGCCGAGAGTGATGGTCCTGCCACATCCGCAACCAAGACGAATTCCGCTGCAAGTTCTGTCAGCTCCAATGCTGACGACGAGTGGTGACATGATTTTTGCAAGGCCCCCGCTGTTGATTCAGCGGGGGTTTCTTGCTATGATAGAACATGAAGTTTTCACCTGAGTATAAGAAGTACATCGAGAGTGACCGATGGAAGCTTGTGTGTGCTCGATACTGGGCAACTTATGGCAGGAAGTGCCAAGCGTGCGGGTCACAGAAAAACCTACACGTTCACCATAACACATACGACCGGTTCGGTCGAGAGATTCTTTCAGACCTCACAGGCGTTTGTCAGCCATGCCACAGAGCAATCCATGCGATTCACCGGCGGGATAGACGAAAGAGCCTGAAGTTTGTTACACTAAGCTTCGTAAATGCGAAGAAAATAAAGAGACTGTGACCGATTAGCCTATAACCGTCACAGCAGATTGTTAGGAGAAAAAGGCTTGGCTTACACAGAATTGCACTTGCATGATTACTACTCGACCCTAGATGGTCTGAATTCCCCAGAGGAATATATGCAGCGTGCCAAGGAACTGGGAATGACCCACCTGGCACAGACGAATCACGGTACCCTGCTTGGACACCGTGAATTCCAGAAGGCTGCGAATAGCGCTGGTATTGTTCCTATCCTTGGCGTTGAGGCTTACATTTCGCCTACCGACCGGTTTGACCGACGAGCTAAGGCTAAGCGTACCGATGGAACGAACGTTTACAACCACTTGATTATCCTTTCTCAAGGAGAGACAGGTCTGAAGACTCTTCAGACACTCAATGAGAAGGCGTGGACTGAAGGCTTCTATAACAAGCCACGTATTGATATGGAGCTGCTTGAAGAGCACAACGAGGGTTTGATTATCCTTTCCGGATGTCTTAACTCTATGCTCTGTAAGGCTATTGAGGCTGGCAATTATGAAGAGGCTGAAAGGATTGCGCTGGACTTCAAGCGAATTCTTGGTGACCGATTCTACATTGAAGTGCAGGCTCACAATCCAGTCAAGATGAATGAGGCTCTTTTCAAGATTGCAGATGACAATGGAATCAAGCCTGTTGTTACGTCTGACTGTCACTATGCTCGTAAGGAAGACCTTTGGATTGAAGAGGCAATGCTTATTCTGTCTACGAATCCAAAGTTTAGCAAGGAATATGACTTCAGTAAGTCTCAGAAGATGGATATGCTTGAGCGATTTAACTATCTCTATCCTGACCGTACGATGACGTTTGAAGAAATCCAGATTTATCTTAAGTCTGCTGAAGAGCAGCTTACAGATTTTGCCCGGAATGGATTCGAGCGAGAGGATATTGTAAAGAACACTGAAGAGATTGCCTCTCGAATTGAAGAGTATCCTTTCCACCAGGGACTTGACCTTCTGCCTAGGCCGAAGAATGGTAATCCTGATGAACTTCTGGAAAAGAAGGCGAGGGCGGGTTTGCGTAATAAGGGATTCGATAAGGACCCTGTATACGTAAAGCGTCTTGAAGAAGAGCTGGAAATCATCAAGAACAAGGACTTCTCGACCTACTTCCTTATCCTTGCTAACACTATCAAGTGGGCGAAGGACCAGGATATTCTTGTTGGTCCGGGTCGTGGTTCTGGTGCTGGCTCTCTGGTGAATTACTGCTTGGGTATTACTGATGTTGACCCAATCAAGTGGGGATTGCTGTTCTTCCGATTCATTAACCCGGAACGAAATGACTACCCTGACATTGACACCGACTTTGAGGACCGTAGGCGTAACGAAATCAAGGACTACCTTACGAGGAAGTTCCACCATGTTGCCTCTATTGCCACAGTTGGTTATTTCAAGGACAAGGGTGTCGTAAGGGATGCCGCACGAGTATTCAGAATTGACCCTGCCGAAACCGATGAGGCACTTAAGACCATCGCTACATTCGAAGAATATCAGACATCTTCTGCAACCGAGACTTACCGTAAGAAGTATCCTGAGGTAGAGAAGTTGGCTAGTGAACTTCGTGGTCGTATTCGTCAGACAGGAATGCACGCGGCTGGTATTGTTATTTCAAAGGAGCCTATTGCGAAGTATGCTCCGATTGAGACTGCTGCCGACCCTAAGGACAAGACAGCACCTAGGCGTATGCTCGTCGCCTTGGACATGAACGAGGCTGCTGACCTTGGCCTAATTAAGTTGGATGCTCTTGGTTTGAAGACCCTGTCCGTAATGGGTGACGCAATCAAGATGGTGGAAAAGCGTACGGGTCGAAAGATTGTCTTGACCGATATTCCTCTAGAGGATAAGAAAGTCTACGACATGATTTCTAAGGGCCACACGAAGGGTGTTTTTCAGTGTGAGGCTACTCCGTATACTGGACTCATCATGAACATGGGTGGTGTTGATTCATTTGCTGAGCTTGCTGCGTCTAACGCACTTGTTCGGCCGGGTGCCATGAATACCATTGGTGCTGAATACATTGCTCGTAAGAATGGTGAATCAGTCGTCACATTTCCTCATGAGGATATGCGCTGGTTCACCGAAGAGACTTATGGTGAGATTCTTTATCAGGAGCAGGTTATGCTTACGATGACTGAATTGGCCGGAATGTCAATGGCTACTGCGGACAAGGTTCGTAAGATTATCGGTAAGAAGAAGGACGCTAGTGAATTCGACGCATACCGTGACGAGTTTATTGAGGGTGCTTCTAAGAAGGTTTCAAAGTCTATTGCTGAAAAGTTGTGGCATGACTTTGAGGCTCACGCGGGTTATTCTTTCAATAAGAGTCACGCCGTTGCTTACTCGATGATTTCATACTGGACTGCTTGGCTCAAGACGTACTATCCAGTTGAGTTCATTTACGCTATGATGAAGAACGAGGGTGACAAGGACGTACGAACCACTTACCTCATTGAGGCTAAGCGTATGGGTGTGAAGGTCATGCTGCCTCACATCAATTACTCTGAACTGGACTTCTCGGTTGAAGGTGATGGTATTCGATTCGGTCTTGCCAACATCAAGTTCATTTCCGATAATCTCGGAGCGAAGTTGATTGAGGCTCGTCCATATGCGAATTATGCAGAACTTGAAGCCAAGGTCACGGAGAAGGGTAATGGCCTGAACATTCGTGTTCTGAAGTCTCTGAATGCTATTGGTGCTGCAACATTCCCAGACAATCCCAAGCGAGGGGATGAGCGACACTATTTCTATGAGTACCTGAGTATTCCGGCGTTTGAAATTCCCGACATGCCTGAGGGAGTGAAGTCTCAATTTACACCTCTCAGTGAATTCCGTGAGGATGGCACAAGCATCATCATGGGAATGGTCAAGAACGTAAAGCGAGGAAAGGGATGGTCTCGAATCGAAATTGTTGATGAGACTGGTGAGGCTTCGTTCTTCCACAAGGAAGATACATTGATTGCACCAGGAAACATGTACGCAATGCTTATCGCCAATAAGCGACTAGCGCGATATGTGGAAGCCAGCGATTTCGTGCGGGGTTCTGGAAACACATTCGTAAGATTCGTATATACTCGACAGTTTAATACACTGACTGATGGGTTCTACTATGTTGTATCCAACCAGACTCGAAAAACAAAGGCTGGAAAGAACTTGGCAGACATGGTACTTGCGGATGCTGATAAGAACCTGTATCCTGTACTAGTGTTCCCTCAGATGTGGCACAAGGCGTACGGCTTCTGTAAGGAAGGCGCAACGATTGAGGCTACGTTGAAGCAGACACAAGACGGAGACAGCTACTTCCTTGATGAAGTAATTCCGCGCTAACAAGTCGGCCCTTCGGGGCCGCAAGCTTAAGGAGGAAAATGGAAGAGGCATTTGAGGTTGACCTATCACAGTTCCTTGCGGCTCTTATTGAGTCTATGGGTGGAGAGGTCAGAATTCCTTATGATTCGCTTCAGAGTGAAGCGAAGGGTATCGCCATTGATTTTGAAGAAGATGGCGCAGTTCTTGTAATGAGTCTAGTTGAGGAGATTCCAAATGAGTGATTACAGCATGTCAATGAATCAGTACCAGGAGTTTACACGAGATACAGCAATGTATCCAGGAGCGGGTGAGGGTGAGATTGATGCCATCCTGTACACCACGCTTGGCCTCTCTGGTGAGGCTGGAGAAATTCCTAACAAGGTTAAGAAGATTCTTCGTGATGACAACGGTGTGCTAAATGAGGAGAAGCGTCAGGCAATTCTTGCAGAGATTGGTGACGTCCTCTGGTATGCGGCTCGTTTGGCAGATGAACTTGGTGCAAGGCTTGGAGATATCGCTGAGGCGAATGTCGATAAGTTGGAAGACCGAGCAAACCGAGGGGTTATCCAGGGTAGTGGCGACTACCGCTAACCTGGTATAATCAAAGTATGATGAACGGCTACTTCCTCAGGGGAATCACAGAAGACAATATTCTTGTTTTCAGAAGTGATGACCCTGAGGAGCTTCTGCAAATTATTAGGCGGCTATGCGCTAGTCGCGACAAACAAATTAGAGCGCTTGCCCAACAGCTAGAAATCGACTGGAATAGTCGAGAAAATACAAGAAAAGGTAACAATAAAACTAGATGAGTTTCGAAGATTTTGTTTCTAAATTGGACCCCAAGACAGCTAAGCGTCTTCAGGTTGCTCAGGAAATTGAGACTGTTCAATTCCCTCTTGCGAGCATTGGTCTAACCCACGCCCTAAATGGCGGTATTGGAACTGGTCGTATTGCAACAATCTATGGAAATCAGAGTAGTGGTAAGTCACTTGTTCTGATGCAGACCATCGGCCAGTTGCAAAAGAAGGGATTCGTTTGTGCGTACGCGGATGCGGAAGGTACTTATACGAAGGAATTCGGTAAGCGCCTCGGAATTAACAATGACGAATTGATTTATGTTCGTAAGAAGTCAACTGGTGCAATGACTGACAAGATTATCCCCCTCATTGAGGCTGGTGTTGACTTGTTGGTCATTGACAGTATCAGTGATTTGATTCCCGAGGTATTTGTTGATACTGATGGTGGAGTCAAGGATTTTGCTGATATGAAGCAGATTGGTGCTCATGCAAAGTCAATCACAATGATGCTCAACGCAATTCACTATGCAAACGAAAAGACGGCGGTTGTTCTTATCAGTCAGACAACCACCAAGATTGAGAATACATATGTACAGCAAGTTCCCCACGGTGGTCAGAAGGTGCTCTTTGGTTCCTCTCAGATTATCAAGTTGACATCAAGCAATACTGATGCCAAGCAGATTAAGGGAATGGTCCAGCAGGGTGATAGGCTAGTAGAAAAGCCAATTGGTCGTAAGGTTGACCTTATTGTCGAGAAGAATAAGTTGGGTCCTCAGCATCGTCGTTGCTCATATGACATGTATTACGATGGTCCAGCACCGGGTGTTGACCTTGCTGGTGAGGTATTTGATATGGCCGTAGACTTTGGTATTGTTAGTAAATCAGGAGCCTGGTTCAACTACAACGACAAGACGGTTTATACACAGGGTCGTCCAGCCTTTATTGATGAGATTAAGAATGATGATGAGCTGTATTCTCAGTTGAAGAAGGAGGTTAACATCGTCCTGAATGGTGGTGTTATTGACGAATGAAGTTCGGAGATTTTGTTGCTCAATCACAGGAGAACGAGAAGTCACAGGGAATGCCCGTTGAAGGTGGATTCAGTTGCCAAGAGTGTTATGAGCAAGTAGACGAAGCGGAGTATTTCCGCATTGAGAAGATTTTGCGATGGAAGTGTTCGGAGGGACACGTTTCGTATGTTGAGGAATTTGTTCTCTGAAGTTACAGGGAATGTGAGTTTGTTTCTCGGCGGTATGCTTCTGGGGGTGGCTTTGGGAATCATTGCCACCCTCATTGGCGTTACGGCTTATATGAGTAAGGATAAAGAATAATGTGGTGGTCATGGATTTTGACCGCAGTCGGTGTAACAGGTCTGTATTTTGCTGGTAAGAACAACAAGATTGGTTGGGCTATCGGCATCTTTGCTCAGACCTTGTGGACAGCTTATGCCCTGACAACAGAGCAATATGGGTTTCTCGTATCAGCTTTTGCTTATGGATGGGTTTATGTGAAGAACTATTTGGCATGGAGGAGCATTGAGCGAAGCAGACGAGATTAAGCGTGATGGAGCAACGCCCGTGAAGAATTCCGGGCGGGGTCTTCAAAAGGGAGACGCCATCCTTGAGCCTTTTCTGGTAGACTATAAGGAGTATGGAAAGTCCTTTGGTATCACCAAAGAGATGTGGGCAAAGGTATCTACAGATTCTATCAAGAATGGACGTAGACAGCCAGCCCTAAAGTTGGTTATCGGTAAGGAAGGCGAAGTTCGCACACGTCTTTGGGTTATTGGTGACAATATGTTCCATGAAATGCTAGAGGCTTGGAGGGAAAAGAATGGAGAATGAGAAGGGTTGTTGCACATCATGTAATGGCACAGGATGCTCACATGATGTAGAAACAAATGGTAAGTGTTGGGATTGTCGTGGTACTGGACATCTACATGTAACTGTAGAAGTTAATGGAGTAATTACGGCAGACCAAATCAATCGTGAGATTGGTAAGATGATTCAGCAGAGTTCGAGGTTTAGGTGACAGAGGAGAATCCACTAGAGACTGTATCGGTCATTACAGAATTCAATGACCTGACTGAGTTCATGCAGGACGATGAACTGGACCGAGCCTTGGAGCTTGCAATCAAATGCATTGCGCAGCCAGAAATCGCTGCGACCAAGGCTCCAAAACTAATTGTTGAGCTTCAGGCAATTTCGTTCAAGTTCGCTGTGAAGGCTGTGGAGTACGCAACCATTAAGAAGGACCGGGCGGGTACTGACAACAACCATCGCAAGAATGTTTATTACTCAACCAAGGAAGCGCTAGATAGACTGGTTGATGCATTGAAGTACGCTGCACGAGCGTAAACTAGTCAACCAAGATTTCATGTGTTACAATGGTTATACAATAAATAAGATTGGAATTAAATGAAGCGAGAGATTATCCAGGGTCTCAAGTTTCGTAAGCAGCCCGAGGGTTTCGATGCTAATGAGCTTTCCGAAATCCTTGAGGCTGCTTATTTGAAGCAGCGACGCCCTAATAAGCATACACAGAAGAAGACATTTTCACCTAGCACAATCGGATACGGACACGGCACTTGCCCACGATATTGGTTCTTGGCATTTACCGGCGGGATGTTCATTGACCAGACAGACGCTCTAGGCGTTGCAAACATGGCTAATGGAACACAGGCCCACGAGCGTATTGAAGCGCTATTCGATATCTCCGGAATCCGTCTAGGAAATGAGATTGAGATTACGATGGAGAGTCCGCCTGTTCGCGGGTTTGCTGACGTAGAAATCAATTGGAAGGGTGAAGAGGTAATTGGTGAGGTAAAGACAACGCGACAGGAAGCATTCCTTGTACGTCAGTCTACAATGAAGCCTACAGCAAATCACTTGTTCCAGATTCTCATTTACATGAAGGCTAGGAATCGTAAGATGGGATTCCTCTTGTATGAGAATAAGAATTCGCAGGAATTCCTCATTCTCCCAATTGAGATGAATGAAGCCAATGAGGCTATTGTTGATAAGGCACTCGAATGGATGCGTCAAGTCTATAAGGCTTATACAGATGGCGATGTTCCGCTAAGGCCGCTACAGAAGCGAAGCAAGATTTGTAAGGCTTGCCCTTTTTATGAGTGGTGCTGGAGTGACGATTCTCCTGAAGGAAAGATTGAGATTCCTGTCATGGAGGTTCCAAAACTTTGATTACGTGTGCATACGCTGAGTGTGGTCGTTTGTTTGAAGCAAAGACGCATAATCAGCGTTATTGTTCAGATGAATGTTGCCGTAAGGCAACCAACGCTCGTCTAATGGAGCAATACTACGAAAAGAAGGCCAGACGACAGGGCCACATTCGTGTATGCAAGAATGCTGACTGTAATACTAGACTGTCTAGATATAATGACAGTCTAGAATGTCAGCGTTGTGCTTCGGCCAAGGAAACTGAGCGCCGTAAGCAGTTGCTAAATCTAGTAGGAATTTAATGTCACTGATAGACCTGAAGAAAACTAAGGCGAGTAAGGTCATGGGCATTGATTGCTCAACTCACTCGCTTGCTTTTACAATCTTCTTTAATAGAAGGCCAGTCAAGTGGGGCAAGATTCTTTTCGAAGGTAACGACGTTTTTGAGAGGCTGGAGGATGCGGCTAATAAGCTGCGGGCTGTCAAGGACGAATTTGATGTAGACTATATCGCCTTTGAGAGTGCTATCCTTGCCCGAACGAAGAACGCAGACGTGACAATTAAGCTAGCGATGGTGTATGGTGCTTGTATCGCTGAGCTGATGAGAAAGAACGTTAAGGTTGTCACAGTCAAGCCGCTAACGTGGCAATCGTACATTGGAAATCCAAACTTCAAGCCTGCTGAAAAGGTAGCACTAAAGAAGGAGTTTCCTGACAAGTCTGTGTCATGGTATTCTACTAAAATTAGAGAAATGCGCAAGCAGCGTACTATGGACTACTTCAATAAGAAGTGGCCACAAATGGAACTGACTGATAATGACGTTGGTGACAGTGCTGGCATTGCGTACTACGCCTACTACTCTCTCACAACTCGTGGTAATGTAGATTAGGATGTTGGGCTTCGGCCCAAGCTTAGGAGGAGAAATGTCAGAATACATGGATTGTGATGCATGTGACTGGGG
>Ga0170475_102647529_pt1 | contig 14744 bp, 8 predicted proteins | sample Soicark_Litter_5_FD_111474 | JGI IMG/M metagenome (GOLD analysis project Ga0170475, IMG submission 111474) | Avena fatua rhizosphere microbial communities from Hopland, California, USA. Combined Assembly of 48 SPs | reverse complement strand
GTACGGGTCCCCTCGGAGGCGCCGGTTACGTCTCCCGGGCTCTCATCTGAATCTCAAGAAATCGACGTTCCCGCCGTTCTGCGTGGAGCCCGCATCGAACACCAGCTGAATAGTGTGCGTCCCAGCGGGCAGCGAAATACCTGCCTTGGAAACGACCTGAAACCGCTGCCAGTCGGTTGTATCCGGTACGGTCATCGCGCCCGTCACGTTCGTACCGTCCACATTCACGTGGAAGGTGGTTGCGGCTCCCTTGTTGGCAATCGACACCTCCAGTGTGTAGGTGCCCGCCGCCGTGACGTTCACCGTATATTTCAGCCACTCCGTGGGCCGGGTCCAGCCGACGTAGTATCCGCCGCCGGTCTTTGCCCCGATGTCGACGTTCGTGGTCCGATACGCGTTACCGGTATTGCCGGTGGTCGTGTCTGAGTAGGCGACGCCTGAGCCACCCTCATCGAAGTTCTCAGCCTGGATCACGCCAGCCGGCAGCGACACCGCGGTGCCACCGTACGGTCCCGGAGGGGGCGGCGGCGGGGCAGTGCCACCGGTCGTGAACTCCAGCCAATTCAAGTTGCCGTTGCCGCCGTTGCTCGCGGCGTTATCCATCACCAGCCGCACGATCTGACCGTTGCCCGCAGTGAGCGAAATGCCCGTCTTCGTGACCGTCTGCCAGGTCTGGTAACCGCCGGTGGGCGGCACAGCCAGTGCGCCGGTCTTGTTCTGCCCGTTCACCTCGACATGGAACGTGCCGCCGCTGGCGGTGTTCGCCACCCGCACGTTCAGGGTATAGGTGCCCGATGCAGGGATGTTCACTGTGTACTGCATCCACTCGCCGGGCTTCGTCCAGCCCACGTAGTAGCCTCCGCCAGCATCGGTGGTCGGTCCTATGTCGACACTCTCGCTCGTTCGGTAGCTGTTGCCGCTGTTCCCCGCGCTCGTGTCGGAGTACGCGACACCAGCGCCGCCGTTATCGAAGTTCTCGATCTGAATCCTCGCGGGCAACGCTGGAGCCGTGCCGCCGTACGGCGTTGCCGTCGTGTCACCCGCCGCCCCTGCCGTGGTGAAACTCCAGATCGGTCCGAGCTTCGCGAGATTGATACCCGCCGCAGCGGAACGGGGGCTGTCGGCCATCGTCTTCCCGACGACGCGCCAGTAATAGGTCGTGCCGGCCTGCAGCGGAATCGTGGTGGGAATCGTCCAGCTCTCGATCTCCCCCGTGTAGGGACTACCCACCATGATGTCGGATGCAATCTTGTCAGATGCCGACAGCGTCGACGTGCGCCCAAGATAGACATCGTACTTGTGATTCCAGTTGCCGCCGTCCCACTTGAGGACGACGGACGACGCTACTCCCACCGCGCCGTTCGCCGGGGCGACATTGACCGGCGTCCCACCGGGCAGTGGCTTGAACGGCTTGAACTCGACGAACCCCGTAGGGTTGACCGAGTTCCACTTGTCTTCGAATTGCTTCACGAAGAAGTTGAAGAACCAGTTTGGCGGTGTGTTGTTGGGCCCCCCGCCGTCACACCACGTGACCTGGCCTGGCGTGCACGGCCGGCTGAAGATATTGTGTTCGAGTTGCTGATTGGACGATGCGCTCGACCAGTTGGAAGAGCCGAAGATCACTTCCTTCTGACCGTAGAGGATCACCGATTTCTGGTGGGTGATCCCGGCCTTGCCCCCGACGTGATCCTTCATGTCGACACCCGCCGCCCACATGCGATCCGCATTGTAGGAATGCCAGATGTAGCGGGTATCACGGTAGTTCTCCTGCTCGGTGATGAGCCGGACGGGAATGCCTCGCTTGAGGGCGTCGATCATGGCATTGGCGTGCTCATCTTGCGACATGCGATACATGATCACATCGATCTTGCCGCCGTTGACGCCGTCGGGTTCACGCCCGTAGTGGGTGATGGCTTTGGTGGCGTAATCCTGCTTTGGCGGGAAATTCATCGCCGGGTCCTGAGTGACCACCGGATAGAAGCGCTGATACGGCGGAGCCACGTTCGCGAAGTCCTTGAAATTCCCCGTCGTATCCGTCCAGTAGTCTTCGAACTTCGTCGCAAACGTACCTGTCAGGCGCGGATCATCGGTGGTGTAGGTCACCTCGTCGATGTAGTCCTGATAGGCGACATTCGGCACGAACGAATCTGGCGTGTAGTTCGCCGCGCTGAATTCGACCACCGGTTTCCCGCTCCCCTTTTCGAAGAACATGATCTTCCAGTGCAGGATGTCGGACCAGTCGAGGGCCACCTTCTGGCGCATCGGGATCCCAGCCGCCTTCAACGCGGCGAGCATCTGTTCATTTCCGGCTTTACTGCTATTGGCCCGCGGGTCCATCAGGATGCGAACTCGCACGCCCCGCTGGAGGGCCGCCGCGAGCGCCGCGCGGTACCGGTCGTCGGTCATGAACCAGAACGCGACATCGATCCCGCCGCCGGCGGGTTCCTTGTTGATCATCGTGAGCAAAGAAGCGCGGCAGTCCTCTTTGCGGGTATCACACAGCCGATCCAACGCCTCTGCAGACGCCGGAGCGAGCAGAGGTAGACAGGCAAACACCAGCAGAACACCCAGGCGTCTCATGTATCCTTCCATCGGTAGTAGCCCAACAGCCAAAGTCATCGCTACGCTCTTTATGCGACTTCTGTACCCGTCCCTCCTCCGTCCCGCATCTTCCTGGATTGGCCCGTTCCATGCTGTCGAGGTGCACCAGACCGCGAATGCGCTGTGTTCCCGAAGGAGCGAGTGAAACGCTTTGCCTAAAAACGGAATGCACGGCGCGACCAACGGATCGGCTGTCCACAATATGATACTTGGACGTCAGCGGAGCGTCGTGCGGGGTGCGCGTTAAAACACCATGAAAGCTGTCATCCTTGCCGCCGGCCTGGGAAGCCGCCTGCTTCCGCACACAGAACTCAGACCGAAGTGCCTCCTCAAGATTGGCGGGCATACGATTCTCGAGTATCAGGTCGCCGCCCTCCGCCAGTGCGGAATCACCGACATCGCGATCGTGGTTGGCTACCAGGGCGACAAAATCCGGGCGCATCTCAGCACGCCCGTCACATATCTGGAGAACACCGATTACGCCTCAACCGGCAGCAGCTACTCGCTCTGGCTCACGCGTGAGTTCATTCGCGATGGATTCGTCTACGTGAATTCGGATCTGATTTTCCATCCCCGAATGCTCCAGACACTGCTGGACGCGCCGGATCCGGACGCCATCGTTGTGGATCGGCGTCTGGATCTGACCGGTGACATGCAAAAAGCTGAGATGGACGGTGCGCGAATTCTCCGGATGAGCAAGAATATGCCCGCGGAGATTGCGGCGGCAGAAGTCGTCGGCCCCGCCAAGTTTTCAGCCGTGGGTGCACATGATCTCATCGACTCTTTAAACGCTCTGATCGCCTCCGGCGAACGTACGCGATGGGCGTACGAAGCCTTCGCCGACGTAGCGACCCGTCGTCCGTTCATCGGGATCGACAACCCCGGCTGTTTCTGGGCGGAGGTCGATACGCCTGCCGATCTGATTGAGGCCAGCCAGCGGATTCCGTCGCACTTCATCGAATTCCGGGCGCCTAGACTCACGACCCTCGAGCAACCAGACGAGCGCCGCGTCTGGGACATCAACCGGCAGCCGATCCCGTACATGGACCGCCTGCTGAATTCCAATCTGGCCCCGAGCGTCCAGGCCCTGCCGAGTGCCGAGAGTCGCATCCGTTCGGTGCTGCTCCGGAATCGCGAGGGCTTCACGGAGAAGCTCCGCACGCTCGGTATCCAGCAGCTCTCGCCGGCGGCAATTCATCGCGCCCTGGAAGCGCGCCTCCTGAGCGTCGAGGCGCAGCTGGCCCGGACCTACGATCCGGCGAGTCTCTCGAACGCGGTGGCGCTTGGGGAAGTGCTGGCCGAGGTGCTCAGCCTGTGCCCACCTGACGTGGGGAATGGGTTCGTCATCACGGAGGCGTGTGCTGTCAAACTGCTGGAGCAGCTGCCGCCACCCGCGCTCATGGCGGCCCTGGGACACACGTCGCTCACGAGTCTCCTGCGCGAGGAGCATGCGCTGGACGTGGTCGCGATGTGCCGGACCACCGAGGACAATGACTGGCAGGCGCGGTACAAGCAACTGCTCGCGGCCCTCACCGCCGACGATTTCGAACGTCGTCCCATCCGGTTCTTCGTGGCGGATACACCCAAGTACAGGCCGGCTTTCATCAATTCGAAGCATCCCCCCAAGCTGTGGCGCATCAGCCACAACAAGGAGGCCGGCGTCATCACCTGTCTCACGCTCGAGGAGCCGGTTCCGTTCAAGGTGCCGCTGCTGCAGTACGTCATCGTGTTCATCCACTACTTCTTCGAATCCGGGTTGGCCTCGCGCTTCTACGAGTCCGTCGCGAGTGCGGACGGGCGGCCGCTCGGAAAGGAGATCGTGGATTCGATCTACAGCCACACGCAGAAGCTGACGTTCTTCTACTCGAACGTGTATTCGGAGAACCTGTTTTGGGAGAGGGCGCTCGATGTGTTCGCACGCGCATTCGACAGCGACGACGTGCGGTTCTTCAACGGCTGTTCGGACTGCGGCGAGTACGTGCCGTCGGCGGGCGCCGAAGACGCGGTGGTCTCCCTGAACCTCATCGATCACATCTGGAACCTGAATTTTCTCGGCCACGGCGTCGGAGTCGACACGTTCCAGCACGACACGATTTACTTCCTCTACCACTTCCGTGGCGCGCTCTGGCAGCGCATCGTCAACGAGTTGACGGGCCTCGATCGGGCGGAAATGGAACACCTGATCGTGCGCCATCTCGGGATCGGCGACGCCGCCCTCACTGGCCGGCTGCTCACCGCCTCCAAGCCACAGCTGGTGTAACTCTCTTTCGCGCCGAAGCACCGTGATGAACGCCCCGTTCTCGCTCCTTCCCCGCGTTGTCGCCGACACCATCGAGCACTCGTACGGCCACCACCGGACGCCCTGGTTCGAAGGCATCCTGGAGCGCATCGCCGCGTCGCTCGCCGGAGCACTTGGCGCCCGCGTGCCGCTGATGCTGACCGCGACCACGTCCGGTGCGCGCGAAGCCATCGTGGCGAACCTCGTCGCGCCCGGTCGGCGGGTCTGGACGTCGCCGGGGAGCGCCTTCGTGTCGTTGATCGAGACGTGGGGCGGTCATCCTTTCGAATGGCACGACGGCACGCCGATCGGTGACGCGGGGGACGCGGCGCCGATCGTGCTGCTCGATCACGTGCACGCGTCAGGGGCCGTGCTGGACCTCGAGAGCGCGGTGAAGAGCATCCGGAGGGCTGTTCCCGAGGCCCTCGTCATCGTGGACGCGTCTGTCTCGTTCGGCGCTGACATCGAATCATTCGACGGCCTTGCGATCGATGCTGTGCTGCTTGCGCCCGAAGGCGCTCTGATGGGGATACCAGGTCTGACGATAGTTGCCCCCAACACGAAGCTGCTCGACCATGTGCGCCGTTGCCGGGGGAACCTCCACACCCGCCCTTTCTATTTCGACCTGCTGCGGTATGAAAAGGCATGGTCGAAGCGCACCACGCCCTTCTCGCCAGACATCAGCGCCTCTATTGCACTCTGCAAGGCTCTCGAGCTGATCGAGGCCAGTGGCGGGATTGGACGCCAGGTGGAGCAACACGCCACCCGGGCAGCAAGTCTGCGACGCGTCCTGACCGCGTCGGGCCTGAGGCCCATACTCCCGGAGGGACGGTCCACGAACGCCTTCACAGTCGTGGACCTGGCCCGGGCAGGCGCTGGCGCGCTCCGGCTGGCGCAGACGTCAGCGCCCGATGCGCACGTGCATTTCTTCGCGGACACGGAGGCCGCGAGCCGCCTCCGAATCGATCACGCGGGGTACTTGCCCGAGGGCGCGCTTGCACGTCTGGTCGGGCGACTGAGCGGATTCGAGGGTGTCAGTAGCGGAACAGCGGGGGTCATGCCCATCGCGGATATCGTGTTCCCGAATGCGGTTCCGAGTGACATCCCTTCACGCGAGCCCCTTCGCGTTTTCGAGATTTCCGCCGCTGACTTCGCCGCGCAGGCCGCTGTTCATGCCGCGCGTGTGCGCGGTGGTGCGACGTTCGACCAACGCATCGGAGATGCGGCCCGCGCGACGTTCCGGAGCCCGTATTCGTACAACGAGCGCACACTTGCGAGCCGCACCGTCGGGTTCATTGGCGCCGGCAACATCGTGCGCCATGCTGTGGAGAAGTGCCAGCAGGTTGGCATCCGCAAGCTGATGGTCTACTCACCGTCTCTCGCGCGTGCCGAGCGCGCGGCCTCCTCGGACCACAAGGGAGTGGACTACTGGAAGGCTCGCGATGTTGTCGTCGCGAGCACGGCAGCGGAGGTCTTCCGCGAGGCCCACACGATCGTGCTCCTGCCGTGGTTTTACGACCGGAATGCCCTCGAGGTGTTCGGCAAGGGCGAGGCGTATCTGAACGAGGGATTGATCAGCGGCGATGTGCTCAGCCTGATCGAGCACGAGGGCTGCGCAGACCTGCTGATCAACGCCGCGGCGCGAGGCGCCCTGGTGGACCGCGCGGCACTCGGTCGTGCAGTCGCGGACGGGTGGTTGCGCTACTACAGTGACGAACTGCCGGCCCCCGACGACCCGCTGCTCGCGCTGCCGTCGGCGCGTTTTACCGGTCACGTGGGGGGCTCCTGCGCTCAACCCCAGGCAGCGGTGGCCCGCAACACGCACCGCATTCTCCGGCAGCTCATCCCGCGGCTCGCGGATGGCGGCGAACTGGGGCCGGGAACTGGCTCGGAATACACGGTCAACGTGATCAATGCCTCGCTCGACAGGCCTGTCCCCTGGCGAAGCGCGGCCGCCGGCAGCCGCGCCCCGATCCGCATTCTGATTACGGATCCCTTCGACGTGCCAGCGCTCGATTTCGACCGGCTGCGAGCCGACGGCCATGCGATCGAGGTGCTCGACGTGTCGGCACAGCGACCGGACGCCGTGGCCATCGAGGCACACCTCCGCACCTTCCGGCCCCACATACTGACGCTGAGAAGCCGCACGAAGGTCGATCAGGCGCTCGCCTCAGTGGCGCGTGACGTCATCGAACTGGCGGCCGTCGTGCGACCAGGCGTCGGCATCGACAATCTGTACGGGGGCGTCCGTGAGCTGACACGACTCGGCATACGCATCATCAACGAGCCATTCGGGAACTCGTCGGCCGTGGCCGAAATGACGCTCCACTTCATCCTGAGCGGGGCTGACGAGATGTTGCTGGCCCCCGGTCCGACTCGCTTCCGGCCAGAGGTGTTCGGGGTGACGGACCAGTACGAACATCCGAGCCACTCCGCTTTCCGCCGGGCCGAGGCAGACGTGCGCCAGCGCTTGCGCGATTGGTTCCAGACCGGTGCGGAAACAGTCGTCGTGTCCGGCTCTGGCACCGCGTTGATGGAAGCAGGCGTCGTCAATCTCACCGAGCCTGGCGACCGCGGCCTGGTGATCTCACACGGCAAGTTCGGGGATCGTTTCGTCGATATTGCGGAGGCCCGCGGGCGAAGGGTGGACCTGTTGCGCGTGGACGAGCCCGAGTGGGGACGCGCCATCACGCCGGGAGAAGTGAAGTCTCACCTCGAGATGCGAGAGCGGGCCGGTGAACGGCTCTCGTTCATCTGCTTTCAGCAGAACGAAACGAGCAGCGGCGTCACGTACCACGCACCGCAGCTCGCGGAGATCGTGCGCGCGGCACGGGCGCACGCACCCGACATGATGGTCATCGTTGACGCGATCAGCGGGGCCTTTGCGCACCCGATCGACTTCGACGCGCTCGACCTCGACATGCTCGTAACCGGCTCGCAGAAAGGGTTGGGTGTCTCGTCGGGTCTCGCGTACGGCATCGTGAGCCGCCGGGCTGTCGCACGGATGCTGCAGATGGGCGGTTTCGACGGAGTGATCGAGGATTGGCGCGGCGATCCTGAGATCGACACAGTCGTCACTCGCTTCGAGCGGCGTCAGACCGTGCGATACCTCGGGCTGCTTCGAATGCTGCTCGACCAGGATCGCCCCGATATCCGCGAGACTCCGAGTGTGTTCCACGTGCTGTCATCGCTCCGCGCTTTGCAGCTGCACGAGTCGGATGGAGGACGCGCAGCCGTTCTCGCGCGTCATGCGGCAATGGGTCAGCGGGTCCGCGACAGCCTGGCGGAGGCCGGGCTGCGGCCGGTATCGCATCCGCCGTTCCAGTCCGATTCCGTGACCCCCGCGCTCGTCGCCGATGGTGCGAGCGCGCCGGAACTGCGCAAGCAGATTCAGGCGCTGTACGGGATTGCGATAGCCGGAGCGCAAGGTGATTATTGGAAAGGGCAGATGATCCGGATCGGTCACCTGGGGTTCGTCTATCCAACCGACGTCGCGCGGTGCCTTCGCGCGCTGCGCGTGCTGCGGCGGGCGGCAATGACCCCGGGAGCGCGGACGGATACACCCCCGGGAGTGCTCGCCTGAAATCTCAGCTCGACGCCGGCGTCGGGTGGGTGGGGCCCGTCATCCGGCCCGTGACGAAGGCCGGCGGGCGGTGCCGATCGGCCCACCGCTGCCGAACGACCCCCGCGAAGAACCACATCCACAGCTCGTCATCGAAGGCTGCCGCAGTGTCCCGCTTCAATGTCCTGCGCGCGAGTTGACGGGCGGTCTGGACCGCGGTGCGGAACATGTAGCGGGGCACGCCAGCCACGTGAGGCACCGTGCTGAAATCCAGGCGCGAGTCGTCGGGCGCCTCCATGTCTATCCCGAGCTTGTCGTAGAGGAGTGCGCGACTGACGCCGCTCCAGTAGAACCAGCGCCGGAAGTACTGCTTCGTCAGCCGGCTGGCTGGGATCAGATGGTATGTGATCAGCTCGGGGATGTAGTAGCCGCGCAGGCCGGCGGCGACAGCCCGGAGATACCATTCCCGCTGTTCCTGGCCACGTAGAGTCGTGCCGCGGCGTCCGAAGTTGTTGTCCCACATTCCGGCGCGTGCGAATGCGTCGCGCCGGCACGCCATGTTGCCTCCCATCGGCGGCGGCAGACCGCGCGTCCCGAACGGGATCGGCTCGGGGCTGTAATCTGCAATTCCGATCACCCCCCATTGCCGGCTCGGAGCGGTCGAGAGCCATCGCGGCCGTTCCCCCTCCCAGATGGGGAGCACCTTGCCGCCGACGTAATCGCAGTCGAACCGGTGGAACGCCTCGCCCGTGCGCGCGAGCCAGTCGGGTTCGGCCCGCATATCGTCGTCGATGAAGACGATAATCGAGCCACGGCTTGCCTCGATTCCGGTATTGAGCGCAGCCGGCTTGCCCTGCACGGGCTCGAACAGGTACCGCAATTCAGCGGGGTACGCGCGAGCTTCCTCCTCGACCACGCGCCGCGTATCGTCGGAGGAGTTGTTGTCGACGACGATGAGTTCCCACGGCTCGGTCGTCGCCTGGCGCGCGAGATCTCGCAGTGTGTCGCGGAGATACGCGGCGCGGTTATACGTAGTGATCAGCACCGTGTATTTGATCATGCTTGTCTCCAGGGCGCGTTCTCCGGGACTGCGACGGGTCGGATCTCCGCGGCAGTCTCACTCGCACGGTACCAGTGCCTCCCGTAGACGAATCCGGCGAGGTCCCACCAGGCGAGCTCATTGCCGAACCGGCGGCCGGCCTCGCGGGCGCGGAACAGACGGGTGAGTGTGTCCACCGTGCCCCGCACGGCCGTGCCGATGATGTGCCGCGGGACGCCGAGCACCAGGACGACCGCCGGCGGCTGCTGTCGTGCGAGCACGCCCAGCGATACCCCGCGCCAGAAGCACCACCGCCGGAAGTAGCCTTTCGTCACCCGCTCGGGGGCAACGTAATGGTGAATGACCAGGTCCGGGTGGTAGAAGCCGCGCGCGCCGGAGGCGACCAGCCGCTTGAACATGTCCTCGTCTTCACACGACAGCAGGCGGCTGGCGGTTCTTCCCAGATCGGTGCGATAGAGGCCAACGTGCGCCAGAACGCTCCGCCGGATCACGGCGTTCCCGCCCATCAGCATCCCGTCGAAATGCGGGCCGTACTGGCGGATCTCTGCGCCGGAGTCCACTCGGCCGATCACCGCGCCGTACCCGGAAGGCAGCCAGTCCGGTTGGGCGTCTGTCCAGCGCGGCACGTACGGTCCGCCGATGAAGTCGGTGGCGGCATCACGAAACTGGCGCTCGATACAGCACAACCACGTGCGATCGACCTCTTCGTCGTCATCGATCATCGCCACCAGGTCGCCGTGCGTGGCAAGGATCGCGGCGTTGAGGGCGGAGGACCGCCCCGGAGTCGGCTCGTACAGATAGCGCAGCTGCGGGCCGAATCGATCCTGATAGGCCGCAACAACCGAGGGTGTCTCGTCGGTCGACCTGTTGTCGGAGACCGTCACGACGAACGGCATCGACCGCGGTTGTTCCGCCGCGAGCAAGCTTTCCAGCGTCCGCGCGAGCAGGGCAGCCCGGTTGTACGTCGGGATCAGGACATCGAGCGTCATGCCGCCCCCCGGCCTCTGAGCACCGGCTGCGAGTCGGCTGACTCGCCCTTCGACGCGGCCATATCAGGCTCGGTCAGCTCCATCAGTTGGTACAGCTCGCGAAGGGCCCGCCCGGTCGCCCCGCCGGGCCGATAGAACAGCTCGGCCGCGACCTGCCGGCGGACGTCGGATTGTTGCCCGGGATCGTCGAGGCCTCGCTCGACGCTCTCCAGCACTTCGTGCGTCTGGTGCACGGTCGCCGCCGCGGAAGCCATCAAGCTCACGTACTCTTCAGGAACGCCGGCACGCCGGATCAGTTCGGGTACTTCGATGCGAACGAGCGGCCGATCCAGAAGCAGGTACTCGAAGCCGATTGAGCTGTGATCTGAAATGAGCACATCGGCCGCGACCAGCCACGGCGAGGCGTTCCCGTCCCGAACGAGCAGGCCCCGCCCGTCCTGCAGGAGGGCATTCAGGCGTGCGGCCCAGTCCACTCCGCCGGAGTTCTCGTACGCCATGTCGAACGAGTTCTCGTGCGGCTTCACGAGCACGGTGTAGCCGGCGTCGATCAGCCCGGCGATGACTGCCTCGCCGATCGTGTTCAGGGACGAATGCGGGGTCCACGTGGGGGCATAGAGCACCGTGGGCCGCGCGGGGTCCAGGCCCTTACCAGCAAGGACGGTATCGCGTTGAAGGCTGCCGTCCACGAGGGAGTCGGTCTTCGGCATGCCTACGAGCCGGATGGCATCGCTGTCCGGATCCAGCGCACCCGCGGCGATGAAGTTCCGCAGCCGCCGCTCGTTGATGAAGAACAGCCGGTGCCACTCGCGCATCGACGTGGCCGGGCGGTCGTAGATGTGTGCCCACTTGCCGGCGACGCCGTGGAACATCTGGACGCGGCACGTGCCGCGCGGCAGGGAGGCCCAGACGAAATCGGCAGCGAGACATGCGTCGAAGCGCATCGCCATCGCGCGGCGCGGCGTGATCAGGTGCGCGCCACCTATGGCCTGGCGATAGATCGCCGCGGCGCGGTCTGGCCGCTCACTCGACGTGAGCCACACGGAGATGCGCGGGTCGGCGGCGAGCGCCTCGTGCACCGGCGCCATCATCGCGTACTCCATCGAGGTGCGCGCGTCGAGCAGGATGTCGCGGGTCTCCGGGTCGCGGTACCGTGACAGCTTGATGTCCAGACGGCGAAGTGCAGCGATCGCGGTGAGTGGACCGCGCCCCGGCCCGTTCATCGCTGCCCGCCGGACGTCACTGGTGTGCCGGCCGCGCCCGTACGCCGGCCGATGAGGCCGCGCAGCAGCGCTCGCCATTGAACTCGTTGTTCCTCCCGTGGCAGCGCCAGAAACTGTTGCCGGCGTGTTCGGAAGAAACCCCGGAAGAATCGCAGCCGCACCTCACGTGAGAATGCGTCGGCTTCCTGACGCCGCAACGTAGCGATCGCCCAGGACGCCGCGTCATGAACGGCCGACCGGTACATGTGAGCAGGCACGTCGAACACACGGCCCGTCTTCGAGCCTTCCAGGTACGCCGGTCTCATCAAGGCCTGGAAGTGGCCGTGCCCGGTGTGCCATCGCCTGTGATACGCGCGTTCGAGCCTGTCCGGCTGCACGGCGGCGTGGATGACGATCGCGGGGTCGTAGACTCCGAAGAGCCCCGCGTCGTACACCCGCAGCAGGAACTCATGGTCTTCGCTCGACCCGACGCTGTCTTTCACCCGCTGCACGTCGGCGGCGAACACGCCGACTCGGTCGAACGCGCTGCGCGCGACCGCGAGATTGGCGCCGACGAGGCACAGCGGATTCCCCGCGCTCACGCGAACGGGACTGTCCCCGTAATCGACCAGCGCCAGCGGCCCCCAATGCGCGGCGGTCAGCCATGCCGGCGGCTGGGCAGGCCACACCGGGAGAACTCTGCCGCCGATCACCGATACCCCCGGGTACGCATCGAATGCACGCATGATCGTGGCAAGCCAGTCGGCTCCGACTCGCACGTCGTCGTCGGTGAACGTGATGATCGGTGCCCGGGCCGCGGCGATCCCGGCATTCCGGGCATGCGACAGCCCCTGCTTGGTCTCCAACAGATACCGCACGCGATGGTCGCGTGCGGCCGCCCGTTCGACAATCTCGCGCGTGCCGTCCGTCGAATTGTTGTCGACAACGAGCAGTTCGAACGCTGGCGTACGCGGATCGCCCTGTGCCAGTACGTCGTCGATCGCGGCAGGGAGGAGATCGGCGCGGTTGTAGGTGCAGATCACCACCGTGACCGCGGGTCGGTGATCTTCGCCGACGCTGGCGCCGGCGCGTGCGGAGCCCATCGTGCTCATGTCAGGAGGCCCTCACCAGAGATGGCGCGCGTGCGGTGTTGAACCGCAGGCACGCCTCGCGCGTGGCCACCACGATCCCGAGCACGAAGTAGAACGTCCAGTTCAGCGCAACCGACGCAAACTGCGCGCAGACGATCCACCCGAGCAACGCCGGTCCGAGCGCCGTCACCAGCGTGAGCAGCGTGTCCCATTCCGGATCAGGCGCGGGACGATCCCGCCCGGCGTGCATCGGACGGCGATGCGCGCGGCGCGTCGGCGGCATCAACGCGCGCCGCGCCACCTTCGCCGCGAGCGCCGCTCGGAGAATCAGATAGATGAACGGGATGAGACCGACGATCCCGAGCTCGGCCGCGACCTGCAGCGTGGCGTTGTGCGTGACGTGCCAGGCTTCCTTGCGGCTGGTCGGGTCGTAGTTGACGAATTGGCCGAGACCCACGCCGAACACGGGATTGGCCAGGAACACGCGCACGCCTTCGTGCATCAGGTCCAGACGCGCCTGGCGGGATCCCGTCGTATCCTTCTCCTGGTCGAAGATGCTGACCATTCGGCTCCAGAACGAGGCGGGCGCCAGCGGAACCGCCGCGAGCACGGCCACGACGGCGGCCACGCCGATGGCAGGGCGCACACGCACGGAGGTGATCACGACCATCACCAGCATGGCGCCGAGCCCGAGAAAGCCGCCTCGCGACTTCGTCAGAACGATGGTCGTCATCATCACCATGGCGCACAGCGCCGCCGCACCGCGCCTTGGCGCAGGGCCGGGCTTGAACGCGGCCGCGAGGGCAAAGGGGAGGAACACCACCATGTTCAACGCGAGGTCGTTCGGGTTGCCGAGAATGCCGCCGACCGCGCCGCTGAGTCGGCCGCCTTCGACGAGATGAATCCCCCGCATGTAATCGAACAGCGACCCTATGGCCACGAGCGTGGAGCAGAGGACGATCAATGCGGTGAAACGATCGATGCGCTCGGCTCGGTCGAGCGCGTGCAGCATCAGCATGACGATGACGAGCACCTTCAGATAGATTTCGACGAAGTCTTTGACCGAACCACCGGGCCAGAACGAGAACGGAACTCCTATCAGCATCGCGCCGCCGAATGCGCACAGCCCTCCAATCTCGGGCGTGAACGGGATCGGCGGGAGGCCCTGCGACATGCGCGAGGCGATCATCCCGGCCAGACCGACGATGGCGAACATCTCGGCGAGGTGCAGTATCCCGATGAACGGGATGTGGTCCTGGGGTCGCAGGAAGAGCACGGCCGTGAAGGCGAGCAGGCCGAGCCACGCCCAATCCGTGGATGTCGCGCTCCGACGTGCGGACCTCGCGCGGCCCGGCCGGCGTTCGTCCCCTCGGATCGTGGCGGACGCGTTCGGGCGCGCCACGGGCGGCGCCGCGGAGAGGGGACGGGCACGCCGCGTACGGCACTCACGCACTCCCGCGTTGAAGGTGAGCCGCTCGTTCACGACCACACCTTGGCGGCGGCACGGGCAACGGCTGGATCATCAGACATTTACGGCCCTCCGTTCCCGTCGCGGCAGACCGTCGCGAGCGGCTAAGCCGCGACTGCTCCGGCGCTCCAGGACGGCCCCGTAGGCCGCCAGCGCGTAGAACGCGACCTGCACCACCATCGCGACCAAGTACAACGCTGATGACCACGCCAGGACGATGCTCGCGAGGAGCAGCACCATGAGGGCCCACGGGACGACGAGGCGTCCCAGCTTGTGAGACACGTACTGCAGCCACAGGCGGTTGAGGCCAGGGACCAGCAGCTTCGGTTCGAGCGCCACCACCTGGTAGTTGCCGGCCAGCGTACGGGTCTTCCGGCGCCATTCTGCCGCAACGCTGGGGGCAATTACGTCGAACGCGCGCGCGCGCGGCTCGAAGACGATGCGCCAGCCGGCGAGCACCGCGCGCATCGGCGCGAGCAGGTCGTCGAGAATCGTG
>Ga0170475_108344140_pt1 | contig 14755 bp, 17 predicted proteins | sample Soicark_Litter_5_FD_111474 | JGI IMG/M metagenome (GOLD analysis project Ga0170475, IMG submission 111474) | Avena fatua rhizosphere microbial communities from Hopland, California, USA. Combined Assembly of 48 SPs | reverse complement strand
GTTTGATTTTTATCTCTTAATACTTAGATGTTTCAGTTCTTAAGATTTTTGTTCTATAATTTTATACAATGGAATCAAATAATAAAGATAATGTAGCAAAACATAAAATTCTTTTCGTTTTTTCAAACGTCCATATACATTAAAAGCTAGCAACCTTTCAAAACTATTTACAATATTAAACAAAATTCTAAAAATTTTTCTCTATATAGAAAATAAATAAATAAAATATCATCATTACTTAATTAGATTTAATCTAATGTATATATATAAATATAGTCAACAGCTAATATTTAATTTAAAATATTTTATATAAATATACTATATTATTTTAATTTCGTTTTGATATATCAATACCATATTTATATCTTACATAAGTTGGATTATCCAAAAGTTGAAAATTAGGATGTCGAGGATTACACTCAACAGGATTGATATAATAAAGTTCATCTATAAGTATATCTTCATCTATCTCAAAAGTAGGTTGATCAATATGAGAAAAAAAAATTAAAATGTCATCGATCCAATAAAAAAAAAAAAACTGTCCTGTATTAAAAAATATAAAAAAGATTAAAATAAAAAGTATAGGATAAATAGGAAAAGATAACCTAATTTCTTTGTTTTTATCATAATTAGAATCATTAATTAACAACCAACTAGAACGCCACTTACAAAATATGATAAACAATAAAAAATAAAATAAAAACAAATATAAAAAAAAAAATTTATTTATAAAATAAACTGATAAAAAAAAATTTATAATAAAACAATAAAAAAAAACAAAAACGTAAGAATAAAAATAAACTCTATACAAAATAGAGGCCAATGAAAAGACTTGTGTTTTATATATTAAGACACCTTGGAGTTTTTGGTTTAAATGAATAAAAATATCCATTATTTACTATTACCCCACCAATAAATTGTAATAAACAGAAACAGCCACACGACATCAACAAAATGCCAATACCATGCAGCTGCTTCAAATCCTACATGGTGATATGTGGAAAATTGTAACATAACACATCTAATTAAACCTACAGTTAAAAAAATGGTACCAACTATAACATGAAAACCATGAAATCCGGTTGCCATAAAAAAAACACTGCCATAAATTCCATCAGATATACTAAAATCAGCAAGGCGATATTCCGTTAACTGAAGAAAAGTAAACAAAAAAGCCAAAATAATAGTTAAAACAAAAAAAAAAAAAGTATCTTGTAAGGGATGATATGTTCTTTGAAAAGGCATTACATTTAATGTAGACAATATCTTTTTATTAAAAGAACCATCTTGTAATAAAAAATTTAAATGAGCTAAAGTTAAAGTCAAACCAGAAAATACTAAAATAACAGTATTAAAGAAAGGTATAGCAAAAGGGTCTATAACAGGATAATCAACAGGTGGCCAAACACAACCTATTTGATATACAGGTGCTATACTTGAATGAAAAAACGCCCAAAAAAAAGCCAAAAAAAACATTACTTCAGAAACAATAAATAAAGCCATACCCAAACGTAAACCATACATAACTACTATTGTATGACACCCTTCAAAAAAACCTTCACGAATAACATCACGCCACCATAATGACATAATAAAAACAACTAAAAAAAATTAAAATAAAAAGAAAATGTACTTATAGAATAACCATGTAACAAAAGAACAGTAGAAATAACGAAAGAAAAAAGACTAAAAGATAATAGAAGGGGCCAAGGACTTTTATTAACTATATGAAAGGAATGCATTCTTCCAGCTATAAAAGAGGACATTTTTTTTTATTCTTTATTACAAAGTGCCTGTATAAATGCATAAAAAAACACAACAAGACCTACTAAAGTTAATAAACTACCAAAACTTTGAACAATATTCCATGGCATATAAGCATCAGGATAATCTGGTATACGACGAGGCATACCTGCTAAACCTAAGAAATGCATAGGGAAAAAAGTAAGATTAACACCAAAAAAAGTAAGAATAAAATGAATATAACCCAAAGCTACTGAAAAAGACAACCCAACAATTTTACCAACCCAGTAATAAACACCCGCAAAAATAGCAAAAACAGCTCCCATTGATAATACATAATGAAAATGAGCAACAACATAATATGTATCATGTAAAGCAATATCCAACCCTGAATTTGCTAAAATAATACCCGTTAAACCCCCAACAGTAAACAAAAATATAAACCCCAAAGCAAAAAGCATAGCTGGATCTAAAACATAATGTCCTCCCCATATAGTGGCTATCCAACTAAATACTTTAATACCTGTAGGTACGGCAATCACCATAGTTGCCGCAGTAAAATATGCTCTTGTATCTACATCTAATCCAACTGTATACATATGATGAGCCCATACTATAAAACCTAAAATACCTATAGACAACATAGCAAAAACCATACCAACATATCCAAAAATATTTTTATTACTATAAAAAGAGACAACATGACTAATAATACCAAAAGCTGGTAATATTAAAATATATACTTCAGGATGACCAAAAAACCAAAAAAGATGCTGATACAAAATAGGGTCACCTCCACCTATAGGGTCAAAAAAAGTAGTATTAAAATTACGGTCAGTTAACAACATAGTAATAGCCCCAGCCAATACAGGTAAAGATAAAAGTAATAAAAAAGCTGTAATAAAAACAGACCAAACAAATAAAGGTAAACGAAACCATGTCATTCCCTCTACTCTCATATTAATAATAGTTACGATGAAATTAATAGCACCTAAAAGAGACGAAATACCAGCTAAATGCAAACTAAAAATAGCCATATCAACAGCCGCGCCAGAATGACCTAAATTACTAGCTAATGGCGGATATACAGTCCAACCAGTACCTACCCCACCCTCTACTAATGAAGAAGTTAATAATAACAAGAAAGAAGGAGGTAAAAGCCAAAAACTAATATTATTCAAACGTGGAAAAGCCATATCAGGAGCACCTATTAAAAGGGGAACAAACCAATTACCAAACCCACCTATTAAAGCAGGCATTACCATAAAAAAAATCATAATAAAAGCATGAGCTGTTATTACTACATTATACAATTGATGATCACCCATAAAAAAATGCTCACCAGGTAAACTTAATTCTATACGTATAAAAACGGAAAATAATGTACCGATGATACCAGCTATTAAAGAGAATAATAAATATAATGTTCCAATATCCTTATGATTAGTTGAAAAAAAAAATTTTTCGAAATTTTTTTCCAAATATAAAAAAACAACATGATTACGTAATTGAGACATAGTATAAATAATATATTTGGAAAAAAAAAACATTACAAAAAAAGAATTTAAAATTCTCTCTTATATCACACGTACATAAAATAATTATAATTTATTATTAACAAATTACAAAATAATTAAACCAAAAAAAACCATAAAATAATTAAAATCCTTAATGTATCTAAACAATCCATTGATTTATATTAATAGACAAACTAAAGTAACTAAAAAATATGATAAAGATAGTGGGAGAAAATAAGTCCAACCTAAAAGCATTAACTGATCATATCTATATCTTGGAACAGCAGCACGTATATAAATAAATAAAAGAATAATAAAAAAACATTTAATAGAAAAAAATACAATAGATAACGGTGTGTTTAAAGATATTAATATGAAATTCCAACCTCCGAAAAATAATATAGTGGTCAAAGCAGACATAAGCAAAATACTAACGTATTCACCCAAAAAAAAAAGAGCAAATAACATACTACTATATTCAGTATTATATCCGGAAACCAGCTCTGACTCAGCTTCTGGTAAATCAAAAGGAGTCCTACTAGTTTCTGCTAGTATCGATAAGAAAAAAAGCATAAAACCTGGTAAATGTGGTAGAAAAAACCACATATTTTGTTGAAATAACACTATTTGAGTTAAATTCATAGAACCTACCGTGACAGTAATGGACAATAAAATCAAACCTAACGAAACATCATACGAAATCATTTGAGCAGCAGCACGCAAACCTCCTAAAAAAGGATACTTAGAATTAGTACACCACCCTGCTACGAGTAACGAATAAACACTAAACGAAGATATAACAAATAAATATAAAACTCCTATATCTAAATCTGAGATAACAACGCCTTCACCAAAAGGAATAACTAACCACCCTAAAAGATTTATAAAAAAAATAAACATAGGTGCAATAATAAACGGTAATTTAATAGAATGTGAAGGATATAAAGTCTCTTTAATAAGTAATTTAATACCATCGGCTATAGGTTGTAATAACCCAAAAAATCCAACAAAATTAGGACCTTCCCTTTTCTGTATAGAAGCTATTATTTTTCTTTCAACTAATGTTATATAAGCTACAGAAATTAAAACAGGAACAACTAAAAGTACCATTTTTAATAAACTAATACTTACATTTATAAAAATTAAATTAAAACACATCTTTATAATTTTACCAAACTAATTAAAAATAAACTGATGTGTGCTCTCTATAAAAACATTCATAATTTAATTGCATCAAAAAAGAATGTTTTAATATAATATTAGTGTTATAAATCAAATCGGAAATAATAGTAATAATGGGAGCATTAATTAAATAAAAACCCATGAAAATAGACATTTGCAAAGAAAAATGTATTGAATTCACAGAATATTCATAATAAATAGGGACTATCCGATGACAACGGGACAACGAATATTCCAAATTATACAACAAAACTGTTGGAAGAATATAATTAAAAGGGAGATACATTAAATCCCAATCACTTATATGATGTAAAAATTCAGTACTAACTGAAGCATAATTTCGTTTCAAACTACCTTTTTCACTGAAAAACCAAGATTCTTTTTCAAAAAACCCCAAAATAGGAAAAAAGTAATCAGGATAAACTCGTTGTTTGCAAAATTTAGTTTTTTCACCAAAAAGTAACTGAGAACTAAAATGAGTACCATAATAAAAAGATATACTATCAATGGGGAATGAAGTTAAATAAGAATCTAGATAAAAGTTACTAATATTATATAAAAAATTATAAAATATATTTTGTTGATTTTTTGGTAAAAAATTATGTTTATTTTTCCTAAAATGTAAACCCAAATCAAAACTATTCAAAATAGTAGTTGATTTCACATGGTAATAAATATAAGAAAAAAAACTGTTTAACCCATTAAACAAATAATATAAAGAAAAACTATCATAACGTCTAAATAATGCATTATTATAAATCAAAACTGTTTTAGATTGATCCAAAAAGAAATTACAAATATATGATTTACCTTCTACAAAACGAATAAAATATTTCAAGTTATTCGAAAATATATTATTTGTCGCTAAAGATTTACTACCAAATCCCATTACACGCATATTATATTTATTTTTCAATTTTTGGCGTAGAATTAAATGATAAGTTGGCATTTCCAATCTTAAATCTACACCTAAAGTCAATAATAAATAATTTTCATCAACTTCAGAAAAAAGAAAATCAGTATTGAAATAATTATTACGAAAATTAAAACAAGGAAACTTAAAATTTAAACCGTATTCGGTAAAATAAACATTATCAAAACTATATTTTTTTATATTAATAGATGATTTTTTTTTTAATAAAAAATTAGAAAAATCAAGGAAAGTACGTATTCCAATCAATTGTTGTAAATCTAAAAATTCACCGAGAAAAAATCTAAGAAGTCCTTTATCAGAAATAAAACGTAATCTACGAGGTAATCTATAAAAAAGATCTTCGACACTTATTTCATAAAAACAAGTTAAATTTTGTTTAGAAAAAACATGTATAATATTCTTAAGTCGATTATTGTTATAACCATCAAAAGAAAAACGCGTTAAATCTGTAATCCATTCATTAAAAAAAAATTGATATGTACTATCAACCCATGGTAAAATACGTAATATATGGTTATCACGAACATCAACTCTTATACTAACTAATGCTGTATCAAATATATCAAAACTTTCAAATTTTATAGCTTCCCAAGGACGAGCTGTAAAGCTATAACTCTTGGAAGTTAAGGCTCCTACGGGGCATAAGTCAATAACATTACCCGATAATTCAGAATTTAATAAAAATTTAGACAAATATTGTCCTATATAAACTTCATTACCGCGGCCTACATGTCCCAACGAGGAAGCTGACATATTAAAAGTGGGGGCGTACATAGAAACAAAACGTACACAACGTGTACAATTTATACAGCGCGTCATTGTTGTTTTTACAAAAGGTCCTAAATCAAAATCATAAACTGATTTTTTATTAGAAAAAAAACGTCCTCTGTCAGGTCCATACAATAATGTTTGATCTTGTAAATCACACTCCCCACCTTGATCACAAATAGGACAATCTAAAGGATGACTTAATAATAAATACTCAAGAACAGCTTGTCTTGCTTTACGCACCATTACACTATTTGTATAAATAGATAAATTATTACTAGTTTTAACTGTACAACTAGCTATAGGTTTATTAACACCTTCCACCTCAACTAAACAAATTCTACAATTACCTGCTATATCTAATTTTTCATGAAAACAGAAACGAGGTACATCATACCCATTAAATTTTAGGTATTGTAATATAGTTACATTTTGTGGGCCTTTTGTTTCAAAACTATTAATATAAATTGTCATTACATCTATAAAAAAAAAAATGTGTATACTTGGACTCGAACCAAGAACCTTTGGTTTAAAAGACCACCGCACTACCTTTATGCTATATACACTATTCTATAAATAACGAAGATGGAAAGATTTGAACTTTCATCAATTATTTTGGAAATAATTATTCTACCCTTAAACTACATCTCCGAATACAAGTAGTTGGGCTCGAACCAACGCATGTTGCTTTCAAAGAGCAATGCCTTACCTACTTGGCTATACTTGTTCCAATGGCTATATTAATTTTATTATTTTCAAAATAATAAAACTATCATTTATGGAATATAAAAATCTTATAAATAATCTCTTTCCGAATTCATACATGAAAATAGGCCCTTCATCAACTCAATTTATACTAGGGTGAGCGGGCCTTACTTACCAAAAAATACTAATAACTATTTTAAAAACTTCCAACAAGTATCGGTAGCAGTTTTATATAAACAACTTTAAAATAAATAAAAAAATGATAAAACCCGTCCGGTGGGAAAAAAGGTAATTGCTCTCCTGGTTCTAACGACATTGTATCTAAGTTTGACACATAATCTATATCAATTACTCTATGTACAAATTGCTCTATTTATCGTGGTAATTCAAAAACAGTAATTCCATGGTCTTGTCGATATATCCTTTTTGGTCAGACTAACAGTTTATTACTAAAAAAAGGCTTAGATACAATAAGTTCATTAACAAAATTTATCCTGAGTTTTTTATCACATATTCACCTGGTTTCGGTTTCACCTACGAAATGTATTTTGTTCTAATAAAATCTTGGTTAATCAAAAATACCCAAGAGGGCCGTACTTCAACAAATTTTCTAAAAAAAAAAGTTCATTTTGATCCAATTCAACGGTTTCATAAATCCCATATTTTTCCGACGAAATTCGCAGTAAATTTGTATGTGATGCCGTTTACGAATTATATTCATTATTTAAAAACACAAGATAAACGCCATTGTATATATATATAAAACGCAATATAAAAATAATAAATGCTTTCATACGGAAGCTCATGGTACACAAAAGATCAAAGTTTTTGCTAATAATAGCAAAATAAACAAAAAGCGAGAAAAAGGATAACTGTGATAATTTTTGAAAAAAAATAGATAAATGAATAACATGAAAAATAAATATATGATTGGTTGTCCCCACCATCCCAATTGCACTAATACTTATCAATAACATTTAAACTAATTTAAAAACCACCACAAATAAAAAAATACAAAATAATGAAACCAATATTAGGGAGGTCAAAGTAAGCAAGAGTTACCGTCGTCGCCGCCACACCTAAAATCTGCATTAAAACGAAAGTCATAAATTTATTTAAAATACAAACTCAAATTTTTTCGGAAAGAATTTGCCAAGACATTGAAATTATTAGATAATCCTATTAAATAAGAATTTAAAATTTTAAAAAATAAAATAGGATCTACCTGTGAATATAAAGTAGAATGATAAGGTTTAAAGAAATTAATTATTGTAAAAATATTTAACATACTTTCTTGATAAGGGCTAACATCTTCTGTTGAAATATTTTCGTAATAATCAAAAACACCCAAACCAATAACAAATACTTGATGTAAGACGTTCATAGGTTTATATTTATCCTGTTTTAAAACTTCAGTAAGTCTTACTCCTTTATTTATAAGTTTAGTAGTGGCTTCATCTAATTGAACCAAACTTAACGAAATCAGCAACTTCACGATATTGAGCTAATTCCAATTTTAAAGTACCTGCTAAACTTTTCATAGCTTTAATTTGAGCTGTAGAACCAACTCTACTTACAGATAAACCCACGTTAACAGCAGGTTTAATCCCTTGATAGAATAAACCAGCATCAAGATAAATCTGACCATCAGTAATAGAAATTACATTGGTTGGAATATAAGCTGAAACATCACCTACTTGTGTTTCAATAACAGGAAGTGCTGTCAAAGACCCACCTAGATATTTTTTACTATATTTACATGATCTTTCCAATAAACGAGAATGTAAATAAAAGACATCCCCTGGAAAAGCTTCACGTCCTGGAGGACGACGTAATAATAATGACATTTGACGATAAGCCGTAGCATGTTTACTTAAGTCATCATAAAAGATAACAGCTGCATGGCCATTATCACGGAAAAATTCTGCCATACTAGTACCTGAATAAGGGGCTAAAAACTGCAAAGAAGCTGGTTCTGCAGAAGTAGTAGCAACAATAATTGTTTTATATAAACAATTAAATTTTCTAATGTTTTCATCATTTGAACAACACTAGAACGTTTTAAACCAATTGCTACATAAACTGAAATAACATCAGTATGTTTTTGATTGATCATTGTATCTATACATAAAGAAGTTTTACCTGTTTGTCGATCACCTAAAACAAGTTCTCGTTGACCTCTACCTATAGGTACTAAACTATCAACCATTTTATAACCGGTATAAAGAGGTTCGTTTACTTTAGATCTTGTAATAACACCAGGTGCTTTCACTTCAACAAATCTATAACCAATAGATTTTGAAGAATCTAAATCGCCTTTACCATCGATAGGTATACCCAAAGGATTTACTACTCTACCTAATAAAGCGGTACCTAAAGGGACACTCATCAACTTATTCAAACGATTTACAACGTCACCTTCAGTTATATACTGTTCATCATCAAAAGGTAAAACACCTACATAATCACTTGTTAAATTAAGAGCCATACCAATAATATTTGATCTACTAAATAAAACCATCTCACCAGCTGTTACGTTATAAAGCCCGTAAACAACGATGATCCCATCTCCCAATGAATAGACGTACCCATGATTAGTCCAATAACGAGGATGTAACTCGTCATATTCATCACCATTAACTTCAGAATTTTCCGAATAACTAGGATTTGAGCTTTCTTCATAGAAAAAAAGCCAAGAAAAACCCAATTATTATAAATAAATTTTATTTAAATAATGTTGAACCTCGTTGGAATCGAACCAACATCCTTGCATAGAAAGTGCAATATTCTACCTTTGAACTAGAGATTCAATAATTATTATAAAATTATTTTTTTATAATTCTACGTTTACGCTTATAAACAAAAACAGGATATAACATTTGATATTGACTAGTTTGTATACCCTCATTAAAATAAATTATAATTAAAACAAAAAAAACGTATGCTTGTAGTATAGAAATACCCAATTCCATTAAACACACTAATAATAAAATTAAAAAGGGTATGAAACCTATGAAACCAAAAAAAGGTAATTTAAGAATATTAACTAAACCGCCTGCTAAAATATGCATTAAAGTATGACCTGCTGTCATATTAGCAAAAAGTCGAATTGATAAACTAAAAGCTTTAGCGGTATGTGATATAACTTCCAATATAAACAAAAAACATAAAGCCAAAAAAGGTAATCCCTTTAAAACAAAAAAATTAATATAAGTTTTAAAACCAAGTGATAAAAAAACCCATAATAGTTATACCTAAAATAATACTAGCTGTTATTAAAAAATTATGTAAAATAAAAGCAGTATTCGTAAACCCCCCTGGGATTATACCTAGTAAATTAACAAATAAAATAAAAAAAAATAAAAAAAATAAAAAAGGAAAAAATATGGAAACTTCAGAATTTAATCGATAATTTTGAATTAGAACACGGTTTACAAATAAATAAACCTTTTCAAATAATTTTTCGAAAAGAGAAGAACTGCTATAAAAAGACTTTAACATAATAAAATTACAAATAACTAAAATAAAAAAAAAACAAAACAAAAAACATAAAATTAATAGGTAAAAAATTGTATAATTTATCACAAAAATGGAAAAAAACTGGATGTATTTCAAATTCATCTATAGGAGAAAAAAACATAATAAAATAAAATAAAAAAAACTTTAAATATAAAAATTTATATTATACTATATACTTATAAAAATTAATAAATAACCAAAGAACTATAATTAAACTCTTCTTACTGATTTACCACGCATAGGATAACTATGACTTAACCTCGATAAAATGAAAATAGCACGGAAAAATAATCCTGATTTTTTTAAACCTTTTAATAGCGGGCGAAACTACGTTTTCTCATTCTTCTATTTATCACAAAAAAACATCAAAAACACCTTTTAAAATAGATTTAACTCCTACAATAAAACCTAATTTTTTAAATAAAATTAAAGCAAAAGATTGTCTTCGACCTTCTACAGATTTAAACATCTTAGATGAAAAGGATGCAATAACATTACCTTTTTTATAAGTAACAATAGTTACAAACATATTATTACAAGTTCTATAAAAAAAAATTTTACCCAAAGATATAAGTGTTAATTTTTTCTTACGGAAATAAACCTTTTTCAATAAAATGGAATCCAATTTAAAAGGAGTTTTAAGATTATAAATTAATTTATGATTAAAAAAAGAATAAGGATAACTATATTGCAATTTTATGTTTAATTAGTTTAATATGTTTGCAAGTTTTAGCATTTGTTTGTGTACGTTGACCCCTAACAGGTAAATTATTTTTTAATTTAAAACGTTTAATATTAAAAAACGAAATATACTGTAAAATTTTACCAACCTTAAATAACCGTAGTTTATTAGCTAAAACAAAATTATTAGACAAAAAAAAATGTATCCAAGTTAATTTATTTGATGAAATACAATTTACTGTAACTTTCTTTAAAAAAATATTACCAAGACCTTTCAACAATAAAAGATATTTAAAAATACCCAAACCGAAAATAGAAGTGAAATCAGTATATAGCATATTAGTTTGATTTTTTTTATCATTATCCAATAAAACAGGCAATTTAAATTTCATAAATTAAAAACACTCTAAAAACTCGACATCACACATAATTATAACATTTATTAATTCTTCATTGGTATACAAATTATACACGATATTGTTTTATCTTCCCAGGTTTTACTTTATAATTATAAAATTCATAAACAAGCCCTTTTGCTTTATAAATAAGGGGTGGTTGAGCAGTTATTAACATATAACTAATTTTCCGCAAATAATCAAAATTTTTTGAAATTAACGTTAACTTACGTTTCAAACAAACAATACGTAAATAAGTATTAAGAAAAAAACGAACAATATGACTACGTCCTATATTCATATATACAAAATTATTACGTTTAAAAAAAGAAATACCACGCCCAACCAATTTCAAACGAACACGCCAACCATTTTTTAGACCTACCAGTTTATTAAAACAAATTCGAAAAGAATTTTTTAATAAAGAAATTTTTAATTTAGTTAAATTATTGAAATCTATAAACCAAGGTAAATTAATAAATTGCGAACCAAATGAACCATACAAATAAAAAGTGGTCTGAGTTATTTTTATTAAATTAAAAACATTTATATTTTTTTTAATAATCATTTTTTGAAATAACTTTCAATTTTGTGATTATAGGTGTATGTAAAGGTATTTTGAATATAAACTTAACATAACGAAAAATTACACAAAAATGCATAACAACCCAATTATGACGTTTCTTAAGGAAAAGACACCTACCAGTAAGAACACGAACACCAGATCCTTTGAAACCATCACTACGAGTGAAAAAAGTTAAACTAACTGTATCTCCTTTTTTTACCCGGTTCATCTCCAAATAAAAGACCTAAATTTTTATAGCTGCTCGATTCATCTTATACCCTTTTCTAGAAATATCTAAAGAACTTTTTATATTTAAAAAAGCTGTACGACTATTCATAGAATTGAAATAATTATTTATGTTCCAATTTTTGAAAAAACAAAACCAATAGTGTGTACGCTTCTTACATAACATAAATTTATGACAATAGTAAGACCCACCTCTTATTGTTAAAGCTTTAACACAATATAACATTGTATTTAACGATCTATTTCTCCAAAAACTAAATCAAGAGTTCCAATAATAGTTGTTAGATCAGCTATTAAATGACTTTTTAATAAACAATCTAAACCTTGTAAATGAAAAAAACCCGGCGAACGAATACTACATCTAATAGGTAAACTATCATCAGTTGATATTAACGAAACACCAAACTCACCTTTGGGCGCCTCTATAGAACCATAACTGAACCCAGCAGGTAGAAAAACACCTTCTGTATAAAACTTAAAATGATGAATTAAGGATTCCATCGAGTTTTTCATCATGTTACGTGAAGGCGGCATTAATTTATGATCATATATTTTTGTAAATTTATCAGAATCTTTAAAAAAAAAAGAACAAGCATCATTAAGTAATAAACAACTTGATCTCATTTCATATAGTCGTATTAAATAACGGTCATAACAATCACCTACACTACCTATAGGAATAGTTAAATTAAATAAATCATAACCATTTTGATTACTTTCAACATCTCTTAAATCCCATGCTAAACCGCTACCACGTAATAAAACACCTGTAAATCCATAACTAAAAGCATCTTTTAAATTAACTATACCTATATTATATAAACGTTGATACCATATTCTATTTTTATTTAATAAATCTTCAATTTCATCGATTCGCGAAGGAAATTGAATAAGAAATTGTTTTAACTCCTCAAAAAAACCTAGAGGAATTGATCGTGTAAAACCACCTGGCCGTATTAAAGCAGCATGTAAACGAGCACCTGATAAACGTTCATAAAAAAACATTAACTTTTCGCGCTCCTCAAAAGCCCATAAAAAAGGAGTCATCGCACCTACATCCAAAGCATGCGTAGTTATAGCTAATAAATGATTTAAGATACGAGTTATTTCTATAAGAACAATGCGTAAAATAATATCAAAAATATTAATACTATAACCTAATAAATTTTCTACCGCCTTCGAAAAAGCATATTCTTGAACCATCATGGAAACATAATCTAATCTATCAAAATAAGGTAAAGCTTGCAAAGTATTTTTATATTCTATTAATTTTTCTGTCCCCCTATGTAAAAGCCCTATATGGGCTTCTGTTTTTATAACAAGCTCACCATCTAATTCTAAAATTAAGCGTAATACACCATGAGCTGCCGGATGCTGAGGTCCGAAATTCAATAAAAAATTTTTGACTTTAAAACTTTTATACTGTTTAGAATATTTCACTATAATTAATGAAAAAAAGAACGATCCCAAGGAGAAGTAAATTTATAAAAACGTAATTCTTGTGTCACTTCCAAAAAAGTATAAATAACAGCTTTAATCTCAATATCATATAATACCTCAAAAAAACCCGTTAAAGGAAAATTCTTTCGTAAAGGAAAGCCTTCAAAACCATAATCTGTTAAAATCCGTCTTAAATCTCCATGTTCATAAAAAAATATACCAAAAAAATCCCATATTTCCCTTTCTAACCAATTACAACCAGGGTATATATTTATTATACTAGTTATTATCATAGAAGAAGGAACTAATGTTCGTATAAACATACGAAATTTATTTTTTATACTAATTAAATTATAATATAAAAAATAACGACCTATACCCATAGAATCTGTTGAAAATAAATTAATTAAACTATCAAATTTAAAAAAACTAAAATTTTTAAGGAAAAAACAAATTAATTTCAAATCTCTTGAATTAACATCTAATAAAAAAAAATTATCACCGAAAAAAACGGCACGTAATTTATTACCAAAGACTTTGATAAACAAAGATTGCAATCGTAAAGAAAAAGAATTCATTATATATTTAATGTTTACTTACAGCCCAGTTTAACGCTTTATAACGCCATTCATAAAGAATGCCTATAGCTAAAACAAAAAAAAAAAATAAACCTAAACCTAAACCAAAATTAGTTAATATATTTAACGAAATAGAAAATGGTATTAAAAACATAACTTCCAAATCAAAAAGAATAAATAAAATAGCCACTAAATAAAATTGGATGTCAAATTTTTGTCGCGTTGTTTCAAATGGTTGAAAACCACATTCATAGGGAGAGGTTGATTCAATATCTATAAAATCAAAACTTAAGCTAAAAGACGGTATAAGAACTACAACCGTAATAATAATCAATAAAAACACTCCTGATAAAATGTAAATATATTCGAAAAAATACATATAAATTACTAAAAAATAATATATATAATAATGATTAAAACGGGAATAAACGGACTCGAACCGATACTATGAAGCTCGACAAGCTTATATGCTAACCATTAAC
>Ga0170475_109619707_pt1 | contig 14757 bp, 10 predicted proteins | sample Soicark_Litter_5_FD_111474 | JGI IMG/M metagenome (GOLD analysis project Ga0170475, IMG submission 111474) | Avena fatua rhizosphere microbial communities from Hopland, California, USA. Combined Assembly of 48 SPs | reverse complement strand
ATCACGCGGGCAGCCAGAAAATTTCGACCTGATATCTTGCAAAGTCAGCATTTCTATACCAATGGCTATTCCGCGGTCGCGGCCAGGATTCTGGGCGCAGTCGCCATCGGAGCGGTACGGGGCAACGGCGCTGCCGATATCCAGAACTGCGGAAGCTGGCTCGCCAAAGCCTGCTTCAAATTACCGCACTTTCTGGCGGCAAACTCGCGTGCGGCTGTGCAGGCCATGATTTCGTTGGGGTGCCCGGAGGATAAATTGCATTTCCTTCCCAACGTAATTGATCTCAACCGGTTCCACCCTGGGTCAAATAGGGGTAGCCGGCAGTTAACAATTCTGGGTGTTGGGCGTCTCGGGCCAGAGAAACGCTTTGATCGATTCCTTCGGGTTTTGGTTCTGTTAAAGAAATCATGCAACATTCCTTTCCGAGCTATCATTGCTGGCGACGGCCTGCTTCGGCGGGAACTGGAGGAGATGTCGCACTCGGTTGGGTTAGGTCCCCACATTCTGGAATTCTGCGGCAGCGTGGCCGAAGTAGAGACACTCTATCGAAAGGCGAACCTGTTGCTTCTGACTTCCGACCATGAGGGTACTCCGAACGTGGTGATGGAGGCAATGGCTTCCGGCCTGCCGGTAGTGTCTACGGCAGTTGGCGGGGTGTCCGATCTGGTTAGGCATGGCGTAACGGGCTTTCTCTCAGAGCCAGGTGACGATCAAGCCCTCGCGGACGGCCTTGGCACCCTGCTAACCGACGAAGCTCTGCGTTTGGAGATGTCGCGTTGCGGACGTGCCTTCATTGAAAAGCAACACGCCCTGGACTCACTGCCTCGCCAACTCGAAGGACTATACCGGCAGGTGGTACGAATAGCAGGACGGGCATCCGTATGGCCCGGGACGACATGATTGCTTACCACAAAGCATGGCCGGCTTATTGTCCCGGGAGGCCATCATCCCGCACCAAAGTAAACCCCTCCAGACCACGCGAGATTACCGATGAGAAACCGCGGGGTTCATCGTTCACGCTAGCGTTCATCGTGGCACACGTGCCCCTTGCTTTTGCGATGCAGCGCTTTCCATGGTTGCCGGAGCTTCATTCTCTCGTCGCGCTGACGGTGGGACTTTGGTTCGCATTAGGCCGAGGCAACTCTCTGGGTGTCGCCCGAGTGGCAGCCTACATTGTCGGAGCCGAAGCACTGTGGCGGATATGTGGAGGAGGGCTGTTTTGGGAGTTTGGTAAATATGGTTTTGCAGCTATCGTGGGAGCCAGCCTTCTGCGGAAAGGAACTCGTGCGTTTGACCCGGTCGCGATCGGTTATTTCCTGCTTTTGTCACCCGCGATCGTCCTAACCATGTTTGGCTCGGGGCTGTCATTCGCGAAAGAAAGTGCCAGCTTCTACTTGTCCGGACCGCTGGCGCTGGCCCTCGGCGTTTCGTTCTTTGCCCGCATGCGGCTCACCGGATTCCAATTGCAGTCGTTACTACTGGCCGCGGTGGCTCCGGTCTTGGGGACCGCAGCGATCTGCTATTGGAGCACGTTTGGGGCCCGCGATATTGACTTTGGCAGTGGTTCAAATTCTGCCGCCAGCGGAGGCTTCGGGCCCAACCAGGTTTCCGCTGCGCTGGGTTTCGGAATGGTGGCCGCCATCCTTTGTCTCTGGCTTACCCCTGTTTCGAAAATCATCCGCGTGTTCCTGATTGGAGCCATACTGCTGTTTGTAACGCAGGGCCTGCTGACCCTCTCCCGGACGGGACTCTGGCTGGCGACCATCAGCTGTTTGCTGGGGGGCATTCAACTGGCCAGGAGCCCTCGCCAGCGTTTGGAATTGCTGCTGAGCGCGGTAATCCTTGGATTGTTTTGCTGGCTGGTGGTGTTTCCGGCGGTGGAGGAGTTTTCAGGGGGAGCGGTCTCAAAGCGTTTCAAAGAAACCAGCAGCACTGGCCGGGATGATATCGTGAAAGGTGACTTGCAGGTATGGGTCCACCATCCGCTGTTCGGCGTGGGTGTGGGCATGTCTCGCGGTGAACGAACCCGATTGCTTGGAGACCGGCACGCTTCGCATACCGAATATGTTCGCATGCTCTCCGAACACGGGCTTCTCGGCCTGATCAGTCTTTCATTGCTCCTGTATATTGGGGTGCGGGCTTATCGAAATGTGCGAACCGTAGAAAACAGGGTGCTTGTGGTATCAGCCATTGCTTTTGCGCTCCTGTTCATGGCGGTGAGCGCCATGCGACTGGCGTTGCCCTCTTTTCTTTTCGCCCTAGCGTACGTGCGTTTAGAACCTCGCCTGGCTCGGCCTCGGCGGATCCAGCCAGGCCCACCAGGTTCGAGCCTGGCTGTGAGGTCTGCGGTTCGCCGCCATCGACCGAATGTTGCCAGTCGCAGTCAATAGTCGCTCTCCAAGTCCCGTGGTTTCTCTTGTCTCAGCTTTCCGTTTTTTGCTTTGCCTCACGGACGGTCAGTGGACTGCGGGCTTGTGGTCTCTGTGAAACTCCTCGCCATCACAAACATGTATCCGTCCCCAGAAGCGCCGACGAGCGGGGTTTTCGTCGATCAGCAGGTACAGGGGCTATTATCCGCCGGGGTGGAAGTGAGAGTCATTTTCATTGACCGACGGCAGGAAGGAGCGATGGCATACTATCGCATGGCTCCATCTATCCGCGACGCAGTTAAGGAGTTTGAACCTGATCTCGTGCATGTCATGTATGGCGGTGTGATGGCAGATCAAGTGACTCGTCAATACGGATTACCTCCCGTCGTCGTGACTTTCCACGGTTCAGATTTGCTGGGAGAAAACCTTTCGGGCATGGTCCGAAAACTAATTTCGCGATACGGCGTGTATTGTTCGCGAAGAGCCGCCCGTCGGGCTGCGGGCGTAGTCGTCGTTGCCCGGCACCTACTTAAAGCTTTGCCCGGTCTGTCCCCTACGCCCTCAACCCTCAACTTTCAGTCTTCCGTAGCTTTAGCAAAGGATGATCAACCCTCAACTCCGATCGTACGCGTGATTCCCTGCGGGATTGACCTGGACCGGTTCAAACCGATGAACCAGGACGAGTGTCGGCAGCGGCTTGGTTGGTCCAAAGATACCTTTCATGTCCTTTTTGCTTCCGCGAACAACGATCCGGTGAAACGGCCCTGGCTGGCCAGGGCAGCGATCGAAGAGACCGCTAAATTGGGCATTCGAGTTGAACTACATCAACTCGCGGGCGTGCCCAACACTGAGGTCCCGGTTTGGTTCAACGCGAGCGACGCTCTCTTGCTGACCTCGTTGCACGAGGGATCCCCCACCGTCGTGAAGGAGGCTCTTGCCTGTGGTATTCCAGTCGTGTCGGTTGACGTCGGGGATGTGACCGAAAGGCTTGAAGGAATCGAGGGGTGCCACCTTGCAAAATCGGATCCAGCGGACCTCGCCCGTCAGCTGCGTCGTGTCTGGGAACGTCGCCAACGTCTTAGTTGCCAAAGGCTTATTGCCGACTTGTCTCACATGGCCATCGCCAATCAGCTGAGGCATTTTTACGAACATGTAACTCGAAAGTCTCCGGCGCGGGCAGGCACGGCCTTGGCCACCAGTGAATCCCTGGTGCCGCTGGGTCCGTGATCGGTTGGCGCGATCTAGCTATGGTGTCGAAATCACTCTGAAGTTAGTGGGCGCTGCCGGAGCCCCGATTAACACAAAAGCCGCAAACGCCGGGCTTGTCGCTGGCGGCCGAATCAGTCCCAAATTTGTGCCGTAAAGAAGCGGCGCGGTCGTCAGATTGGTCATCGGCACGCTGATATTGGTGCCGTTGTAGATGCCAGTCTGAATCGCGCCAAAATTAAAGTTCTGTGCGGAATAAAGGCGATACTGGTCTCCTGCGGTCAACACACCCGCCAGCCTTACCGACACTAAGTCATTGCTGCTGAAGTTGTAGATGGCAATGTGTGCTCGCTTCGGTTCATCAGCATTAGGAAATACATGCACCGAGTCAGGGGGAGCTGTGGAATCCGCCGAAGTGCTGTCTGCGTCAAATCCTGTTGCTGTTTTCCATTGAGCAAAAGTTTTATTCTCGCCGTCGGGGATCAAATCCAGCCGCATTGCCTTGGTTGAGTAATAATGATTCGAGTTTACCACCCACGTTCCCGCATCAACCGGACCCAGCGAAACTACTTGGTATCTAACGCTGGCATCGTTCATATAAAACGTGTTCCCGAGGGCCATAAATGAATTCGTCAGCGTTGGGCTAACCACCATAGGGACTGTGCAAGCAGCGAAATTGCCAGAAACGATTACTGATTGGCCCTCTCTCCCTCCATTGATCGTGATGCCATGCAGGGGATCGGTCGAGACACTGTATAGGCAGTTACCTAGAACCGATCCGCTGTAGCCAAAAAGAACCTCATCATGCGGCTCGTTGACTGTCTGACCGGCTCCGAACATTATGTTGGACCGAATCAAGCTCCCATCGACTCCATGTTCAATCGTCTGCCCAGCGACCCAGGCCGAAATGTTGCCAGAAAAATCCAACACATACGGATAGACAACATGATCACGTACATTGCTGCCGACATACCAAAGAATGCAGCCGCGAACCGCAGCTCCCGCGCTGGCCCCCGTCCACGCAGAGTCAACGTCATGCACGATACAGTTGATCCACTCGTTGTATGACATAGCCGTTGCATCGTCGGCCATTTGCTTTGATGCTCCTAACAGATTAGTGTTTCCCTTCTGTGAGTTGATAAATTCAATACCCCAAAATCTGTGGAACTTATTCGCGCCAAAGCGCAAACGTTGATCAACTTTCGCCAATTCTCCGGGGTAGCTCTTCCATGTAACAAGGTTGTTACTTGCTCCGTCGAATCGAAAGAAAAGGTAATTAGTACTGTCCCCGTAAGTTCCACTCCGAAGGTAAATGGTATCCCCAGGCAGGATGGACGCCGCCCAACCCGTGTGCCCCACGGCAGTCTTTAGCGAACCGGGATTCTTTGATGAGCCGTCACCGATACCCGTCGGCGAGACATAGAAATTCGCAGCCATCATTGAATGCGCTAACAGAAGAAAAGACATCGCCACATTCCAACTCATATTACGCGGGTGTCGATCCGTCCATTGGACATTAGGTCATTAGCTAGCTTCCGCTGTGCCGTGCACAGGCTTTCAGAACAAACAGGGTGTTTTCGCCTTACAGAGCGGGGTCTTACGCGCCGACGGTCGTCGTAAGCTCCATCATCGACCTGGCCTAAGTACTCAATTGGGACAGAGTGCATATCTCTGAGACAGCTTGGTCTAAGAATTCACAAATCTCTTTTGAGAGTAATGAACGACCGGTTAGTTATCTATCATATCTGACATGGCCACCAATAGGACGCCAGAACATCCTTAAGGACAACATGCAATTCATCGACCTAAAACAGCAACTCGCCGCCTATCACCATGAAATCCAGTCTCGCATGAACGCCGTAATGGAGCACGGCCATTTCATTATGGGGCCGGAGATCGCCGAGTTGGAAGCAGTGTTGGCCGCTTATGTGGGAGCGAAGCACTGTATCACAATGGCTAGCGGCACCATGAGCCTCGAAATCGCGCTCCGTGCCCTCAATATCGGTCCCGGCGACCAAGTAATCACGGTGCCCTTCACCTGGATCAGCACAGCGGAAGTCATAAGGCTGGTCGGCGCTACGCCCGTCTTCGTCGATATCGAGGAGCGCAGCTTCAACATCGACATATCCCAATTGGAGAAAGCCATCACCCCTAAGACCAAGGCCATCATCCCTGTGAGTCTGTTCGGCCAGATGCCCGATTATGATGAGATCAATACCATCGCAGCACGTCACAAATTGCCGGTGATCGAAGACGGCGCGCAGAGTTTCGGCGCTACTCAGCGCGGCCGCCGCAGCTGTGGAGTGACGCTCGCCTCAAGCACGAGCTTCTTCCCGGCCAAACCGCTCGGCTGCTATGGTGATGGTGGCGCCGTCTTCACTAGTGATGACCCGCTCGCAGAGCGAATCCGCGCCATTCGCACACATGGCGGCCTCAAGCGGCACCACCATCCGTACGTGGGCACGAATGGTCGTTTCGACACGCTCCAGGCGGCCGTTATCCTTGCTAAGTTCCCCCACTTCGAGGCAGAAGTGGAGGCGAGAAAACGCATCGGAGCCCGGTATTCCGACTTGCTTCGGCCCGTTTGCCCGGTTCCCGAAGTGGCGCCGGGTAACACTCACGTTTACGCGCAGTATACAGTCAGGTTGCCAAATCGTGATCTGGTGGCGGAGAAGCTCAAATCCCAAGGCATTCCCACCGCGGTGTATTATCCAAAATGCCTGCACGAACAGCCTGTGTTCGCGGATTGCGAGTACAAATGGGGGGACTTCCCAGTCTCGGAGAAGGCTTCTCGCGAAGTACTCAGCCTGCCGATGCACCCTTTCCTCTCGGAACCCGACCAGGACAAAGTGGTCGCAGCGCTTAAAGCTGCTTTGCTCTGAGTTTCCTCCTTATTGCCTTCGGCTTTGAACTACTGACGTTATGAACTCTCAACCAACAGCTTTCAACTTTCCCCGTTCATTGGCTCTCGTTGGCGCTGGTTATTGGGGCAAGAATCTCGCCCGCAACTTTCACGCGCTGGGCGCCCTCCACACGCTCTGTGATGCGAAGGAGTCAACACTGGCTTCTTACGGCGGCGACTATTCCGGGGTGCGCAAGACCACTCGTTTCGAAGATGTGCTCGCGGACCCCAGCATCACACGGGTCGCCATCGCGGCACCGGCCGTGATCCATTATCAACTCTCCAGAGCGGCCCTAGAGGCGGGCAAGGACGTGTTCGTTGAAAAGCCCATCTGCCTTGACGTCGCCGAGGCCCGCTCTCTGGTAGATTTCGCCGCCGCGAATCAGCGCGTGCTGATGGTGGGCCATCTCCTCCAGCATCATCCCCTGGTTCAACAGTTACACCTGCTCCTGGCTCGAGGTGAGTTGGGCAAGCTCCAATACATTACCTCAAACCGCCTTAACCTGGGCAAAATCCGCCGGGAGGAGAATGCCCTCTGGAGCTTCGCGCCGCACGACATCTCGGTCATCCTCTCGCTAGCCGGCAGCCAGTTGCCCGAAAGCGTTCGCTGCACCGGCGGCGAATACCTGAACCACGGTATCGCTGATACAACGCTTACGTCGTTGCGCTTCGCTGGTGGCATCCGGGCTCATGTTTATGTCAGTTGGCTCAACCCTTTCAAAGAGCAGAAGCTCACCGTGGTCGGTTCCAACGGTATAGCGCTTTTCGACGATACTCGTCCCTGGGGCGAGAAGTTGCTGCTCTACCGTCAATATTTGACCTGGACTGATGGCCAGGTCCCCACCCCCAGCAAAGCAATAGCCGAGCCCATCGTGATCCCCGAAGCTGAGCCGCTCCGGGCGGAATGCGAGCACTTCCTGACGTGCTGTGAAGAACGTCGCGCACCTCGCACCGACGGCGCGGAGGGCCTCCGGGTTCTCGAGGTCCTGCAAGCGGCTCAGCAAAGTCTCGAAAAGGATGGTGAAGCGATCTGCCCCGGAGACAGTGGTCAGCAGTCGCCAGTGCGTGGTGCTGTTGTCCCGCCGGCCACCAGCCGTGACTACTTTGTCCACCCCACTGCCGTGGTAGACGACGGCGCGATAATCGGCAAAGGAACCAAAATCTGGCATTTCTGCCATATAATGAAAGGCGCAACGATTGGTCAGGGCTGCAGCCTGGGTCAAAATGTAAATGTCGACGGGGGAACGGTCGTTGGGAACAACGTCAAGGTGCAGAACAACGTTTCCATTTACACGGGAGCGGTCATCGAAGACGACGTGTTTCTGGGCCCGTCATGCGTGCTGACGAATGTGACGAACCCAAGGTCACAGGTCAGCCGCCACAGCTTATATGAACAAACTATAATCCGTCGCGGCGTTACTATTGGAGCGAACGCGACGATTGTGTGCGGCGTGACCCTGGGTCGATACTGCTTCATTGGAGCCGGGGCCGTCGTGACCAGGAATGTGCCCAGCTACGCGCTCATGGTGGGGAACCCGGCTCGCCAAAAAGGCTGGATGAGCCGCCATGGGCAGCAACTCAACCACGCGGATTCCCAAGGTATCATGATCTGCCCGGAATCTGGGTTCCGCTACCAGGAAGCGCTGCCCGGAACGCTGAAGTGCCTGGATCTGGATGAAGACGCGCCTCTCCCTGCCGCTCTAGCCAAGGGAAGAGATTTTTACCGGAACTTTAGCACCGTTGTGACATCAAGCTCAGCATCCATCTGAGACCCAGCTCGCCCCCGGAAACATTCGTCCGAATAGATGTCCAACGTTAATCTTTCCAGCCCGGCAATAACCGTGGTCCTGCTCTGCCGGAATGAAGTGCGGTTGATCGAAACGTGTTTGCGGTCCATTCTGGAGCAGGTTCCACCGCCAGGTGGGTTCGAGGTTCTCGTCGTCGATGGGATGTCAGACGACGGTACCCGTCCGATCCTCCAGCGCATTTCCGAACAAAATCCCGGTGTCAGGGTAGTGGACAACCAGCAGCGGATCACGCCTTGTGGAATGAACCTGGGGATTCGCGCCGCTAAGGGCAAGTGGGTCGCCATCATGGGTTCGCACAATCGCTACGCCGCGGATTATCTCTCACGCTGCCACGAGATTGCGATCGAAACCGGGGCCGATAACGTCGGCGGTGCCATGTTCTGTGAGGGAGAGAATCTTATGCAGCGCGCTATAGCGGCCGCCCACCACAGCCGGTTCGCCTGCGGCGGAGCATCCTGGCATGACACGTCATTCGATGGACCTGCGGATACCGTGTTCGGAGGCTTCTATAAGCGCGAGGTTTTCGAACGCATCGGGTATTTTGACGAATCCCTTGTCAGAAACCAGGACGATGAATTGAACCTCAGGCTATCCAGGGCCGGGGGCCGGATCTGGCATTCGCCAAAGATTCGTTCCTGGTATCACCCCCGGTCCTCCCTAACAGCCCTGTTCAATCAATATGTGCAGTACGGCTACTGGAAGGTCCGCGTAATCCAAAAGCACAAACTGCCTGCCTCCTGGCGACACCTGGTGCCCGGAGCCTTTGTTCTGAGCCTAGGGTTGTTACTTCTGTTTTCAGCTTTCAGCTTTCTACTTTCTACCTTTTCCGGAGGTCCGTGGTCAGTGATCAGTGCTCAGCCCTGGCATTTCTGCTTTCTGTTTTCTGCTTCTTCCTTTCTCTCGTTGATTGGGACTTACGCGCTGGCCGTCCTGTGCGCCTCCGTCGTTACCGCGGCCAAAACAAACTGGAACCTCCTCCCCGTGCTGCCCGCGGTTTTCATCTGTTATCATTTTGGTTACGGCTATGGATTTTTGCGCGGGGCCTGGAATTTCGTCGTTCGCCGACAGTGCCCGCAACCCGGTTTTCAAACCCTGACGCGTTGACGTGAACCTCCAAACTGTTAACGGATGGAAATACCTGGCCGGGTTCGTCGCGGATGAGCCTGCTCGAGTGTGGAGGCATTCGAGGTCGTGGCTCAGCGGTCGCTTGTATCCACGGTACAAAAGACCGGCCGTGATCCTGCCCACGACCGGAGGTTTGGGCGATACCCTGATGCTCACAACAGTTGCGCGAGAGGTGAGGAAACGCAACCCCGGGACATTAATTCATGTCATCACCAAGGTCCCAGCGGTATTCGATCGCAACCCGGACGTTGACTTCGTGAGTCGGAAAAATGCGGGCACATTTGCGTGGCAGCGGCCATTGCGCGTCAGTTATAACCTGGGGTTTCCGTGGCAAAAGCATTTCATTTATAGCCTGTGTGCCGACGTCAATCTCACGAGCCAGGTCGGCTTGCGCACATACATTTTTCCTGCCGAGGCGGACTGGGCATTTGCAGATAAGATTACCGAGGAGTTGCAGGAGGCTCCGATAATTATCGCCAGAACTGGGGGCGTTACAAATTATGACAAAAAGGTATGGCCGTTAAATCACTGGTCAGAATTGGTAAACAGGCTGATCTCTTCGGGACCGGTAGTGGATGTCGGGGTTGCGGGCAAACCCTTGGAAATAGCGTCCCCGCGTTATCTTAGTTTGTTGGGCCAAACGACGCTGCATCAACTCGCGGCGTTGATCGCGAGAGCGAAAGCACTAGTTACTGTTGATAGCGGCCCAAACCACATTGCGGCGGCGTTCGATACCCCAACCGTGTGCATTTTGGGCGGCGTTTTCCCACCGGAAGCGATTCGTTACCCGCACACGAAGGTGCTCATCAACCGTCCGGATTGTTGTGACTGCTGGCCGATAAGGGGTTGCCCGAGAAATCTCGAATGCCTCACCAACATCAAGGTGGAGTCGGTTTTGAATGAGTTAAATGAATCGATGAGGATCCGTCCAGGCAAGGGGAGCAATGGCCGCCCGGACATCGGACGACGGGTTCCGGTGCTCGCGGGGCACTAATCACTAAATGGGATTTCTTTACAGTATCCTGCTTAAGCTGCTCTACCCGACGTCGTTGTCCCTTATCCTGTTACTCGCTGCCGCAGCTTTTCGAAAGCGCAAGACGCCCAGCCGAGTTTGCTTCTGGCTGGCGGTGACCACGTTGCTCGTTTGCGGCAATGGCTGGGTGGCTACAGGTCTGACGCGAAACCTGGAGTGGCGCTATCTCCCGCCAGAGCCGGTACCCGAAGTGGATTGCATCCTGATCCTCAGCGGCGGAATTCTGCCGAGAATCCCACCCCGCACAACGGTTGAAGTCGCTGAAGCTGGTGACCGGGTTCTTTATGGTGCCCATTTGTTTCGTGACGGAAAAGCCCCGCGCATCATTTGCACCGGGAACGTTGCCACCGGCGGCCTCTCCGACCATCCCGAGTCGGAGAGCATGGCCGAACTCATGGAATCGCTAGGCGTACCAAAAGAGGTGATCACCACCGAAAGCAAATCCGAGGATACTCATCAACACACGCAGAACTTACGCCCGCTGTTTCAGGAGCAAGGTTTTAAACGCATCCTGCTGGTGACTTCCGCCATGCATATGCCTCGCGCGCTTGGCGTATTTAAGCGCTGCTGCCCAGGCATTGATTTCATCGCCGCTCCTACCGATTTCCATGCCACTCAAAAGCGGCCGTCCGCCTGGTACCGCCATTTGACGGGTATTATTCCAACACCGAGCCACCTGGTTGCGTTTACCGAGGCGGCCCATGAATACGCCGGCATCGCCTACTACAAGCTGCGGGGATGGATGTAATTAAGACAAAGCAGAAAGCAGAAATCTGAGACCTGAGACCTGAGAGCAGAAAGCAGAAAGCAGAAATCTGAAAGCTGAAACCTGAAATCGAAACCCGGAAAGCAGAAATCACAAAGCAGAAATCTGAGACCTGAGACCTGAGACCTGAAATCATCAGGCCGGAAAAGAAGAAATTGAGAAAGCAGAAAGCAGACAGAAATTAGGAAAGCAGAAAGCAAAAATCTGATCACACAAAACCAAAAATTGGGAAACCGTCTACTTTTTCCTTTTCTACGAACCGAGCAAAGCAGAAACGATTAGATGAAGATTCCGTTTTATAAACCGAGCATTGGGGAAGAGGAAATTAACGAGGTCGTTGATACACTAAAAAGTGGGTGGCTGACAACGGGTCCGAAGACGAAACGGTTCGAAGCTGAGTTCGCTCAATACGTGCAACAGGAGCACGCAGTTGCCCTGAACTCCTGCACGGCCGCGCTGCACCTGGCGCTCGAAGCGATCGGTCTGAAAGCCGGCCAGGCAGTCATTGTCCCGACGATGACGTTCGCCGCCACGGCCGAGGTCGTCCGGTACTTCGGCGCCCGCCCGGTGCTGGTGGATTGTCGCTCCAGCGATTTGAACCTGGACGTGAGCGATGCCGAGCGAAAAATCGAAGATACCTTGAAGGCCGGCGGAGAGGTCGCAGCGATTATCCCGGTTCATTATGGTGGTCAGATCGGAGATGTGACAGGTGTTCGGGCACTGGCGAACCGATACGGCCTCAAGGTAATCGAAGATGCGGCGCATTGCTGTCCGGCGTACTACAAAGACAAAATAGAAAGCAGAAAGCAGAAAGCAGAAATCGGACAGTCCGAACTCTCAACTCTCAACTCTCAACCCTCAACTAGTTCCGACTGGTCCTCAGTCGGCACAGACGCCGACATTAGTTGCTATTCATTCTACGCCAACAAAACCATTACCACTGGAGAGGGCGGCATGGCGTGCACTAACAATGCGGAATATGCGGAGCGGATGCGGATCATGTCGCTGCATGGCATTTCGAAAGATGCGTGGAAACTTTTCACGGCCGAAGGTTCCTGGTACTACGAAATCATTGCGCCCGGTTTTAAGTACAATTTGACCGATATCGCCGCGGCGATCGGAATCCATCAGCTGCGCAAGGCAGACCGTTTTCACCAACAGCGCACACGGATAGTGGCCGAATACGACGCCCGACTGGGCCGCTTTGAAGAGTTGATCCTGCCGCAGGCAATGCCCGATCGCATCCATTCGTGGCACCTGTATTCAATGCGACTCAAGCTGGACCGCTTAACAATCGATCGCGCGGAGTTTATTAAGCTACTCCAAGCCAAGGGCATCGGGACCTCCGTCCATTGGATGCCCTTGCACATGCATCCGTACTACCGGGAGACCTTTGGTTACAAACCGGAAGACCTGCCATTGGCCTGCACGATTTATCCCGAGCTCATCACGCTCCCTGTTTACCCGGAGATGCAGGACGAGCAGATAGCGTATGTCTGCGACTCCATCTCGGAAATAATCGGAGCGAACACAAAAACAAAACACAAAGCAGAAAGCTTGAAGAAAAAGCAGAAAGCTGAAAGTAGAAAGCTGAAAGCTGAAAGCTGAAACCTGAGACCTGAGATCTGAGACCTGAGACCTGAGACCTGAGACCTGAGACCTGAGATCTGAGACCTGAGACCTGAGACCTGAGACCTGAGACTTGAGACCTGAGACCTGAGACCTGAGACCTGAGACCTGAGACCTGAAATCATGAGGCCGGAAAAGAAGAAATTGAGAAAGCTGAAAGCAGAAAGCAGAAATCGGAAAGCGAAAAATGAATCCCGATTCTAAAGGGCAATTGAAAATCGAAAATTGGCAATCGAAAATTTGAAGCGACTCTTTGATATTTTGGGCGCAATCGCCGGCATCCTGGTGCTGCTGCCATTCGCGCTGCTGGTGGCGTTGGTGATCAAGATTTCGGACCGCGGGCCTGTTTTTTATCGGCAAACTCGCGTCGGCCGGTTTGGGAAGCCTTTTCGCATCTGGAAATTTCGCTCCATGGTTCTTAACGCCGAGAAACTCGGTGGCTCGCTGACCAAAGAAGAAGATCCGCGGATCACTCGCATTGGTCGTCTGTTGCGGAAGAGCAAGTTCGACGAACTGCCGCAGCTCTGGAATGTGCTCATGGGTGAAATGAGCTTTGTGGGACCGCGCCCGGAAGTGCCTCGTTACGTCGATTTGTACAGGGCAGAGCAGCGAGAGATCCTCAATTATCGGCCCGGCATAACCGACCTCGCCACGATGTTGTTCCGCAACGAAGAAGCGCTCCTGCGAGGGACCGAGGACGTCGAAGGATTTTACGTCCGACATTGCCTTCCCAAGAAAATCGAGCTGAACCTGGACTACGCCAAAAGAGCAGGGGTGCTTCATGATTTATGGATCATTTTCCAAACGCTCTGCCCCTATTGGGTGAGTGTGCTGGTTTTGTACTCGATGAGCCTGGCGACGAGCTTCTGGCTCACGTACCAACTTCGCTCCGATTTTCAAATGTCCGCTGCGGACTATGCGGAGTTCCGGCGCACGGTAGCATGGATGGTCGCTCCCCAAGTCCTGTTGCTGATGTGGCGCGGGCAAATTCGGGGGCTGATGAGCTACTTCAGCATCCCGGAAATGCGCCGCACGGCCGCCGCGCTAATCGGGGCACTTTTGATCCAGGCCGCCATCGGTTATCTGGTCTATGGCCGTCTCACGCCTTCACGCAGCATTCTGTTGATGGATTGTCTGCTCTCATTTTTCAGCCTCTGCGCTGTGCGCATGGGAGTCCGCCTGTTGAGGGAGCGCTCCGGGCTGGAAAGGCAGACCCGTTCTTCCGGACCCTGGCGGGTTGCCATCGTCGGGACCGGTGACCTGGCGACGAACCTGGCACTAGATTTCCTTCGGAGCGAAACGGGGAATCGTAGGGTGGTGGCGTTTTTCGATGACAACCCGCGAAACTGGAATAAGCGGCCTCATGATATTCCGGTTGTCGGCATGCCCGAGTGCCTGCTGAACCCGGAATGGAGTGAGCGGCTGGATGAAATCGTCGTTGCGCTTCCAAACGAAACCCCAGAACGAGTCCAGGAGATTAGCGACATTCTCAACGCTCTCCCTGTCAAAGTTACCTTCGCTTCCAACTGGCCTGTCCTTCATTCGGTGGCCGACTGAAATCGGCTCATCTCTCAGACGTATGAAATTCCTTGATGTTTCCGCACGGACCCGTTTTTGGGTGTTGCTCGCGCTATATGCGCTGGAGCTAACCGCGAGCCTCTGGCTCGCATACGAATTGCGGTTCGACTTTGTAGTCGATCCCGCGTCCAAACAGGAGCGGCTGCTCGTGCTGGCCTGGCTGGTTCCCTTGCAATTGCTCCTGCTCGGATTATTTCACCAGCTCAAGTCGATGCTCGGTTACTTTAGCACGCCCGACCTGGCCCGAATGTTCCACGCGTTGACCATCAGCGCCGCAGTCGCCCTGGTAGTCTGGATTGTGGCGGGGCTCGGGTTTGCACCCCCGCGTGGTGTAATTGTTT
>Ga0170475_119697972_pt1 | contig 14770 bp, 26 predicted proteins | sample Soicark_Litter_5_FD_111474 | JGI IMG/M metagenome (GOLD analysis project Ga0170475, IMG submission 111474) | Avena fatua rhizosphere microbial communities from Hopland, California, USA. Combined Assembly of 48 SPs | reverse complement strand
GCTCAGTGTACCAAAATCCAAGAATGTCAGCGACAACACCTCTACCATTACCTTGATCAAAAACAGTACCGTAACCCGAAATTGCCCACTTATTGTCAATGAGGATTTGCTTCCATTCGGCCGCAGACTTGACGTGCTGTGTACCATCCTCCAAAATAAGGGTGCAACGTATTGCACGATCACCGCGATTGATTGCGACCCAATCCGCCTCATCTTCGGTGTTGGTGAATTGACCAATGATCTTCTCAGGAGAAATATTGAGAGAGCGAATAGTGTTAGGATACAGAGACTTGATGTCAATAGAACCTACCCATTTGTGCATGCCTACCTTAGGAGACAAAACAACTGCGCCTTCAACCTTCTCATTTTGGCCGATCACTTTATTGTGAACGATCTTATTCAGAACTCGGTGCGCGTGATTGGTAATACCAGTCTCAACGTACTTCACCGTGCCTAGAATTGCGTCAAAGTCCACAGTGTTCTCGTGAGCCATTTGATTCACTAGCGCAATGAACTTGAACTTCAGATCCAACTTTACCAGCACTTCAACGTCTCGTGCGTTATACGTGACGAAGTGAATGAAGTCGTTTAGATACAGTTCTTCCAGAGTACCGTCATAATCCAGCTTTGGAATATCCAACTCTTCGTTTGCGATGTTAGCCAACGCATAGCTCGTCCGACCCTCGAAAGTAAATTTCTCGAAGAGCTTTCGATAGTCAAGGTGAGCACGACCTTGGAATTTGTAGATTGGTTCTTCGTTACCGAAGTGGTTGACCATCTCCTTGCGAGGTGGACGACATCCGAGCATTTCCAAACTAGCCAATGCCTTTTCGCCCATCAGCAATTTGACACGTTAACACGTAAGGAACGTCATAGAACTCGGAGTTCCATCCACTGATAATATCAGAGTCTTGGATTAGGTCGAGAGTCTTTTCAAGAAGTTCAAGCTCATCTTTACAGATGATAATGTTGGGTTCAAATCCCAACTTATACTCTTTCCAGTTGGCACGAATCTTATCCATGAAGGTGTCATCGACGATGTAGCCTGGTGGCGGAACTGCCAACGTGATGTACTCATCTGTCCACGAGCTATAGATTGTATTCGCGTTGATTGGTGCGTATGGATTGTTGGGACCCGCAAAACCGATTGATTGTTTGTAATCTACCTCAATGTCGAAGAAGATGAAATTGACTGGTGGCGTTGGCCTACCATAGTACATGTCCATCAAAACTCGAGCTACCGGTCTGATATCAGACTCGAACTTTACAGAACATGCTCGAGTTAGGTAGTCGAATTCTTCTTTTGAATCTGCATCTACCCGGGTAAGTTTATCACCGAAGATGCTTTCATATTCACCATCTTCATCAGGCGCATAGAAGTAATATGGTGGCTTTACGAGGGTTGTAAAGCGCTCGCCAGTTTGAATGTCGCGTTCGACGACAACGACGCGATCTTGCTTGTAATCCATCCAAGCGGCGATGTAATTGCTTGTTGCTTCAGTTGTCATATTGAAAAGGAAAAGTGGCTCTAAGTGTAGATACTTAGAGCCGGTGGGAATTTAAAGCAAATTTACTTCACGATTGCGAGAACTTCCGGTTCAGATAGAATGAGGAATTCTTCACCATCTACCTTTACTTCTTGACCGGAGTTCTTTGCGAAGATTACGACGTCATTTACCTGAATTTGTAGAGGTTTGACGACGCCATTTTTATCTTCTTTGCCGGGACCTACTGCCAACACGACACCACGATCTGGACGTTCAGTGCTGGTGTTAGGAATAAAAAGACCGCTTTCAGTCTTTTTTGCCAAGTCAGATTTTTTAACGACGATGCGGTCTAGAATTGGATTGATTTGCATAAATTATTCCTCTACTTTGAATTGGGCGGTTGCGCCAATGTTGGTGTTCAGCATCAACGCTTCCAGTGCCATTTCCATCTTCTCGATTTCGGCTTTCTTCTGATCGAAATTGTTGTTGAAGAATAGTGAAACCAACGTCATAAACATTTTAGGTTCAATGCCCAACTTTTCAACAGCGCTTTCCTTCAAGGTTTTAATAGATTCTTGTTCATCAAGAATTTTTGTTTTGCAGCGAACTGCTTCATCTACGTAGTTTTGAAGCTTAGTACGATCGGCCGGGTTGTTAAGGATTTCATGAACGTCGCGGAATTTGTTTGCTTTTTTGCCGATGGTTGCTAGTTGGTTTTTCATCTAAATTCTCCTATTGAGAGTGTTTCTTAATTTTGAAATTGTAAATTGTCAGCCATCATAAAGTAACTCTGGCCTGCCTGATAATTAAAGTGTTTTAGACAAGGAGACGGACGCGCTAATACAGAAATTAAGTTCATTCTTTGTCTTATAATCTTCGGCATTTACCACGTATAGTTTTGCGACTTGTTTGTCGGCAAATTCAATGCCCTCTTCGTCGCGATCACGAAATTTTGACACGACTACAAACTGTTCATCTGATACTTTGTTTAATAAAACACATAACCTATTCATTAGTCCAGACAATTGATTGAGACATTCATCATAAGTCGGAAAATAATGAGAGGTGATTATCATTTCGGCGGCATTCTTAAAAATGCTAGCCATAGGCTCCACAGAAAGAAGCCTGCAGCTCTTTGATAGCCGCGCATTATAGAGATATTTGGACATGTTAGTGTAGAGAAGTGGGCGTAGGAGCTAATTCTCGATGAGGATTTGATGCTCTGGTGGCTTCATCCTCAATTAATCTACCTTTTTCTTGCATGTAGATGTCAGGATTAATCGCAATCCTCATCTGCATTTTATAGTTGATTGCTCCAATACTCATGCGAATAGAAACATAATCTCCTAGCGGGTCAAATCGCCTCGTGACTATGACTGGGAATTGGCTGTCTTGTTTAACTAAGCTCTCTGCATATTCTTCCGCGAGAGCTTCTTGAGTTAAATGCTCTTCAGTAGGAGTGATTGCGGGAATAGATGGAAAGAAGTCAGGATTATAATCTACACTTTCAGCATAATCCTCGTGGACGAGTTTATGGTTTTCAAGTATGAAGTCGATTGCTTCTTGCCCCGCAGCTGCCGCCTCCATGTCATTTGTAAAATCAAATGAGCCTAGTGTTACCCTTTGGATACCGAAATTTTGGCCTAATAGGAATTCTAAGCTCGCAGCTTCGCCCTCCAAGTCAATAATATAGAGAGCGGGCAAAATTTTATTTGCAATCATACTGGTCCAAGAATTTTCTTACTAGTAAAGCGCACTTCTGTAGTGTCTGTGATTATTTCAGATGACGATGAAGCAGTATATAAATCCGTAGAAATTTGTGCTTCAGGCAAAATCACTAAAGGTGGGAATAATTCAGACAGAAGATCTTGACTAGCTGTTAGTGTTCCACTAGTGTGGGTCAAATTGAAATCACTAGATAGCGCTGATTGGTCAATAACAAAATTCAAATATCGATCTAAAGATTGATATGGGGTAGATGCAAGAAGAATCATTGCATCATCTGCAACATTATTTCCTACCACTCTGATCTTTCCAGCAGCTAGTCCACTTATCAAATCTATGCTGTAGAGGTACCACTTGGTAGTACTTGATTCTATTCGCAGGACATAATCGATATTTGACCACGCACCTCTAGTCAAGGATGGGACAAGTGTCTTATTCCTGATTAGAGTAAGTGTGCGAGTTGAAGTTGACTTTTCAGTATAAACAATAATATCAACTATCGAATTTGCTAAAATCTGTGTCCTGAATGTTATCTTATTTGGTTGAAGGTCAAAATCTTTGGTTTCAACCCCATTGACACGCACTGTTATTCTATCTTCAGCGATAGCAGCATCGTCAAAGCGCAGATTTTTGCCATTAACGTCTTTACCAAACACTAATGTAAATGCAGAAGTCGGTCTGAACTGATACTGTTGAAACGCCACATCACCCACCCTCTTTTGCTCAAGTGTGAGTGTTAAAGAGGGTGGTGGAGTAGATTGACTTTTTACGGCAACGACCAAACTTCCTGTTGAAGATGTGGATAGTTCAAAATTAGGAGTGGCATTAGATAAAGCTTCCATCTTAGCCGGTGAACCTCTAGCAAACCAATCTTCTACGCCTGCTACGGAAGGAGAAGCTATTGGAAGATTGGTTTCTTTAACAGGCACAAGCTTGCCAACACAACCTTTAGTGATCATGCATGTGTTGGGCATTACCCGTTGATTGTCTTTAGTGAAGCTTTTGCTGCGTCTGCAGACAGTGCATTCGTAATTAATGTAGCTCATTTTATGTCCAGAATAATGGTATTGGATATTTATCCACCCACTTTTCCTTCTATAACCTCATACATCTGGTCTAGAGGTACCCATTTCTTCCAATCAAAAGTATCATCAACTGGAGTGATCTCAACCAGTGACATCTCTCTAGGCGGTTTACCTGGCACCGTAGTTATTCTCTTTACTGCCTTACGACCTGTCAATTTAACTTCCACTCCATCAAAAACAAATGTGCTCATTTCCACTCCATAGATTATGACCTGTTAGGTTAACAAGCCCTAATCTATTTACTTCTTCAAAATCATTTATTTTTGGATAAATTAATCACATTTTGAATTTCTTCATCAAGCAATTTTTTATCCAACTCTTTATACCGATCTTCAGCTAGTGCGCATGCCATTAGCCGAGTTGCATCGAATATTTGCCCTTTCTTCGTTTCATATTCTGCAGAGGCAAGAATCATTTCTTGCCGTGCTTTTTTAACCTGTTCTTGTAGAGTCATTTTTGCTTAGAAGATTTTATAGGAATATTGTTGCTAACGTGAAAAGTGTCATGACCGTCCAAAAGACAACCCAGTCGCGCTTGAATTTACGATTGTGCCGTAAGACTCGGATTTCTTCCGACGAATAGCAATAGGGCACATGTTGAACTATAGCCCATTTTCTATGTCTATCCAAGGTCCATGACTTTGCGCAGTTAAAACAGTGCAGTGCCTCGCAGCTACCGGGCGCTTCAATATGCCACGTTTTTGATGGAATAAAAGATTCCGCGCACTCAGGGCATCTAAAATTTCTGTACAGCATATTACCGCGAAATATTCGTCGTAAGAACTTTTTCATAGCGCGTCGATAAACTCTCGAATTTGTGTTTGAAGTGCTTCGACTTTGAAATATTTAGAATTGAAAAAGGCGCTGTTTTGGACCGCACCTAGTTCCTCTGCAGCTTCACGATATTGCTGAATGAGAGACCTCAATTCACTTTTCTGTTCACTGGTCATTCTTTTTTACCCAATGGTAAAATGCACGGAAAGGCGCAAGCTGGGCTTTGAAATCCTGCTTCATTACTGCCCAAGTATATTGAAAGAATTCTTTCATACGCCTAGCGCTTCCTTAATTAGCATTTTAATAATTGCGCAGGTTTGAAGAGTTTGCTCTGCATCTTTCAACGCATCATGGTCGCCACGTTCTTCAAAACCCATCGCGTCAAATAGTAAGTCTGACTTGAACAGACCCATAGTGATGAAGCCGGCCGCTGACGTATCTAACACTACATGATGCAGTTGAATCCATCCATCACTGTCAGTTTGTCTTTCAATACCAAATTCAATTCCAACATTCATTGTTAGTTGGTTGGTGAATCGAATATCAAAGCCCGGATTGTGACCTAAAAACATGACTTTACTGTCTGGTCCCCAATATTTTAGGATCAAATTCAGGAATTCGGCAGCAGCTTCTTCTTGTGCCACTCCAGTCTTTTCCAAAAATTCACGCGATAGACCGTGAATTTTTTCTGCTTCTTCAGACCATTTATATTTTGTCTCGTCAAACTTAATGTTCAACTTTAATTTCTCAACAACTGAAAAGTCCTTAGTGTGAAATACGATAGCGCCAATTTGAATTCCTTGGTAGACCGTGGACGAATCACCGCCGAAAATTGCACCTGTTGTTTCCCAGTCGCAGCACAAGCCGTACTGAGGAGTTGTTTGCTTTGCCTTAACTACCAAGGGATGTCTCCTTCATTTTCGTATAAAGTGTCTTAATGATTTGCATTGAGACGGCGTCTGGATGATCGTCAGAATAGTCAACACCATCCACTATATTTCTACTCGCTTCATCAGTGCGCCACTTCTCAGTAAGTGGATTCTCAAACCACAAACTGTACGTATTGCGAATATACGTACCAAAGCCATGATGGAATTGATGAAGGTCTGCTTCATCAACTTGAAGAAATTCTTTAATATTCGCTTCTTCACTAAGGACAGACTTCATGAGATCATTGACGATCTCATCCATTTTCATTGTACTGTTATCCATTTAAACCCCAAAATATAAATGCAGAGCATAACTAGCGCGCATTTCTGGAAACTATAACGACGGCGATTTGCGCCTCGCCGTTCCATCTTATCATGGAGCAGACCCGGCCAAATCAACGCCATTGTGATTATCATCCCAAATAGCCACAACACGTTCCATATATTTGCGCGCATTTTCATTACAATTTCATTCGTTGAACGACTTCAGTAAGACGATAGTCAATATGAATAGATTGAATTGCAGCTGTAGGAAGCATTCCGCTTGAGAGAAATTCTTTCACCGCAGTCTCGTGAAACATTCTACTTCTGTCATCAGCTCGATTCTTTTCAGCAACGAACGCAATTTCATCTCTAATAGGAACTATGAGATGCTTGAGATATTTTTCGGCCATAACTCGGCATTGTTGTTTGTAAAGTCGAAGTCTTTCCTTATCAACATTACCAGCGAGCCTGCTTACCCACAACTCGACATAACCCCAAACATCTGCCGGAGTTCTATCCACCAAAGTAATGATTTTGGCGTCGTTGATTTGTTTGTCTCGATCATACATTGCAGCCAAGATTGCATCTTGCAGAGCCCACATGTTTTCTTCTGACTGTTGTGCTGGCAACAACGAATCCCAACCTAAAAATGTTTGGGCGGTTCTACTCAGTTGGGATTCGTCAACAGGATACCCAGCTTCTTTTACTACTTTAATAATGGTGCTCTTACCTGTTCCATGAGCACCACACAAGCCTATTACTGAAAATGTCATTTGTCTTCGTAATCATCCCTGTTTGCGCAGTTCATTCCATCGACATTAGGCCAGACTTTATTAAAATTGCTGGCGGGAATGTCGTAAAGGAACCATGTATTGTTTACTTTGTTTAGGTGAAACACTGGAGAGTCAATATGAAACCAGCCAGCCCAATACTTGTTATCTGTATCATCTTCATCAAAGTGGATAAAGTATGAGTCTTCCTTTCCTTCCACAAAGCAAATTTGATCTGCTTTCAGATGCCGGAACAACGCGGCAAATGCATCGTCAAGAGTAAGTTCAGCCACCTTCCTTTCCTTTGGCGCCGGAGGAGATGACGCGGTTTGATCTCCACGATTTAGTAACATTACTACAAGGAAGATACTAAACAGTGTGATAAGTAGCCATGTCAAATATGTGTCACGGCGTCGATACCACGGCTTTTTCAATGGCGGTTCATCATTGTCAAGTTCAGAACCATCATAAGGAAATGTCATTTTGCAAGGTCTTTCGATTTAAGGAAATCAACGAATTCAAACAACTCGTCACATTTAGAAATTACGTACTTGGCACCAGTAATTGGCTCCTTCCATTCATAGCGAGCGAAATCACCACCACTATCCGCGTCATATTTTACTTTACGCAGATTGAAGATGTAGTCTGGCAGAACAACTGCAACTGCGGTCATCAGTCCACCCAAACTAGCTTCGTCTTCATGAAATGCAACGAACGGGAAACCAGACTTTTCAGCCAGCTCCAATGCTTTCTTGATTCCCGCGTGATTGCCGCCATTCAGCGTAATGTAGGTTTTATAGTTGTCGGCCCAGTCTTCAACCATCCGAACATTTTTATCGTAATTGCCGACCTCTTCGGCAGTGTCGGCATCTGCCCGATATTTGCGGACCAAATCCACTGAAGCGTGGCCAGTCTGAATGCCTTGCTGGATCGAGGACAAGTAGAAGTTCACGAATGCATAAAGACGCAGCTCAGGTTTATATTGCAGGACCGGGGCTGCTACGTCATCTTCTGCTTTATCGCGTACGACAAAGCCCGCATCTTCCAAACCTTTGCGTAGCTCGTCAGGCGTAATTTTTTCCAAAATTTGCAAGGCGTAGTCCAAAAAATCTTGATTCATTAAGCTCTCCTATTAAAGCATCTATAACAAGATTATTGTAAGCTTTTTGAAATCTTACTTAAACTATGTCCTGCCAATAAGCATGTACCTGACATATTGCGGGAATGTTCTCGTTCCATCAATATGACTATATTAGATTCATCATCTAATCAACTTAGTGATCTTGTGATGATATGATGCCGCTCTGAATATTCAGAGGGAGGAGGTCTATTCCTGGCTCTCAATCAGTCAGTCTAAAATGGATTGTTGAATATTTGTTGGAGAGGAACATAATACCGCCATTCGTTAGTATGGCGGTATTTACCTAGTGCTCGATCTTAATTTACTGTGTCTTCTTGAAGACAATAATTTCGCCATCAATCGTAACAGGATTACCACATAGGATGGATGCTAGAGTTCCTTCAGCTGTCAAGCCACAAACCCAGTTCGAGAAACTCGATCACCTCCTCTTCTTCAGTAATTAGGGTAGGAGACACCACATTGCCACGGGTTACTTGATACATAGTATTAGATAAAGTAAAGAAACTTAGATTGAGACGACGAGGTGTTTTCGTCAGTCATGTCGTTCTTGGACTTGCGGAGGCGGCCTTCATTGCACAGGCGTTCCAATTCACTATCGGTTCGATATTTCGGCGTCTTAAGACCACGGAACATGCGCACATGCTGATGAAGGTCGTTGCTGTCGAGTTTATCACCATCCAACAGTGCATTAATGATGATTTGCGGAAACGTTGGGAGAGTACACTTTGCCATCTTTTAAAACCTTTCAACGAAAATGAGTTAGTAAAGCTATTGTAAATGCTCAGAGGTGCTACAAAAACTGTATGAAGATGTCATCATCTATTTCTTCATGAGGTCTCTGAGCACCTCTAATAAGCTCCAGTACTTACTTTAGCTTCAGCAGCTCATCGATAATTTGAGCTGCGAGCTTACCATCGTATTGACCTGCAAAATTGTCCTTCATGTACTTCATCATCATGCCTTTATTTTCCTGAAGGCCATCATGTAAGACTGCTTGCATGATATAACTTTGAATCTGTTCGCCAGTCAATTGCTTCGGCAGATAGTCAGCGAGGATTTTTTTCTCCTGCTCTACTTGTTCAGCAGTGTCGAAGGCTTGACGCTTATACAATACGTCCAGGGTTTCATCCATGCCTTTGATGAACTTCTTCACGACTTGAATTACTTCTTGATCGTTAGTTTCACGATTGCCATCATTCTTACCGATGTTAGCAGCTTCACCAATCAGAGTAGTGAGCAGGGTTGCTTCGATGGTATTACGGTTCTTACGAGCTTGCAGTTGGTCTGCTTTCAGTTGTTGCATCAACATGATTAGTCCTTTTCTCGAATGAGGAATTTGTTAGAAATTGTTTTAAAGCTGAACTTACCATCTTTACGTTTAAACACTTTGCCTTCCCTAATCGGATGTACTATGGATGGGCCTTCGGCAGCTAGCAACATATCGTCAACTGTTGTTCCAACTGTAATTTTGAAACTCTGATTAAGGATCGGCACGTGCTTAATCACAGTAGTGTCCATACCAAAATTCATGCGCAGTTTTTCAACCATTGTCCAGCGGTGTTCCGGCGACAAATACTCTTGAGTGTCGATGTCAAAGACGTCAAAAATATAAAGTTCGTGCTGTTTTAGATTTTCCCGATTACTCTGTATCCCGGGACCCATGAGTTCTCCCTGTACGGCGATATTGCGACCTAGGGCGGTGAGCGCATCGAGTAGCTTTCCACGAGTTACAGTTTTGATAAGAGTGTTATTGGCATTTTCCTCATTAACCTTTAACTCAAGATTTCGCGAACAAACCCCAACTTCCCCATTATACTGATAAGCCGTAAGAGATGAGCCATCTAGCTTCATCGTTTCTTCGTATTCAGATTCATTGTCCAAAACAACATTTGGAATATTTTGAATTCTTTCTTGATCCGTCTTGCGAATGAAGGATGGGAACAATCCTTTTACTTGACCCACAAGTTCAGCAGGAATAGGAGGTTCCCATTTCACCACACCTAATACTTCACTGAAATCCAAATCACGAAGATTCGGGTAATTCAGTGGGATCAATCCGTTGTACTGAACCAAAAGATCCTTTAATTCCATATTCTTTTCTCCAATCTAAAAATGTTTTTCCTGTTGCGGCTTTTAATTTAGCGCTAACGGTTACAGTTGTCGTATTAAACAGCTCAGCAATATCTTTTAATTTCCACTGGAGCTTTATTAACTCGCATACTTTTTCGGTATCAATTTCAACATAGTTGGGATTATCAATACCGAATGTTATATTAGGCTTCCAACGTACCCCACGCGCTTTCATAGTCTGCGAAATCTTTTCACCTATTAAGCGCTTTTCCTCAGGTGAACGGTTAGCTTCCCTTTTCTTAGCAGCATCAGACATTGCTGTTTTAAACTCAACAGATCGCGGACCTTTTCGTTTTTCGCCCTGCTTTCTATAGTGCTCTCTTTTACGGCCATCATCCCAGTGCTGGATAGTATGCCCACCTCCACCACCTGAAGTCATGTTATATCCGTTTGGCGACTGAGTATCTAACTCTTTAATCCAAAAGCACTCTCGCGCATTTGCAAGCTCAGCGGTCGTTTCTTCGATAAGGGATACTGAGAAATTTTCAACGCCATAATGATTCATCGCATTCTTAAGATGTGACGCAAATCGTTGGTCTATTGTTTGCTTAGTCTGCCCAACGTATAGCTTGTTATTGATATGATTCTGTATTTTGTAAATCTTCATGTGACTCCGCAGTTTTATAGTGCGGGATATTTAAGAACTTTTCACCATCAATTTCCACGATGTCGAATACTTCATGTAGTGGAATCACGAAACCTTGCGATGTAACCCCACGCAGCTTAATCGTCCGCAGCCGATGTCCTTTCTTTCCTTCGAACTCTCGCGAAGATTTATCTACCAAATCCTGCCATAGAGGATTTCCATCTGGTAAAAAGGAGTCCACCTCAAAATAGCATGCCAGATCCCCAACCTTAAAATTGCCTTTCTGGCTTACCACTTTCCAACCTTCGATTGTGATCTTCTCGATGCTGTCAGCGCCTTCGATAGGATCCACCGCGGTCACTTGACGGACCGTTACTAGTTTACGAGTCATTTTGTTTTCCTTTAGTAGTGTTCATGTCCGCAGCATGTGCACACAAGCCAACCTTCTGGTGCTCGTTTGAACAGCTTCGTGTAGCACTTGGTGCAATGTGTGTGTGGGTTCCATTATTTGATCTCGATGTCGGCTACACGACCACCCAGTTGCGAAGCAAGTTTATGAATGGCAATTCGGATTGCATCCATGGTTTGACGGTAGTTCTCGCCAGAAACTGCATCGTCTGGGACATCGCGAATGTCGACGAAAAATTTGATTTCCATTATTTGGAGTACGGCTTGTAAGTTGATGGGCAAATGTCTTGCACTGGGCACATGTCACAATACCATTCGTCGTAGCGATTCTCGGCGTTCTTTTCTGCGGTGATGACACAGCCCCAGGGTTTGAAGTACTCGGGATCGTTCTTCTTGTTACCCCATCCCCAGTGCACTGGCATAGTGTCGGCAATTTTAGTACACAGCTCCTGCAGCTTTTTCTTGCTAAGTTGGATCTCGTGCGATCGCTTTGCCTTCAACTCATCGTATTCTTCTTGTGTCAAGATGTACTGCACGTTATTCACCTTGGAAGATGTAGCGGATACAACCTGCGATGATCTTGTGGGCCTTTTTCTGGTCATGCACATTCGCATAGGCGTAATGGTCACCCACTTCCAGATCGCCAGTGAGGACACCATACTGCACGAGCGGAACGTACAACTCACTCTGCCAGCCACTGTTGCCTAATGGCCGCTTGCCGACGAATCGTTCGATCAAACGATTCGAATGTGGAATACGCTTACTCATCCTCTTCTCCTTTCCATTGGCGGTACTCTTCGAGGGCTTCCCAGTACCAGCTCCAGTTGTCAACTCCACCATTGATGAGGGAGTTCAATTTCATCGAATCATCGATGAGCTTTTCGTGCTCTTCTTTTTGGATGGTGACAGCGTTTGGAGTGCAGAATGGGCAGCTCTCGGGCTCCCATCCCTGCGTCTCTGTTACCGAATCACAGCAGTCCCACTCCTTGCGATAGGTGCCCATTACTCGGCTTCCGCCGTGGTGTCCATCAACGCCAATTGGCGGAGGGAGTATTCCTGCTTCAAGATGTTCTTCTCGAAGTAGTCTTTGTAGTTGGGCTCTTTGCCGGTGTATGCAGCCATCAGCAAACCAAAATGGGGGGTTCCCTGATGCTTGATCGCAAATGATTTACGATCCATGGTAGAGTCCCAGTACAGAATGTCTTTGACTCGGAGTTCCATCTCCACTATCTGCTGCGCGACTTTGTTCTCGATCGCCAGAATATCTGCGATGTTCACGCCATCGCCGACGAGCATGGACTTGATGTCGTCCAGACCTTCGTCGAGCACGAGCTGTGCAATGTCACGTTCACGTAGGAAGGTCATTGCGCGGTGGCGCTTCAGATACCAGTCGCATTTGACTTTGACCATTTCATTCGGGAACTGAGCGATCCAGCCTTCGATGTTCTCGACCGTCTTTGCCTGATCCAGCAGCATCTGCAAGGTGATGAACTCGCAGTTGAATTCCTCAACGCAATTCCCTTTGCCAAAGATGCCATGCATGTAGTCGCGGTTCCAGTATTCACCGGTCTTGTTGTCGCGAACATGCAACAGCTTCAGCTCTGCGTTCTTATATGGCAGAACGATGCGAGCATCTGGTGCAGTGAACTCGAAGATAGCGGTCTCATCGTTCCACGCCATGACTTCGCAGAAGCGGTAGAAGTTTGCGTTCTCTGGTCTGTTGATCCATTCAGTGGCAGCTTTAGCCACATCAGAGTCAAACGACTTCTTCGACTTCAGACGGAAGGTGTCACCCACCTTCACAGTGTGAATCATCGAGCCATCGCGCTTGTCCATCAAACGAACAATATTCGAAGGCAGATTTTCAGGGCGAGTCTCTTCGCGCTCATTCACGTTGAAGAACTTGTGCAAACTTCGTCCCGCAATTTTGCCATCCGGACCAAACGTAATGCCACGGCATTCGCGGGTCCATGCAGAGTCAAACGTGTTTTCTGCTGAGACCATATAGCAAACAACAGTCATGCCATTTGACTGATGATCAACGCGGATTTCAGGTTTGTTCTTAATATGCGGGAGCAGGTCATCCAAACATTCAATTACCGGAAACATCATATTCTCCATAAATATTTTATTAAATTAAACACAAATTCTTTAAACATGAAAACTGACTTCTACGTTTATGCCTATCTAGATCCAACGCAATATGTAAAAATTGAAACTCAAAATTTTTGTTTTCTATTTCAACCGATTTATATCGGTAAAGGTAGAGAAAATCGATTAAGACACGGGGTTGATGCCCTATTGTCAGAGAACTATCTACTTACGAATAAAATGCTATATGGCAAATTATGCTCTCTTGAAAAAAGAGAGCATTCACCATGCGTTATCAAAGTTATTGATGGAATTACCTCAGCCGAATCTTTGTCTATCGAAGGATCCTTAATCGATCAATTAGGTCGCATCGGCAAGGAACCTTTTGGCATTCTCTGTAATAGAAGAAAACAACATGAAATGCCTGATCCTACTGGTAAGCCTAAACAAAAAGTGTCAAGCGAAAAGATGAAAGCGACTAGAATTAAAAATGGATCCTATTATACTGGTTCTAAGCACGCTATGGCCAAACGCTATATTCTTACATCACCTAGTAGTGAACGCTTTGAAATCCATGGTGCCCTTAAAAAATTTTGTGAAGATAACAATCTAAGTTGGCAAACACTTTACTCTCACATAGGAAAAGGTAAAATTAAACTCGATCCCGCCCGATATAAAAACACCGCTAGATTAACAGAACGCTTTTGGAATTCTCTTGACTGGTCAATCGAACTTGATAGTTAGCATACAAAGCTCCTTGTTAGAGTTGCATTGTATGCTTTGTGTGTTCAATAAAAATCTCTGTTCAGAGCAAAATGCTTAAAAAGCAGAAATGACTTTAGCCGCTTTTTAAATCTCTTCATAGTGCGCAACTCTTCGCCCGACTTCGAATCTAAAAACTTGTCATTGTTATGTTGAGAGTGATCTTACTGCTTTGTTTAGGTTATAAAATCTTGATGACTGACTTACTTTAAGTTTATTCATCCACTCCTGTTCTTTTATCTTGATTTGAGCTGGATCATCAACATACTCTAAAATCACTCTTTTGAAGTTGGTTATTCCATAGTGTTCAAACACCTTTTTAAATCTTCTGCCAGAACCGCGATAGTCATCATTAATAGGGCCTTTGTGACTACCCACATAAAACATATCTTCGGGTATGCACTTCCACAAATAAACAAAACCTGCGTATGTATCAGGTTTTGTAGCATTCAAAGATTCAAAATCCTCAAGTAATTGATTTGGATGAGTTATAATAACAGGTTTCATAGTATTGAAAACATAATTGATGAATATATCTAATGTTTCGTATCTATTCATCAGTTCCTCCTGTGCAAAATAAAAGGGATAGCACTGCTATCCCTTTTAGAAACTTTTAGCG
>Ga0170475_132344309_pt1 | contig 14772 bp, 14 predicted proteins | sample Soicark_Litter_5_FD_111474 | JGI IMG/M metagenome (GOLD analysis project Ga0170475, IMG submission 111474) | Avena fatua rhizosphere microbial communities from Hopland, California, USA. Combined Assembly of 48 SPs | reverse complement strand
GTCCCGATCACCGGCGCATCGCGGTCGCGTTCGGCAACAGCAACAACACCCTGGCTGTCTTTGACACCTCGAACGGACAACTGCTCGGGCAACCGAAATCGGACGCTTTGCCGCGCCGAGGTTTTGCATTTCAGGACGGTGGCGACCGACTCGTGTCCATTGGTATCAGCGGGGATGTCCGTGAGTGGGATCTGCTCGCCGATTCCGAGACCGTGTCGCCAACCAGGCTGCCACTCGGTAGCGGCAGTACATCGTTCAGCCGCGATGGTTCGCGTATGGTGATCTGGGGGTGCGACCCGCCCGATTTGAGCGACTGTACCGGCCACGTCGAACTGTGGGACGTCCTGGGAGGCAATCTGGTCTGGCAAGTTGCCGATGGCCTGAACGGGCTCCACGCAGTTGCGTACAGCCCGGAGAGCCGGACCCTGGCCACCGGGAGCGCTGATGGCAGTCTGGTCATCTGGCGGGATCCCGGACAGCCCGACTCACCTGCCCCTGACCGCGTGCGCATGCCCGGGCCGATCGGCAGCCTGGCGCTGGATAGTGACGGGGTACTGCTGGCGATCAATAGCTGCACCACCATGCCCGCGTCAGGCCAGGCCTGTCCGTCCAGCACGGTCGCGTTGCGAAGCCTCAAGTCCGGGCAATTCGGAATTCCTATCGTCGCGACGCAGCCCGGTCGTGAGAGTTCGCTAAAGTTCCTGCCGAACGGAAGTCTGCTCGCGGCAACGCGCGGGTCGGCGCTGGGCATCTGGGACATTGCAGCCGTCCAGCAAACGCCTCAGGCGAACCGCGGCAGCAGGGCCGTCGCGCTGCCAGACGGCCGGATCGCGGTTCGTGGATGCGCCAGGCCGGTGCCGGTTGGTCCCAGCCTGGGGTGTGCCGAGGGGCGGGTGAGTGTTGTCGATGCGCGCACTCGCCAGCCAGTGCTGCCACCGCTGACCGTTCCCAACACAGACGTGGTCGCGATCGCGGGTAGCCCGGATGGGAGTCGGCTGGCCGCCGCTGGCGCAGACGGGACTATCCGGATATGGAGTCTGCGTGATGCCGGGGCCGAGCCTCTCGAGCTGCAGGCGCCGGCGGACTACTCGCAGGTGGGAGGATCGGTCGCCGCACTCGCGTTCAGCGCGAACAACCAGTTGGCTGGCGCGGGTACCGGGGACATCCTGGTGTGGAGCGTCGGGCCGGATGCACAGCCCGGGACGCCGCCTCGCCGGTTCGCGCGTTCCGAGAAGTCGCCGATCACCACTTTGACATTCGACCGAGCGGCCGATCGACTCGTCCAGGGTACTCGGGATGGCACGGTTGTCCTGTGGGATGTGAAGACGGGGGAGTCCATTGGCGCGCCGCTGAACGGGCATGCCGCCGCCATTTCGAGCCTGGCCTTCAGTGGAGATGGACAGTTCCTCGCCACCGGTTCAGCAGACGAAACAACGATCATCTGGGACGTGGCCAGTGGAGCGCAAATTGGAATTCCGCTGCCGAGCGGACCCCCCGACGCCATCGAGTTTGACGAGGACAATACGCAGGTGAACACGACGAGTGGAGCGACACGTACGACCTGGCCAATTGACCTCAGATGGGAGCAGGCCCAGGCGCGCGCATGCGTGGTTGCCCACCGAAACCTGGGATCTAAAGAGTGGGCTGATTTCGAAATCCCAGGAGAGCCGGAGCCAATTTGCCCGGCGTTCCCGATGGCGCCGAGCTGAGAGCGAGGAGGGCACTTCAGTGCGTTTAGTTCTTGCGAGCGTATTCTCAGGCGTGTGGTTAGCGCTTGGCGTGAGCCTGTCACCGGCGGCCGCCGCCCCGAACGTGAGCCCGGCGGCGGCAATCGCGGCTCAGTTGAACAGCAACCTAGTCAATGTCACGGATTACACGGCAGCCACCGATCCCGAGCAGCTGCTCGGCGTACCGGGTGAGTACACGGCCAAGGCCGCTTTTGCTGACGCCCGCGGGGTGGTAGGGACAGTCGAGGTTTTTGCGACCCCCGACGATTTTGCCAATCGGCTTTTCACGATAAAGGCGCTTCAGGTGTCCCCGTCCGTTGAGACGGACCTGCCTGACACTGGCGATCCGACGGCCCGCGTGCTGGTGCGACTGTGGATTCCGCCGGAACTACCTCCGGATGCACTGCGCACGTATCAGGCGAACTTCGCGACCGCACTCGCGAACACAGGGTATCCAACGACCACACGCTGACCGGCTGCGATTCGCTGCGAATCACGTGCTAGGATAGCGCCCATGTCCGCGGCGGCCCCGCCGATGATGTCAAAGTCGTTCGATCTCGCCGAGAAACTGCGTCTGCCGTTTCTGATCGCCGCCGGCGTTCTGATCCTCATGGCGTTTCTGATCGAGCTTGGCGGCCTGGCTATCCGCCCCCAGTTCGGGCCGGCGGAGCAGTCGGAGTACGCCAGCCAGGCCACAAACGGGGCATATGGCGCCGACCAGTTGATGGGGCATTCGCAACCCGGTCTCGGTATTCCGGCGCTGGCACTGGTGGATGCGGTCGTCGTGTTCACCATGGTGCTCACCATCGGTGGCGTGATTCTGCCTCAGAGCCTCGAGGGTCGCATCCAGGGAGTCGCGACGCTGATCTTTTCGATCATCGTCATCCTGGCTGCCGTCGTCGCGATCTTTTTCGCGATCGGCCAGTTGATCCTCATGATCACGTTGCTTCTCGCCTTCCCGTTCGGTCCGCTCGTCTACCTGGCGCTTTTCGGCTTCTTCAACCGCACGGGGGCTTCGGCTGCTCTGTCTGTGCTGATGCTCTTGAAAGTGGCATTCGCGGTGTGCCTTGTACTGGCTCAGCAGCGATTCCTGCAGAACATCGGGTTGGTGCTGCTGGTCCTGACCTCCCTGGTCGCGTGCATCATCGTGAGCTTCCTGCAGGGGTTGGTGCCCAGGCTACTGGTCAGCATTACGGACTCTGTCGCCGCAATCGTGGTGGGGATCATCGCCCTTATCTGGACGGTCATTCTGTTGATCGCCTCGATCCCGGCCATCTTGAAGGCGCTCAGGCCTGGTCGCTAAGCGCTAAGCGCTAGTCGCTGGCAAGTTTGACAAGACACGCCGCCGTCGGCGGCACACACGTGATATCCACGGCACCGCCATTCTGGCTGATGTCAACTTGCACTCGCCCAACCTCTGGCGACGTTGCCGCGGTGGGAGTTGGCGTGAGCTGGACCGTGGAGTGCACTTCTCCCGTGCTGGGGCTGTCATTGACCGGCCGAAACGCGATCTTTACCGCGGAGCCTGGCGTCGAGCCCGCTTTCAATTGTGCGAACGTGGCCCGCCGAACGCGGCGGATATTGTCGTCAGACTTCAGCACGATGAACGTGCGGGTTTGATTCGGACCGACCAGACAACCCGTAGTGAGGGTGACGCACGCCGTGGACTCGCGCACGTCCTGGAGCGTAAGTGGCTTGGTTATGAGACTCCCGGCAAGACCCTCCACGTTTTTCTGAGCGCTCGACAGATCCCCGGAGCCGGCGCTGTTATTGCCGCAGGCTCCGAGGCCAATGCTGATAAAGAACAGCACCACCAGCAGCACGCCAAGGCCGATGACGAGTTTGACCGACACTCAGAACCTGGCCCCATTCTCTAGCAATTGATGAATGGCGGGAATCCCTGGCAGAATCCGATCGTCACGTCAACCGTCGAGTTGCGCCGAACCTGCGCCCCCGCGGGCGGAGCCTGTGCGATGACGAAGTTTTGGGGGACCGGCTGGCCAGGCAACGGGACGCGGTTGACGCTGCCGAGCCGCAGGCGTGCCTGGGCGAGCCGTTGCTGGGCCACATCCAGCGTCACCTGGGTGATGGGTGGCACCGCGACGAGGGGGGCTTCGAGCACCAGGTCCACCGCGCTGCCCTGCAAGGCTTTCGTATCCTGCGCAGGGTTCTGCCGGATAACCGTGCCCGGCGCAGCATTTGACACGTCATCGGTTACCGCGCCAACGACCAGGCCCACGGCGGCCAGGGCGGTGGTCGCATCATTGCGATTGCTGCCCACAACCCGCGGGACGCTGACGCGCGCGGCCTCGAGTACCAGGTCGACTGCGCTGTTGCGTGGCGCTGGCGTCGCCGCGCCCGGCGCCTGTTGAATGACGGTCTGCTCCGGCGCGCCGGTCACCCGCTGTGTCGGAGTGCCAACGGACAGGCTCGCAGCCTGCAAGGTGGCCTGCGCGACTGGCAGGGTCTGCCCGACGACGTTCGGCGTGGTGACGTTGCGCAACAGCAGAAAGGCGACCAGGCCACCGATGATCAGCACGGCCGCGCCAACGCCTATTGCGATCCACAACCACGGCAGCTGCTTCCACCAGGGGGGCGGAGGTGGTGGCGGCCGGTCCTCGGGCACCGTGAAGCTGACGGCTGGGCCCGCGGCGTACTCCTCGTCCGGGTTTGCGGTCCCTCGCACGTCGAGACGGAATCCGTACGTGCCGCCCGCCACGGTCGCCGGTACGGCGACGTGGACGGGGACTTGCTGAACCACGCCGGGGCTGAAGTCTCGCTCCGGTTGGTCAACCGTGAACCAGTCGGCGACGGTCGGCGACGCCACCACGACCTGCGTCCTGGCGTGCAGCGCGCGGCTGGTCAGATTGCGGATCGAGTAGGACGAATCACCTTTTCGGTCAGTGAGCTGGACGGTGGACGACGCAACCGTGATCTCGAATGCGCTCGCCGCGAGCGTCTCCTCCAGAGGCTCGACGTCGCGCACCGATTCCTCCTCGGGCCCGTTCATTGCGCGGGGTGGTCCGGCATGGCGAACTGCAGCTCAGCGGTAGCGTAGGCTGGCTTCTGCGCGGCGACAATGTGTTCGATCAACGACTGATACGGCGCGGCAGCCGCCGGCGCGGTCACGCGCAGATGAAATGGTTGGGGGCGACCCGTCTGGTCAGGCACCTGCTCCTGAATCTCGAAGCCCACCAGCCCCGTCGAAGTTTGGAGGAACTGCTGCAGCCCATACGCGGTGCCGCGCCATCGGGATAGCGGAACTGCAGCGGCGATCAGCTCGCGAAGCTGGCCGCTGCCAGGCGCATAGGTCGCCGACTCAGCCGGTTCATCCCCCGTTGCAAAGAGCCACTCGAGGTCTAACCAGCGTGCCAGGAACGGCACGAATCGCTCGGGCGCTCGGTAGGCATCGAAGTAGGTGTCGAGATGGGCCAGGGCATCTTCCGACGGCTCTTGCAGGCCTGCCATGGCTTCTATTAAAGCCGCCAGCGGACTGCCGGGCTGGGACGTCCGCTGAAAGATCTCGGGTAACAGGCGCCTGATTTCAGCTGGCCGCATGTTCGCTTTCTACAGTAATGTCGTGGTCGCCAGAGCAGAGCAGCCAGGTCTCGGGCAGATTCACCGTCTCGACGAACTCGGTCTGAGATACGCGCTGGTACGCATTCCCACCGTCAAGGCTTCGGAACACTCCCCGCAACTCGACAGCCTCAGACGTCGGGTCGTGGCCCTTGACGCCAGCCATGACGATCGTGGTTGGCGCCTGCTCGGCGCTGCCGGCCCCCTGATGCACTTCGGCTTCGACCGTGCCTGGCCAACGCGGGTTGGTGGCTACGCTCTCGACTGTTTGAAACTGAAACTTCTCGCGCTCGCGCAGCGGCAACCCCGACCCGATGGCCGGGACCTGCCAGCTATTGTCGATTGTTCGCGAGTCGAGCCGGAGCGCACCGGCGTGATGCGAGGCCGCAAAGACCGTGCTATCGAGGAACGCGAGCGACCGAACGCTGCCCCCCGTCCAGCCTTTGCCGAATGCTTCCCAGCCCGTCGGCCAGGTCTGGCCACCCGTCAGGTCCCAGCGCCAGCAACCCTTGCCTTCGTCGCCGCCAGCAACGGTCTCGCCCGCCCACAGAAACGTCCGGGGGCCGAGGTACTGAACCGCCAGGACCCGGACGTCCTCACCCACGAGTGCGATGTTATGAAATGATCCGCCTCGGCCGCCCTCGGTCGACAGGTACACGCCGCCTGAGTTCTGAGATGCCACCGCGACACTCAGTGGACCGCTCATATCAGGTGCGGACGCGATGCTGTACAGCGGCAGACTCTGATTCGCGGGATCGACAATGACCGGGACGGCACTGCCGTTGGTCACGAGCGCCAGCTCGTACAAACCCCGATCCGTGGCAAGCAGGAGGAATGGCACGTTGTCGCGCTGCACCCAGGCGAGGTCCTGGACGACAAACCCGAAGGGGTGGTCCTCGGCGTCCCACGTCTCACCGCTGTCATGCGATGTGTGCACGCGCGAGCCAGTGCCGTCCGTCGTCCGGACTGCAACGGCGAGCAGACCTGGCACCTGCGCATGCGGGCGGATGCGATCGACCTCGCCCTCGACGAATGTGCCAATCTGTTCCCAGCTGTCACCGTTGTTCAGGGAACGAAACAGGCTACCGCCACTGCCGGCGTACCAGGTGGATTCCTGGAACGGATCGGCCGCAACGCACCCGACAATCTCAGGCACCGACTCGACCTTCAACTTGACCCGATCGATCCAGCGGACGCCGGGCTCGCGCAGTGCGATGTCGTACACGTTGGATGCGCGCAACGCCTGGCCGAACTGCCAGCCGGTGCTGTTGAGAGGCGTCGGCAGCGGGCTGATGGTCTGGTTCAGGCGCTCCAGCACCCGCCCCTTCACCGCATCGGGATCCTCCTCGCGCCTCACCACAATGCGAGCGGACACCTGGACGGGCTTGTAGTGCGCCCAGTCGACCTGGCACACGGTCCCCAGCGGGCGGCGTTGCTCGAGGGCGCTGACAACCGCGCCGAGTGCCTCTGGAGTCTGATGTTGCTGCAGCGCGGCGATGGTGACCCGTCCGGCTGGACGTTCCGCGTCGGGCAGGTCGGGCACCAGTAGCACTTGGACCGTGCCCGGCTGAGCGAATCGCCAGAGCTCAGCGCGCGTAAAGGCTCTGGCTCGAGCGACCCCACTGGCAGTCCGCGTAGCAACGAGCTCATAGTCGGTAGCCGTGATGACGCTTTCCAGAGAGTGCAGCGTCTGGGGTCCGCGGACACGGGCGTTCTCCGGGGTTTCAGCCGCTCGGCCACCGGTGGCCGGTTCCGGATTTGAAACCTGGAGATTGACGCCTTGAATGGGGTCCTTGATCACGCTGAGCGTTCCGGCTGTGACATTACCGGCCGGCCCACCGCCGCGACGGTACCACAGGCAGATGTAGCGCCCAGCCGGGGGAACCTCGGCCAGGGCTCGTGGCTGATCTGACAGGTGTCCGTTTGCCTGCTCCATTCGCGCAGCCGGCGCGAAGGTGATCAACCCGGCGGTCCGGTCGGCGATGTACACGAACTGGTCCGTGCCGAGGTTCGAAAAGCTGGACACCTCGCGCCAGATGCGATACGTGCGGCCATCGTGTTCGACCGCCACGACTCGCTCGCCCAGCTCCGATGGTTGCGCCTCGACCCCGACCAGCAGGTCCAGTCCGTCGGTGGTTGGCGCGATGATCGGTGGCCGTTTGGCCGCAACCCACTGGCCCGGTAAGCCGGTCCCCTTTCCGGCGTCCTCGGCATCCATCTGGTCGCAATGCAGCGCCACCACGTCCGCGTCGGTGCTGCCAGCCGCAATCGTTACGGCTTCGACGGTTGTGAACACGGGCGCGTCGGCGGTTGCATTGGGGCGACCGAGCGTCACGCGTGTGCCCCGAGGAATGGCCAGCGCATCTGATCCGGCGGTCTCGCGATGGAAGCGCAGCGTCGCCTGGGCCGCGGCCGGCGGCCTCAGCCGCACGCCGATGAGATTCAGGAACTCGACGTACGCCTTCTCGGGGAGTCGGTTCAAGCGATACAGCATGACTTCGGTCAGGTAGGCGAAGACGTCCACCACGACCATGCCCGGGTCGCTCGGCGAAAGGTCCGTCCAGCCTGGACAGCTCCGAATGATGAGCGCCCGAGCCTCGGCTACCAGCTGGTCGAAGCTGCGGTCATCCAGGTTCGGCACTGGCAACGGCATCAAGCCACCTGCCCGGCGAGATTGACGGCGACCGTCAACTCGCGCACCTGTTGTGTCGCCCGCACCCGATACAGCAGGCCGATGTACATGACGTTACCCGAATCATCAGGGGCCTGTCGGCTTTCCAGCCACGCCTGCAGGTTGGCGACATCCCTCTGCGCGTCGAGCCGAAGCACGTCGATGCGCGGTTCCCAGCGTTCGAGCGCGCTTCGCACATAGTGGATGGCCAGACCCGCGGTCGTGTCATCGTTAGGCGAGAAGATAAGCCGGTTGAGGTAACAACCGTATAGCGGCCGCATGACCCGCTCCCCGGGCACGGTCGAGATCAGCAGCAGGATCGCCTGCCGCACCGATTCGTCCTCCTTGACCATGTCGATCCCGCCTGTCGCCGAGATGTGGAGCCCGCCCGCGTCCTCCGGCACGTCGATACCGGGGAGCAGGAATCGCCAGGCCCGAAATCGCTCGCCATTCATGTTGTGCTCGACACCAGGTCCTGGCCGGGGCGAACAACATGGTATTTGACGACTCCGGGCGGAGTGCCGTCGGTCAATCCGGTGACCGTGTCCAGACATACCCGCCGCCCGTTCACGCGCAAGAGCCCGGAATAGCCAACCTCGACCGGGAGCGTGGTCGTGCACGGCTTGATCGTGAGGCCAACGTTTGGACAAGCCACGATTGATTTGCCCTCGGGATCGATCTCCACCAGCACCTTGCGGCCGCCGATTGTGACCAGCGATTGGGAGCCTGAGATGCTGACTTTGCCCAGTTCGTGCGCGCACACCAGGACCGCGTCCTCTGTCAGGAATTTCATTCAAGCCGTCTCAAAATCGATGGACTGCGCACGAATCAACACCTTCCGACCGGGCGCTTCTACGAGCAGATCTACCGCGGCGTGCACGACCGCGCGTGCAGGACCGAGCTCGATGTAACTCCCCGTCTGGTCTTCGACGCGCAACACGCGACGGGCATCGTCCAGCAGTATCCGCTGGCCGCCGGGTGTCTGAAAGTTGTAGCGCTGCACGCGCGCACCTTCGACACCACTGTCCGGTGGACCCTGGACGCCGTACAGTCCGCCGATAACCACGCCCTGGCCGGGGTCCTCGTGCGCGAGCAGAACCAGAACCTGGTCGTCCACGTCCGGCAACGCGACAAGTCCCTTGTCCCGCCCAGCACCCGGGCACACGACCTCCATCAACTCGGTCTCCACCCCACCGTACGTGGGCAACGTTACCCGCACCCGTCCGAGGTGCTGCGGATCGTCGACGCCGATGACCACGCCCACCGTTGCGCCCGCGCCCGTCACACGCGCCGGCGGCATCAGCGGTGCGCTCGACACCTCCGTAATGAACCCGTGCCTGGCGTCAACCGTATGCGTGACACTGGTCAATACGTATCGGCCGGCAACCGCGTCGGCAACTCCCGATACTGTAACCGGTCGCCCCGCGCGTAAACGCGCGTCGCCGTCGGCGACACCCCACAGCGTGACCTCACCGGCTACACGCAGGTCAAGCTCCGCCTGGGCGAGTCCGTCGGCGTAGCTATCCTCCGGCGTACCTTCGTCCAACAGGTGACGCGTTCCAGTGCCGCCCACCTGCTGAGGTGCTACTTCGGCGCTCACGCGCCGCCCGACTCTCGGGTCCTGCGCGCTCCCGGAGTGGGACTCGCTGCGAAGCGGGTCCCAGCCGGCGGTGGTGACCTCGCGGCACGCCGGATCGCCGTTGGCTTCGAGCCGCGCTTCCAGCAGCGATTCCCCCAGTACCAGCGGCACGGGATCGTCAATGCCTTCCAGGGTTAGCAGGTGCAACACATCGTCCCAGACAACGAGGTGCAGTCCAGCGCTGGCGGCGAGTGCGACCAGCAACTCCAGGTCCGATTGGCGATGCTGAATGACGCGTTGCCACAACGGACCGTCATTGACTGCCTCGACGCTGAGACCCAGGTCGCCTGCAAACTCTTCCGCCAGCTCGCGCACGGAAACGGATACGTGCGCCCTTGGCGACTGCCGCTTGCGGAGCCGGTGCAGTGGATCGTACGCGCGCACGCGCAGTCCAATTTCGTGGCCAGGATCGTAGACATATTCAACCGCGGTCACTTCGCCGACGAACAACGCGTCCGCTGCACCCTCGCTGCGCACATCCAGACGGGCGCCCGGCGTAAGCCGGTCAGCGGCATCTTCAGGTGGACCCGAGAAGTGCAGCTCACACAACGTTGGCATCGACAGCCGTTGCTGAACCCGCACATCGGTGAGCGTGCTCCCAATCCGCTCCTCAAGCGAGTCGCCGTTGGTCTGGACTTCGATCCGTGGAATCGAGACGACGGCGCTCATGTCGACCTCGTTACGCTCGAGGCGGATGGAACGCGCAACACTTCGCCAGGAGCTAGCCGAAGCGGGTCGTCAACGTCGTTGAATGCGGCCAGCAGACGCCAGAGTGTCGGATCGCCGTAGTACCTTGCGGCTAGCTCGTCCAGGCGCTCGGTGCTGGCGCCCGGATCATCCGGTCCGCCATCACCACTGGCGAGCACCTCGTGGCTACCGATGTCTTCTGAAGGAGGCAGGTCGGGCAGGTCCTCGGGTGCGAGCTCCATCGGCGGCTGCGGTTCTCGGTCGTCGTCAAGTGACGGCGTAGCCTCCGGCTCGGCCACACGTACGAGGCGCATGCGGAGCCACGATCGACGTGGAGCACCCTCCGGCGTGAAGTATTCGACGCGTTCTGCTACGGCCTCGACGAGGCACGGCAGGTTCCAGGACTTGCCCCAGACGAAACGGACGACGCGCGGGTGCCCCCAACCATCATTCGCCGGCGCGTTTTCCGCCAGGTCCCACAGCGGACGGGTCAGGTCGCGGACGTCGTCCGACGTGATTGACGAGCCCGCCAGGGAAACGTCGAAGAGCAAGTCGAGCTCGAGCTCCATCCGTCCACCCCCGGTGTAGAGGAGCGGGTCATCTGCGAGGCGGGTCCCGGTCAAATACCCACTGAGCGATTGGCGGCGGCGCAAGCCGGCCACCCGACGCGTAACGACGGTCTCCGGGTTGAGCAAGGCGCCGAGCCGCTCACCGGTTTCCTCGATGAGGAAGGCTACCCGCTCCATGGCATCCCACGCTGCTCACGGTCCAAGCGTTGCAGGTGACTCCAGGTCCGCAAAGCGGCTGCGGCGTTCTCACTCGGCGCCTCGTCAATCGGCAATAGCGTCGGCCAGGCATTTTGAAGTGTCCAGGATGAGCTCACCGTTGCTGCCGAGTTGTCCGCACGCCGGGGTGGGAGCGGCGGCCACGTCTGCGCAACGGTGTGCCTGGCAACCTCCGACGGCGTGCGATTCGGCAGCGCCGCGGGAGTTTGCACCGTCGCCGGCGATCGTGGCAGCTCCAGATCCGGACCCTTGCGTCCTGCCCGAGACCGATCACGTACCCCAACCGCCAGATCGGGCGCTCTGGAGGGCCCGGAGCCGGTGCGTGGGCGCGGGAGCGGCACGATCGTGAGGGCTGGTTGCCGCCTCGTTGTCGGGATTGAAACGGGGTCAGATATTTGCTGCGGCGGGCGAGCCACCACTATCTGGTCTGGATGGGTTCGTCCTGGCCGGCGGGGCTCGATTGATACCGCGGCCGCTGCAAGCGGGCGTATGGCACGTGCACGCGCGGGCATCGGCAGCTTTTTGCGGTTGGCTCTGGGTGCAGGCGTGCCCATGGCTGGCCGAGGTGCGTTGTGTGGATGTTGCGGCCGCGGGCGGAGGGGCTCGGATGCCCTGTCGCGGCGTTTCGCCACGACCGCCGTCGGGCGCATAGCTGCAGACGGACGTTGCTTTCGATTCGCCGGTAGCGGTACCACCAATCGCCGCGCCTTCGGGACCTGATGCGGCTCCGAGTTCGCCGATTGCAATCGAGCCTTCCGAGCGGCAGGCGCCAGGGGCGCCACCTTGAAAGCTCGGCGCCGCCGGCCGGAGGTCGGCCGCTTGAGCGAATCAGCCAGAGACGACCGCTGCGCACGCTTTGGCACGATCACCAGCGGCACACCACCTGGCTCGAGGAGTTCAGGCGCATCCCGCCGCACGCGTTCGAGCCATTCGGCGGGAGGGTCACGCCGCACGCGTGCCAGCCACTGAGGTGGGGGTTCGTAGCCTTCAGTCGTCGCGGCGCCAGGCCCGACCGGTACCACGGACAGCAGGTCCGGGGCAGGCGACGGACGGCGCCGGACGTGACCCAGCAGACGTGCTGCCCAGTCGAGCAACCTCCGTCCGGCGAGCACCGGTCCGGCCGTCTGCCAGTCAGGGTTCACATTTAGCCCTGCCGCTCAAGAGTCTCGAACACCAGTGTCAACGTATCGATCGCAACCTCCTGGGCAAGCGCGTCGAGAGGAGCGGCCCGCCAGGCGCTAATCCAGGCGTTGCCGAGGTCATACCGCATCACTTCGTCAGTGCCGTTGGGTGCGACCATGATGATCGAAACGTTCTGGCGAGTCACGTTGCCGCCGACGGCGCTCTGGAGCCATTCCCAGAGCTCGCGCGAAGCAGATAGCCCATAGCGCAACGTGACGTCGTCGTATTCAACCTGACCGGGAATGGCGTGGATGACCTGATTGTTGCCGCCTTCGCGATAACGGATCGCCTGTACCCGGACGCCAAGGCCGGTGCACTCGGTGAAGTGGCCGGTGGTGACGCCCCTGATCTCGAGCTTGAAGTTGTACGCGCGATACGGATCGATGAAGACGCCCGGCGTAGCACCAGATGGCGCCGGGGCGGGGGCTGGAGGCGGTGCTTCGGCCATTATGCTGCTCCTGCGGTCTGGACTTCCGCGCCCTGCGCGGATTGGCTGATGCGGAAGACGATGAACTCCGCGGGCTTAACCGGAGCCGCGCCAATGATCGTGACCACCTGGCCGGCATCGATGGAATCAGGTGGATTGGTTTCGTCGTCGCACTTGACGAAGAATGCCTCCTCAGGCGTGCGGCCCATGAGGGCTCCATCCCGCCACACGCGCAGAAGAAACGCGCTGATGTCGCGGCGAATCGACTTCCAGAGCGTGCGATCGTTGGGTTCGAACACGATCCAGTTGGTGCCGAGCGCGATGGACTCCTCGATCATGCTGAACAAGCGGCGGACGTTGAGATAACGCCATTCGCTCGCGGAGGCTGCAACGGTGCGGGCACCCCACACGCGAATGCCCTCGCGTGGGAAGAAGCGAATGACGTTGACGCCGGCCGGATTGAGGACTTCCTGCTCCTGGCGCGTGACGCGGTAGGTCACGTTGAGGGCGCCGTTGACTGACTCGTTGGCGGGCGGCTTGTGGACGCCGCGCGTCCCGTCGGTGCGTGCCCAGATACCGGCCATGTGCCCTGATGGAGGGACATCGACGAGGGTGTTGGGCATGAGTGGGTCGCGCACGGTGATCCACGGGAAATACAGTGCGCCGAAGCCGGCATCCGATTGCCGCGGGCGCAAGCCGCCCTCGGGCGAGCCGCCGGTGGGGTCTGCCGCGGCGCCGCCACCTCCACCTCCCGCTCCGCCGCCTCCTCCTCCACTGCTACCGCTACTGCTAGCGCCTGCGCCACTACTGCTGGCGCCACCACCACCTCCGCCCCTGGGCCGGCTCGGCGCGGTCGCCGTAGCCACCTTGGTCAGGTCCTCGATGTCGGCGACGTTCTGAGGCGGGTCGAGGATGGCGACGCGGTTTTTCATGTTCTCGCAGTGCGTCAGGAGTGCCTCGTATGCGGCGACGTCGGCGTAACCGGGGGCGGCGACGATGTGGACATCGTCGACTTCCTCCAGCACGTCAACGCCCTGTCGGGGCCGACCGCCAGTGCCACCCCCGGTGAGCGCCTGGCCCTGGGGAACGGCAACGATGTAGCAACGCTGTCCGCCATTGTTGAAGAAGCCGAAGACAGCATTGGAGAGCGGAGTGCTCGCGGCACCCTCGGCAGCGAATTCGCGGCAAAACTGTGACCAGTTATTCACCGCAATCGCGATGTTCTGGCGGGCGTCTGCTCTGGGCGCTACGCCGAGAAACGCGGCGGTGCTGGTGCCGACGGCCTCGATCGGCCGCGGTCCGCCCGCGACTTCTTCGACGTAGATGCCTGGCGCTAGATAATTCGGCATTTCAATCTCCCGACAACTCAAGATGAATGACGAACGGCTCGCCTGGCGCGGTCGGTCGCTGGACGGGCACGCTGACCTCCCGCCCCTTTGCCGCGATCCGCAGCACCAGGGCGATCGGATCGGCCGGAATGGTCGCGAACCGGAAATATCCCTTCGTGTCAGTACGCTGGCTGATCTGCAAGCTCGGCAGCTCCACCAGCGCATCCGAAATCGGCAGATCACCCGGCCCGACAACGCGTCCGTACAGGCTGCCAACCGGACTGGTGTTTACCACCAGAGGCCCACGGACGTACTTTGCGGGCGGCTGCGCAAGGCCTTTGCGTATCGGTACGCGCAGCAGAAATGAGGGTCGCGGCGGCGTGCCGAAGGCGGCCCACTCCGAACCATGAAGCGGCTCGAGATCAACCTCCACATCCTCCCGTGACATGGCCGCAAAGACCAGCTCACCGAGCACGCGGTGCGTCTCGGCAAGCTCCGCGCCCCATGCCGTGACCAGATAACACAGCATTACCTGCAGCGGCGGTCGCGTGGTTCCACGCGCCGGTGGTCGTGGCATCAGGTGCAGCAAGTACATCGTCACGCCCTGTGCGGGTGGCGCGCTGCTGGGCGCCTCGAAGTGGACCTCGGCGCCGGGCACAACCGTCTGAACCCACGCCCGCAGATCGTCGTCCACTTGATCAATCATTCATCGCGTGCTCCCCCCACCGTCTGACCCGTCCTGATGTGAGC
>Ga0170475_113490113_pt1 | contig 14779 bp, 1 predicted proteins | sample Soicark_Litter_5_FD_111474 | JGI IMG/M metagenome (GOLD analysis project Ga0170475, IMG submission 111474) | Avena fatua rhizosphere microbial communities from Hopland, California, USA. Combined Assembly of 48 SPs | reverse complement strand
CGTTTCCGACGAGCTGCCCTCTCTCACTCCTGCTCCCGGTTTGAATGGCAGCTCCTGCGCCTGCTGAAGGAGTCGTCGCAGCTCCATCCCCTCCTAATCCAGCTGATGATATTGAGCTTCTCAATGCTTCAGATGAATTTTTCCACCAATCATGGGTTGACTACCATTTAAAGAATAAGGCTGATGACAAAAAGAAGGCTGTCACTCGCCAATACAAAAGCGAAGTAATGTTTAGCGACCGCCTAGGTGTTGAAGAGGAATCCAGAAAACAAATTGTTGAACAAGTTGTGGCAGAATTGCGCGATGATGTACATTGGCTTGGAACAGTTAATAATCCTGGTGCGGATGCATTTACCAATCTTTTGGAACGTCGTTTACAAGTATTAGAACGTGCTCATTCAACTATCCGTCGCGAAGCACAACGCTTCTTTCAAAATTTGAAAGAAAATAAGGAAAAGCTTGGTATTCAGGAAGGTTTAGATAGTACTGCTGTTGGTCTTCAAGGCCTAATTGCTGTTATTTTAGTACTGATCGATTCTGTTGGTGGTGTTGTTAGTGAAGCTGTTATGGATCAATTAATTATTCTTCTTCAACAATTAAAACCTTTATCATTAGTAGGACTTAGTCCATCTGTTGATCATGGTCTTGAACCTGTTATGACTTATCTTGCAAAATCTATTCAGGAGAAACAGAATGCAAAGTCTTGTCGTCTTCTCTTCCTATTTGCAATTGCACGTGGCTCTTCATCAGCTCTTTTGGGATTAGTTAACTCTTTATTAGCTTTTCCTTCTGCTACTACTCTCCCCATTAGTGCAGATATTCGATCACTAGCATCATTCAAGTCTCCAAAACAGATTGAAACTAAAGAATCAAAGAAGGAAAGCAAGGAAAGTAAGGATGAGAAGGATCAGAAAGAGGGCAAAGAAGGCCGTACTCTTCCTATCACACCTCATGCGATCATCTCAAAATACGGAGATGTTAAGGGTGATTTGCCTGCTCATTCTGCGGCTGCCTTAATCTTGGGTCATCTTGACCGTTTGAGTGCGCCATATGCTATTAATCCTGATGTCGATCGAGCAGTTCAAGATGTTGTATCTAGTGCACCTCTCTGTGTTGATCTTAAACCTCAAACAATCAAACACATTTTCCAGAGTTTAAAGAATGCTCACAAAGGATATTATGATGCTTCCCATGGCGATGATGCTACCTTTTCGATGCAAATGTCATTATTTGTTTCTTCACTTCGTCTTTTTAAAGTTCATATTGGGCAAGCTGTCTTAGCAAATATCGGTCCTCAGGATTTGGGTCTTGCAGATGAGTCTGTGACATGGTTACGAGAGTTGGTCTTACAATTATTAGCCAAACCACCAGCAGAGCGTAAAGGCCTTGTGCTTGAGGTCGAAGCTTTAGGTGCAACTGTCAAGCAAATTGCATCAGATTTAATTGCTTGTTCTTTTCAGTTCTTCTTCTCATCTCTCACTGCAAAGATGACCTTTGTTGCTGACGTCTTAAAAAAACTCCAGGCTTCTTCACCAACCTCATCATCAGATGTCGAGAGCAATCTTCTAAAGTTTCTTCTTCCTGTTCTTCAAAGTCCTGATACTGGTTATCATTTAGTACAATTCATTGAAGCTAAGGAAATTCCAAAGGATATTGCTGCAACACATCCCGTTACTGAGTTCTTATTGACTCTTTTGGATATTGTGGTTCCTGCCACTCAGCGTTATCTCGAAGGAGGCTCAAAGGAAGACTTTGAGCGTCTTGCTGATCCTTGCACTCGTGTTATCTGTAATTTTCAACGCCATTTATTTGCTCAAGTAACGAACCTCTTCCGTCAAGAATCACCCTCTTCGTTTAATGAGATGTTATCCTTCCTGAACATTTTAACCATCTTCATTGAGAGAGTATTCGAAGTTAGCTCAAAACTTCTTGATACTGTTGATGGATTATTTACCGCAAGTGGTGATGCTCGTAAAGCACAATCAATAGCCGAGAAGGTCGAACATTCATTCATCACCAAGATATTATGGCCTCTTGTTACGATGCTCTGTCAATACTATCGGTCAAATAAAGCTACTGCCTTCCCTGAGATTGCAGTTCCATTTTTGGCGCCTTTCTTAAAGAAATTGGATACTCTGTCAGCTCGCTTCAATAAATCCTTCCCAGGACCTTGGTTAGTAGAAAAGCAACGCCTGATTCAGTCTTCCCATCCATATGATGCTAAAGTGAAGATTGATGTTATGAGAGAAATTCGCATCCCTGGAGCAGCCCGTCTTCGAATTACTTTTGATCCTCGTTGTACACTGGGTGCTGATGCTTCTATTCAATTCTGGACTAAAGCAGATAAAAGAGAGCAAGCTAGTGAGCGGATTACAGGCGCAGCAGGCGCATGGCCTGGTCCATTAAATGTCAATAGTGGTGATTCGGTTTGGTTACAATTTACAACTACTGGTGTTGTTTCTCCTACATCATCAAGTAATTGGGGTTATGCTTTTGTAATTAGTACACAGGTTGAGGAACCTCCTTTAGCATGGGCTCGAGATCTTCTGTTAACCGTTTCATGGCTTGCTGGTGCTCAAGCTGCTCGTCTATTACGTGGTACTGCTGTGGAAGATGATGAGAAGGCTGTGCTGGTTGAGGGTAAAGTCAGCACTGATGACGCTCTTGGTGCAAGTCAGGACACAACATGGTGGAACATGTTTCGTAGTGGTGTTTCTGAGGAGTTTGGTAAAGCTGACGCAAAAGCACGCAAGGCAGATGATGATAATTTCCTGGAGGAATTACTCCGTGATGAAGGTCCAGGAGAACGATTTATGCAAGCAATGGAACGTGTTTCACCACCAAAACGAAAGACACTTTTACCTTCAATTAAACCTGTTGCTATCAAGATGACTCGTGAAGTATTGGCCGTCTTATTGAAGCATACCTTCAGAACTTCTGAAGCACGTTTAATAGCTACTAGTGAACTTCCAAAACCAGTTGTATCAAATGAACTAACTGAATTATGGCTTGCTGCTAATAATACTCCCACTCTCTTGGGAACATTAAAAGCACAAGGAACTGATATTGATGAATTCGCTCGAGCCGTTAGTGAGCGTGTCCAATTTTTATTGGATCCAAATATTTTCCCAGCCTTAGCTACTGATGAAGATTATTTTGTCTTTCCACAGAGTCGTTCTCGTTCTGCTTCATTAGCTCCAGAAGGTGACAAACCAACGTTAATTCGTACTCCTTCTGGAAGACTTGTTCCTGGTGCTGCTGAGGATACAAAGGTGACTCAAAAAGTATGGGGTAAGGCTCGTGTGGCTTTTACCATGCTGGTTGGTCGCCTTAAGAGCTACAAGCGTTTGAATGCCTTATTGCAAAGTCAAGAGAAGCGAAGACGTATGTTATTGAGTAAGGACCCAGAGGTGGCTCTAGCTCGTACATTAACAGCATTTCTCTTAAAACCAATTGGTAAACTTGATGTTAAACAACTCACTCGGGGTCTTTTGGCACAACGCAAGCGATCCGAAGATCGTCTTGCTGCATTACGTTTATACAAAGAATTAACTGAATCACTTTCTGATAATGAATTCGTTTTACAGGCTCTCCGTCATCTCGGTCAAGTATTTCGTGGTCATAGTATTGAAGGACAAAATGAAGAAGAAGCTAAAACAACTGATGTAGTCCTTTCACATTATCTCTCTCAGATTGAAGCTGGTGCATTAAAAGCTGCAAAGACTCTTTCTACAGGATTCTTTGGCTTGCTTTCATCTGTTATGACTCGTCTGAATCAGGATCCATTAGCATCAGTTCCTACTACTGCTCTTGTTAATGATTCATACAAACCTGGTGTCAGTGATCCTTCAGATGCTCTTCGTCGATTATTCTTCGGATTATGTTCATTGCAATGGACTTCTAAGGATATGGAGTCTATTGCACAACTTGGTGTTGCTCGTTTCTTAGCACCTCTTGTTGCAGGTCCTGGTATGCATGTGGAGGTTCTTGAACTACCATTTTATCGTGACACTATTCGTCCAAATATCACATTAACATATTCTCGTCCATGGAATACACGTTACGCTGCATGGAGTTTATTACGTTTGTTAGCTTATGTGTCTAAGGAAGATTTGCAAGAAGGCATTTTCAGTGTTATTTTGGAGCAACTCAAATTTACTTTATTAATGCATGAAGCGGAAGGAAAGAGGGATCCTACATTATTGGCAGAAGAATTAGCTCCTGTTAAGATTGAACTTGGCAAAAATGTTCGAACAATTGATTTAACTCCAGAACAATGGAATGAATCATCAGTTGGTACTGAAGCTGGTACTCGTGTTATTCCTCCGGGTTGGCGAATGGCTACTGAAGAAGAATGTGTTCAAGTTGCTAAATTGGGTGCTCGTTTCGGTACTCACGTGTTCTTACATGCTGGTTGTTTGGAACAAGCAACTGCATATCCTATCAATTCTATCAACTATCAACCTGGAAGTTATGGTACAAGGTATTCATCTCAGTGGCTAGTAACGGCAAGTAATGGTGGTCGTCCAGGATCCGTCCTGCAACAGCCTAATAGCAGTGGTCGATATATCCTTATTAAAGATATGGATACTACTGCATTATATAAACCTGAAGGAGATCTTAAGCAATGGTGCTGTGCTGTGTGTACTTTGGTTAATAAACCAAATGTAAATACATGTGCGGCGTGTCATTCAGATCAACCTTCAGTAGTTGAGAAAAAGTCTGCCGATGGTAAAGACGAAGAAAGTGCACGTGCTTTAGATAAAGGACCTCGTCTCTGGACTCAGCGAGCAGAAGAAACTCATCTTATTGATGCTTCATTAAGTTGGTATATTAGTAATCTTGATGATGTTGGCCCCGAGGGTCTCCATCCTAAGCGTCTGACTAATCCATCAATGGGAGAACTAGAATTATTTGCTTCACAATTCTTATGGGTTCTTCTTCGATGCTGTGAAGAAGACAGTGCATGTCCTATACTTGGTACTTCGGATTGGATTGCATTATTAGTTCGTCTTGCTATGAACTTTAAATCACAATCTGCTTTACCAGCAGTTTTATCAAATCGTCTCCTAAGAAGAGTATTACCTCATGTTGAACCCGATAGTCCGTCATTAAAGAATCTTCCATTTGGCGATCGTACTTTTGCTGATGGAAAAGAATTTTTAAATTTCTTGTTGGATCATGTTGGTCATGGCTGTTTTCCATGGAAATTATTAAATAAAGAAGCACCAGAAGGGGCGATTATTAATGAACACTTATCGTTAGCTCGTGCTTTATTAGCATCTCCTAAATGGAGTAATTTATTGAATACCGAAATTGATAAAGGGTTAATTCATTTAACTGGAGTTCAACAACGATTAGGAAAACTTTATGATCAAATTGTACAACAAGATCGTGCTGCTGAAGCAAAAGCAGACAAAGAAGGCAAAGGACAGGATCCTCAAGAATGGCTTACAGCTGCAAAAGCTCTTCTTAAAAAGAGACCTGAGACTAAAGAAGAAAAAGAAGCAAAAGAAGCAAAAGAAGCAAAAGAAGAAGCAAAGGAAGAAAAGCTTGATATTCTTGTAGAATCTGTTCATTTTCGGGAGCTTTTAAGTGCATTAACTATTTTGGGTGGTAACTTAGAAGATGTAAAAGAAGGTTCTCGTGTAATGGCTGAAGTGGAAGGTGAAACTCTACCAGCAACTGTTGTTCAGATTAAGGAAGAAAAAGAAAAGACTGAAATCAAGGTACATGCAGATGCTGGTGAAGTTGTTAAAGTTCCCTCTCTGAAGAAGCTTTCTAGCATCTCGGCTGTTCCATTAGCAAGTAAGAATTTAACTAAATTCAGTAAATTGGTTGAGATGTTGACTGAATTTCTCAAAACCTCTGTTCCGGAACCTCTTACCGACCCACGACCACCTCGATCTGCTAATGCCAACTCGTTATTTGGGCTCAAGGCATTGAGCGGACAGATTACTCGTCGTGTACTTCGTGTTCTTGTTTCTATTCTGGAGCAAGATCGTGATGAATCGGTTCCTGTTGCTTTAAGTCATAAGCTTCCACGTGTTTTATTGGATTTATTAAGCCGATTACCAAGTCCAGAGGGTGGTGGTGGTGCTGCTGGTAATAAATTAGGCTCTACCGATTCTCTTCAACAACGTTTGATTATGCTACATGCTCGTTTGGCCAAAGATCAAAAGGAAAATATAGAATCAAAGGATGGGGCTCCAGATCCTTCTGCTTCTGCTTCTGCTGCTGCTGCTCCTTCTGCTGCTCCTTCTGCTGGACCTGCTGCTGCTGCTGGTGGTGCTGCTGCTGGTGGTGCTGTCGAGGCTGCAGTTGATGATGCTGCTGATGGCGGTGAGGAGAAAAAGATGATAGCATTACTACCATCTGCTGTATATGCTGTTGGTAAAGAAGCACAGTACTTAGAGCCACTCTCTAAGGATAAACCATTAATAGCTGTACGATTTGGTGAGAAGAAGAGTGATGAGGTAAGTGATGCTACACTATGGGGAAAGATTCTCTATGGCCCTAGCTGTCCTCGTGAAGGAAGTTCTCAATGTCAAGTCTGTTTCCAAGAATTTGAAGATGATGTTGTTGAATCTCATTCAGCTTCGTGTTCTGGAGAAAGTGGAGAGGTCGCGTTTGGTATTACAAGTGAATCTGGGCTTAATGTTGACTTGAAGGCTGCTGATCGTAAAGGTTTTAGTGTAAATTGGCGTTTCACTTATCCACCTGTTGCATTGAAAATTCAACTTGGAAAGAATGTTCGAACCTGCAATTTAGGACCTGAAGCATTCAATGAATCATCTATTGGTACTGAAGCTGGATCAGCAACTATTCCAATGGGATGGCGTCTCGCAACTGAAGAAGAATGTATTGAAGTAGCGCGCTTGGGTGCTCGTTTCGGCACACATGTATTCCTTCATGACGGAAATCTTACTCAAGATAATTGTTATCCCATTATTTCAATGAATTATCGAGCAAACCAGGTTGGTCAAAGATTTGAACAGCGATGGTTTACTACTGCAACTAATGGAGGACGTGGTGGCTCGGTTCTTCAACAAAGTAGTAGTAGCGGTCGATATATTTTAATTAAAGATCAAGGAAGTGCTGATGCTAATAGTGATAAACCACTTGAAATGCTTCATTTTAGTAATCCTACAACAAATGTTGGAATACGATTTAATCTACTCAAGAAACCCGGTGATGCTAAAGCAACATGTAAGGTCGAAATCAATGACGGTAAGAAAGTAGTCGAAGACGAATTTAAAACGGAGGAAGCAGCTGCGACTAAAGTCTCCACAGAATTTTCTACATTTACATTTAAATCTAAGACGGCAAACAAATATTTATCTTGTACTCCTGAAGGAGCATACAGTTTAGTTGATGCAATTAAAGGCAAGAATGAACTCTTCCGTATGCTTTCAACAGGAGCCACTGATGAGTTTATAAGTATCTTTTCATTAAGTCGTATGGCTTATGTGATGGTGAAATCTTCACTGGGATTTCAAGATTATGTTGATTATGATGTGCATATGAAGAAACAATCTAAAGGAGAAGGATATCATTCATTCTTTACACCAAGACATAATCAATATCTTTCTGTTGGCGCAGATGGTACAAGTGTAACTTATGTCGGAGCTGAGAGTACTGAATGTTATTGGAAGATTGAAGCACGTACATCTGTTAATTCCAGGGTGGTTGCATTAGAAGATAAAGATGGAAAATTCTTATCTCGTCGATCTGGCTTTAGTTTCGAATCTGAAATTGCTAAAACAGAAGAATGGATCTTATTTGCACAACAAGATGAATGGAAAGGAAAATATTCATTAGTTTCTCGTTCTAATGGACAACCCGAATGGCTTAAAGTAAATTCTTCGGGCACTCCGACACTAGGAGCGAAATTTGATGAAAAAGAATGTTTATTCGAAATGGAAGAGAGAAAAGATGGTGTAGTTCGATTCTTCCGTCAAGAAGAAAAGAAACGATATCTTATTTCTTCATCAGGATTTTCAAGTATTGTTGATCTTGGTGCTGATGACAAGAAGGCTGATTTTAAACTTAAATCAGCAAGTGATCAATCTGGTTTTATTCCTACTTCAGTGGCTGTTGATCATAAGGCTCGTACCGCTCAGTTCTTCTTCAATGCTAAGCTTGTCTATACTATTAAACCTGGCATGTCATTCTCAAAGGGTTCAGCTGATCTCTCTTTCTTATCATCACAAGGTATTCAACATATTGTTGTTGGAAAGGGTAGTACAACAAGATTTAGTGATGTAGCAATATGGGATTCACCACTCGATGAGAAATCTATTGGGGGTGCTTTATCTGGAGCTGGCCTTAAACCGTGCGGTTCCTATCTGGAAGGTCCTCCTAGTGGATACTTAGAAAAACCCAAATCACGAAGTCTTAGAAATGTACTTCATTCAATTTCTAAGTTAACTCGCGCTAAGAGAGTGGATGAAAAGGAAGCAAAAGATTCTGATGAGATTATCCTAACTCCTGGTGATAAGTTAATCCAGAGTGGTGGTGTTTGCTCGGAATCGGGTGTACGTCTTCCACTCAAATCAAATGAAAATGTGTTCTCAATTGCGACAGACTTTGTTATTGATCGCAATCTGATTGGTAAACAAGGGACTTTGCTCTCTTTAATCGGTCCTGGTATAGCGGAAGGTAAAGCGGGATTTCAAATTAATATTAAACCAAAGACATTAACTGATGGTGAATGTGTTATTCGAGTCTGGGATGATAAGAAACAATGGACTTCATCTGTTCCTGTATCAGTTACACAACCACTGTTCTCTGATTTATTCAGTTTGAGAACAATCAAGGCGAAAGGTGCTGGTTACCTTTCTGCGAAACCGGATAGTAACTTTTACTTATCAGATACTGTAAAGGGTAATGAACAGCTTTGGCATGTATTTGAAGCACAAAAATACACCATGTTCCGTTCTGCTGCTTATAATCAATATATGATGCTCAAGAGTCGTTCTCTTCGTTGGCAAAATTATATTGATTATGATGTTGAAATGGAACTTACAAAGACTGCTGGTGGTTTTGTTAAGATCAAATCTCAACGTCATGGACATTCCTTGGGTTGGCGTGATACAACTCCTACATGGGTTGATGCTCCTGTTAATAACTGTGAATGGCTGATTGCTGATCATAAGAAAGTTAATGAACCTGTGGTTGGCTTCAGAAGTGTTAAATTTCCAAAAGCTTATATGGCCTGTCCTTCTGGGAGTAATGTTGTTGTAAAGGAAAGTTCTTCAGAAGAAGGAAAACTTGAAAATGATTTACGATGGATTGTCGTCAGTAATTATTGGCAGAATAATGATCGTGTTGCATTTTTACAACAAGCTAAGGATGAACGTCCTAAATGGCTTCAAGGTTCAAGTGTTCAAAATAACAATTGTAGTGATACTTTCTGGTATCAATTGGAAAAATTCCCTGATAGTACTGTTGCCATTAAACAGCGCGATGGAAATTATATTTGTGCATCAAGTATTAATGGATCTTTATCATCAACAAGTTCATTAGGACCAGAGGCTAAATGGTATATGATTCCTCAAATGGGTGGGTCAAGCTGGAGTAATGTATGTGCTGTTATTGATGGTAAAGCAGAACAGCCATCTATCCAGGTTTATTATAATGCTACCTCTATTGAAATTCTTCGCCAAGATAAACAAGGTGTTGATATTTCAAAAGTGCTTACTTGCACTCAGGGTGCTGGTGGCACTGCATTATTGGGTCCTGGTAAGAGTGTTTCATTACGACAAATTGCTGCTTGGTGGTTTGCACTTAGTCAAAAACAGGTGGCTGCTGCACGCAATGGTGATTGGAGTTATTTAGAGACTATACAAAAGATTGAAAGCCGAGTCAACACTGTCAGTCGAAACTTTGTTTTCTTCCCTGATGCACTTCCTGTTGATGCAGCTCTTAAGAATATTAAAGAGATTAAAGGTGCTGATCCTGCTAATGTACGTGGATCGCCATTAGGGCATTTCTTACTACCAGCTGGTAAAGGAATTGCTCTAACTACGGGTATTGTTCCTGGACAGGTTGTTATGCCTCAAGTTGATGAAGAAGAAAAAGAAAAGAAGAGTAGTTCCTCAAATAAACCAACTCCTGAATTAATTGCATTGCTTGCATCGCCTCAACTTGGTGATCAAATTATGATTAGTCAACATCCTCATATTCTATCATGGACTCCTAATCTATGGGGTCATAGTTGTGATCTTTGCCGAAGTAGTCAACAGGATTGGTTCCGATGCTCTCAATGTGATTTTGATCTATGTCAAAATTGCCGTGCTTCTCGAGTGGAGATTAAGGAAGTTAAATTACTCCCTACTCCTGGACGTAAGATTCCTAAAGCAAAGGAAGATAAGAAAGAGAAGAAGGAAATTGGCGGACAGGATCAATATACTCTTCTCGCTGATATTTGCTTCCCAGCTCTTCCTGATGCTGAGACAGTACTCTTTGATTTGGGTCAAGGTGGCTATCTAGCGGTTGATCAGACTGGTGCTGTATCACTTGGAGCTAAGAAAGCAGCTTCAGTTAAATCCGAACGTCCTGTGATTATCCCTCGTCAATGGCAACGTCTTGCATTAAGTGTTCATTTCGATGCTGCACGTCTCTATGTGGATGGTTCTCTTGCTACTCAATTAGTCCTTAAAGCTGATGTCATGAAGAAGGCTCAAGCCGCTGAAGAAATGCTTAGTGAAGGAAAGACTGCATCAGCTTCATCTACTGAAACTGCTCAATTAACAGCTGCTAATGCGATTGATGGACAAAGCTCTACAAGATGGTCAAGTCAATATCGTGATAATGAATGGTTAATGGTTGATTTGGGTGCTGCTAAAGATGTAATGCGTGTTCGTATTCGATGGGAAGTTGCATATGGTAAGAAATATCGTATTGAAGGATCTGATAATGAACGTGGACCTTGGACAACACTTCATACTGAAGAAAATGGTCAAGGAGGTGTAGATAATATTAAGCTTCCTGAACCAAAGCGAGTACGTTATGTTCGTATGTTTGGAGTACAAAGAGGATCACAACTTGGATTTTCAATATGGGACTTCCAGGTATTTGGTGTTGAGAGTCTAGAAGAAGAATCTAAGGATGTTGCGAAATCTGTTAAATATACTCCTCCTGATCACGGAGCTTTTGCTTTGGGGTCAGAAATTCAAGTTTATCCTGAGTCAAGTCCTGTTCCTACTTTCATTAAGCAAATTAATGTCTTGCTTCGTCCTACAAGTCCGAATAATGTATTGGCTTTGGGATCAGCAACGGATGATTTGGGTGAATGGAATCCAATGTCAAGTGGACATGAAGTGAAGCAACGTAATCAACTTCATACAATTATGAATGATATGGGTTATCCTAAGGCTTGGGCAATCTTTGCTTTATCTCATCACGCTTATGATATTGTTGCGGCTGTACTCTATGTCAACTCACGTGATGGTAAGAAACTCCTTGAACAACAAGATAAAGAGCGAGAACATCGCTTGTTACTCTCAAGCTTAAGCTTGGCTGGATTTTTGATTGATGATTGCAAGGATGCATTGAAGCAATCCGATACAACTGATGGAGTTATCAGTTTATTATTGAAACGTGCTAACTATGGACCATCAAAGACTGCCTTAGACTTGAATGTTGAGGATGAAGATGAGAAGGCTGATGCATCATTATGGCAAGGAGATGGTATTCTTGAACAGGGTGAGAGTACAGAGGATTCCTTCGATGCTGGTGCGTTAACAGTTCCTGAAGTTCGTCGATGGACTATTAAGATTGAATCGGCTTTAACTCATCGTTATTCTCGTCAAACCATTCTTCTTCTCCTTAAAGCATGTACTGCAACTAGTGACAGTACTGAGCTTACTACGTCACTTACAAATCATTTTGGTTTAACTGCTCTCTCAATCCTTACTCGTTTATTATGCTTTTCTGGAGATGCAAAGGAACGTTCTTTGTTACGAAATACTATTACACAATCGTTAAGTGCTGACTTTTTAGCTGTTCGTGCATTACTACGAGAACAAGAAGAAAAAGCTGTAGATAGTGAAGGAAATGTTGATTTTAGAAAGGTTTTCTTACCTCGTGATCGTCTCCTCGATCGTTGTGCTGTAACAATGCAATTATTAGTTGAAGTTGTTCATCATATGATGACACTCGTGAAGCATGTATTGGATCCAGCAGCGAAGAATGTTGGAGAAATTAAAGACGAGAAAGAAGCATTGAATGTAAATGAACATCCTAATCCACGCCTTATTATCTGGATGTTATCTTTGTTTGCACAATTTACTAAAGATAATTATCAAGATGCTCTAGCTTCTGGTGCTTCATTCCAAAATGCGGTTCGTCTTCTAGGAAATATAATCTTCCCTAAAGCAACTGTTTCTTTACTTGTACAATTAGTTTGTCAATTCAAGGGTGATTTCAATATTCGCTTAGCAATGACTCGCTTATTAGCATACATCATTCGCTCTATCTCACAAGTTACTAATACTGAACCTCCTGCTCCTTCTCCTGTTCCTTCTCTTTCAAGTGCGTTAGTACCTGCTGCTGTTGAGAAGCGATCATTATTATTTAAGAATGAAATCTTTGCTTTATTTGATTTAATGGATAAAGTATATAAATCTAAACCTGGTGGCTTCCTTCGATGTTTATTAGAAACGAATATTATTGTATTACAAGAACTAGAAAAGGGTTCACAGGCTGTTGAATTACCAAAAGGTGGTGAATGGTTTACTACATTCTTAGATACATTTCGTATTGTATATGCTCTTCAACCTCCTGATCGTAGTTTTAAAGAGGTTAAAAGAGAGGTGGTAGACATTCCTGCCAAATTCTTAGAAAGTGTTTTATCAGCAGTTCGTAAATGGAGTGATGAAAAGAGTTCAATTCCTGAAGGACTTACCGTTATTGTAACTGTTGGTGGAAATCCTGTAGAAGGAACTTTAGTAAGACTTCGAGCAGATGGTATTGCTGAGGTTAAACTACCCTTTGGTAGTTGTTTTGCTCCTTCTGATAATGTTAAGAGTTCGGAAGGGAAATCATTAGAATATTATGAACTTCAAGAATTTACTAAACTTATGGGTCCTTTCAGAAAAGGATCGGCTGATGAGGATTTAGTAAAATTAATTCGTGATGTATGTGATAAGAATCAACGTGATAGTGTAGAAGCACGTTCCTTATCACCATCTGAAGATCAATTAACACATTATACAACATTAGAGAAATTATCATTACGTCAATTACGTGTACGTGCTGAATTATTAAATAATTTTAATCAATTAGTACAACCATATTTAGAATTTATTGATTTGAAATTACCAGCTGGTGCATCGTTATTAACTGATAGTCTTCGTTCAGTACGTGGATTAATCTTCTGGTCTAACAAGAAGAGTATGTATCAAAGTGCAATTGATAGTTCAGCTTCTAGTGTTTCTTCTAGTGTTTCTATCGAAATTAATAATTATAAAGCTATTGGTCTTAGATTAGAGGGTAAGACTGATTGGAAAGCTAAACGATCAACATTTGCACAAGCATTCCGTCAATTACGTGAATTAAAAGATGATCAATGGAAGAGAAAACGAAATGACCGATTATATCAAGTCCGATTAGTTGGTGAACATGCAAGTGATGCTGGGGGACCTTATCGTAGTTCAATTGCTACTTTCTGTGAAGAATTACAATCATCTTTATTACCATTATTTGTAAGATGCCCTAATGGTCGGGCTGGTGTCGGTATGAATCGTGAAAAATGGATTCCTAATGCATCTGCTAAATTACCATTACATTTAGCGATGTATGAATTTCTTGGTAAAATGATGGGATTAGCCTTAAGAACAGCCAATTTATTAGATTTAGATTTACCCAGTATAGTCTGGAAACCTCTTGTTTATCAACGAATTGAACCTGATGATGTCCGTGCTGTGGATATCCTCAGTTTCAAGGTCTTAGAACAATTAAAATCAATTACAGGTGGAGGTAATATCGCCAAAGAATATTTCTCTCAACTGGTTGATTATAAATTCGAAATTATTGGAAGTGATCAACAAACCTATCCATTAGTTACTGGAGGACGTAATGTGCAGGTAACATGGGAAAATAAGGACAGATTCATGGAATTGTATGAAAAATTCCGTTTGAATGAATTCTCTGAACAATGTAGTGCGATTCGTCGTGGATTAATTGCTGTTGTACCTGAAAATGCATTATCATTATTAACATGGCAAGAATTAGAATTACTAGTATGTGGTCGCCCAACAATAGACGTTGATTTATGGGAAAAGAATACAAGATATGAAGGATGTGCACCTAATGATCCTCATATTCGATTATTCTGGGAGATGGTACGTACACGATTAAATCCAGCTGAACAAGCAGCTTTATTACGATTTGTATGGGGTAGATCACGACTACCATTACGATCTGAAGACTTTGAAAAACCATTCAAAATTGCATCACATTCTCGTAGTTCAGGTATGAGTGATGGAAAAGTTAATAATTATCTACCTGCATCCCACACATGCTTCTTCCAATTGGATTTACCGCGGTATACTTCCTTAGAGGTTATGCATAAGAAGATTTTATTTGCGATTACACATTGTGTAAGCACAGACGGTGATTCGAGTTATAATCCTGGTGATATTAGTATGGGTGGCGATGAAGATTAAATATTTAATATTTCCTAATAAGAACACAATTATGTAACAAAATGTTAATTTTTGTGAATAAATGTACAGACACCTGTTGTTGGTTACCATATATTTTTTATTTATTG
>Ga0170475_115981485_pt1 | contig 14780 bp, 4 predicted proteins | sample Soicark_Litter_5_FD_111474 | JGI IMG/M metagenome (GOLD analysis project Ga0170475, IMG submission 111474) | Avena fatua rhizosphere microbial communities from Hopland, California, USA. Combined Assembly of 48 SPs | reverse complement strand
GACAAGTTGGGTCGGCTATTGTGACCGATCTTGTAAAAAAAGGCGAGCCTGTAAGGGGTATCGTAAGAAGTAAGGAAAAAGCAGAACAGCTTAAAAAGAAAGGCGCCGACAGCGCTATTGCAGATGTGTTTGACCAGCAAGCCATAACCAAGGCCCTGGAAAATGGATCAACATTATTTGTCATCACTCCGGAAACCGGGAAAGGCGACGATGTATTAGGCGATACCAAAAAGAGTCTCCAAAATATCCGGAAAGCGATTGAAAAATCACCTGTAAAAAAAGTGGTTGGTCTGTCGTCAATTGGCGCGCAATATGATGAGGGTACAGGCAACCTGCTCATGTCCTATTTTTTAGAAAACGCTTTTAAAGATCTGGATATTGAGCAGTCCTATATCCGGCCTGCCTATTATTACAGCAATTGGATGGCCTATTTGCCTGTAGTAAAGGAGAGTGGCATTTTGCCTACTTTCTTCCCTGTCAACCTGTCTATTCCAATGATATCACCCATAGATGTGGCCAAATTTGCTGTTGATATCATTACCAGTGATGATTCCGGAAATAAGATTTATGAGGTATCTGGTCCGGAATCAATCAGCTCGGCCGGCGTAGCGGAGGCATTTTCAAAGGCTTTGCATCAAGAAGTGCAGGCGAAACAGATCCCCCGTGATCAGTGGCCGTCGACCCTTAAAAAAATAGGATTCTCAGAAGATGCGATCAAAAACTTTATCGAAATGACCGACGCGGTTATATCCGGCCGGGTGCATACCGAAAACGAGGGCACTATAGCCTTAAAAGGAAAAACCACGCTGCAAGAATATATTAACAGTGCGCTAAACTAAATTTCATCTAATACAAAAGGAGCAATGCTGCATGATAAATCATGTTTCATTGCTCCTTACCAGATCAGTTATACGCCCTGAGCGTTAAATTTTATTTGTAAAACTTGGGTGCTATAGCCATGGATAGCAGATCGGTTTTATGCTTATTTAATAGTTTTTTCCACCAGAACTGAAATTTACGAGGATATACCACCCGGTCTTTAAAATCGGCTTTATGAAGATCTTCCATGGCCAACAATTTGTACATCACCTTGCGCGAATGATCAACAACCGCGTGTGATCTTTCGGTATATCCCAAGATCCGGTTTATCTCCCGGTTGGTTTTCCCAATCAGTATATATTCAAATATCTGTAAATGTAAAGTTGAAAATCCTTTGGTTTTGAGTAATGGCCTGCTTACTGATAATCTATCCTGCTTAATCATAAACCCTGATGTTAAAATCTCTACTTTATTTTTTCAAACTCAATAATTTCAATCGTGCTTCAACCAGTGCTTTACTTACACGGATTTGAGCTTTTATTATTCGGATCTTTAAGTACTTTAAACTCGGTACGCCTGTTTAACTGACGTCCGGCCGGGTTATCTTTTCCGTTAGGAAGCGAGTTAGGTGCAATTGGCTTTCTTTTACCATAGCCTTTTGCAAATACACGTGCAGCGTCGATACCTTTTGATATGATATAGGTAACGCATGATTGAGCCCTGGCCTGTGATAACTTATCGTTATACTTATTTGAGCAATGGAGTCGGTATGTGCACTTAATTCAACCTTTATAGTAGGGTTATCCTTCAGTACACCGATCAATGTATCCAAAACAACTTTTGATTCCGGCCTCAATGTAGCTTTGTTAAAGTCGTACAATACATTTTTTATAACGATAGGTTTCTCCGGTGTAAAGGCCTGTAAACAAATGTCGGGACTATACAAGGTATCATTACGCATAGTACCTGTGGCAGGTGCAGGAAGATTTTTTGCAAAGTAACAGCCTTTCTCCAACCGGAGACTATGCGGGCGTTTATCAGTCACATCAAATGCATACCGCCCGGTTTTATTAGACACCATTTGTTTAATAGTATCTTTTGACAGCGAATCGATAAAGCTTACTTTAACGCCTTCTAATGGCAAATGGGTATCGCAATCCGTTATAATACCTGATAATACATATTTTTTACTTGTAGCCGAAAAGATAGCCAGACAACAGTCTGATTCACGATCGGAGCTAATATAAAACTTGGTGGCATCATCATGATCGGGCAGATAATACAGATCGTCTTTGGCCGAATTAACGGGATAACCCAGGTTCTTAGGCTCGCTCCATTTATCAACCGTGCTCTGGCTTTCAAAAAAGTCAAAACCGCCCAAACCTATAAACCCTTTTGAACTATATACCAATCTTTTATTTGGCAGATCGTAATAAGGGGCTTCTTCGTCAAACGCCGTATTGATCACACTGCCCAGGTTGGTTGAGCTTACAGCATCACCATTAAAATTCAGGTAAGCTACCCAAATATCATCGCCACCCTGGCCGCCTGGTTTATTAGAAGCAAAAAACATACGCAAACCATCAGAGGTAACAAATGGCTGTATAGAGTTAAACCCATCTACGTTTACATTGCTGTTCATTTTCTTTGGTGCGGACCAATCGTTCTCAACCAATTCTGTATAATAAATGGCGTGTATGGTTTTGGCCCCTTCTTTATACCAGCGGGTAAAATACATCCGCTTTCCGGTCTCATTAAATGAAGGGGTTCCGTACTCTAATTCTTTTTTACCTTTAGTATCAGGATCTTTTAAATTGATCACCGTAGGTACACCAGGCTTTGATTTATCGAGCAGGTATATCCGGTTAAGGTGCTTTTTATCATCCTTAATAAATCTTGAAGATGTAAAATAACTATTGCCTTCCCGTTGAACCAGGGAATAATCCGAACCATCAGAAGCATAAGGTTCTTTAAGCTTGGTTACTTCCATCAACAATGGATATTGATACTGATCCTTTGCAAAATGACAGTTTTTGATTTCTTTGGTTGCTATATCCTGGTATTTATTTTCGCCGCTGTAATTGGTTTTGAATTGCTCAAGTTGCTTTATAGCATCATCAAAGTGCTGGGTCGCCCTTAAACATACGCCATACCAAAGTCTGGCCAAAGGATATTCCTTTTCATAATTGGCGCTGATCACTTTATAATACCAGCCCTCGGCTTCAATATAGTTCTCATATAAACGGTATGACTCAGCTAACTGATAAGATATATACGCCTGGTCACCCTGTTTAGTAGGTTTCTTGCTGGTTTTTTCGCCTGCATGATAAGGTATCGCTTGTAGTAAGGTAAGACTTAAACCTTCAGCCGCTCTTTTATAGTAGAAAGCAGCCTCATAGTAATCCTTATTGTTAAAGGCCTTGTCGCCATAAACCCTCGGATTGTCCTTGCTATACTGGGCGTTAACCCCCTTAAACACAAGCAGTATGAGTAATGTAAAAATTATTTTCTTCATGTTGATAAAGTTTAAAGCCTTGGACAAATCGCTTCTGGTTCCTGAATGCGTTTGCGAAATACATAACTTACCGATAATTCGATACCTCCGTTGCCAGATGTAGCACGGGTAAGCGATGATGTATTAAAATCATAACTTGCGCCTATGATCAGGCTGTTAACATGGTAACCTATGTTAGCAATAGCCGCATCCTTAAAACGATACATACCGCCCAATATTAAACCTTTATCATCCTGTAGTTTTAATTCTGAATAAGCACCTACGGCTTTTTCCTCGGCTTTTTGTTGCCTGATATAAATGGCATGCGGGATTATGTCAAAATAATCCGAAGCTTTTATGCGCACACCCGCATGTACGGTATAACGTATAGGCAGCTTAAGACTGGAACCATCAACCGCAAAGGGATCCTTTGACCGGGCAAGGTGAGATACACTTACACCACCAAAAAGGTTGGCATTATGCATGGGATCACCATCATAATAAAACACACCGGCCCCAGCATCAAAGATGGTAGCATTTGTATTTAAAAAATTTTCATTACTTGGCAGCGTTGGGTCAAAACCACTGCTTGGATTAAACTGGCTGCCAAACTGGGCTTTTGTCGGATCGAAACTGCGGTTAATGATACCAGCCTGCACGCCGAAACTTACTTTTTTGTACCCATCATTTGATACGGAAATGGCATAACCAAAAGAGCCGTAAGCCGCAAAATAGTTATATCCAACATCGCCTGCAGCCTGGTTGATCACATTAAAACCTACCCCCACTTTATCAGTTGGCCTGAAATCAACAGACAGGGCACCCGTTTGATACGCGTTGTTGATAGTTGCGTATTGATTTTTAAAATTCGCATTGACACGCACATCGCCATTGATCACACCGGTTAAGGCCGGGTTCAGATACAAAGGATAGGCATAATATTGCGAAAAATGCGGATCGATCTGCGCCTTTAATTGACTTATTGCTCCAATCTGAAGCAGTATTGCCATGATAACTATAACTCTTTTTTTCATAGTGGTTTTATTAATTGTGATGCGGTCATAAAGTACGGTATCACGCTATGATACATGATACCGTACATAAATAAGCCTTATCTTAATAGCGTAACTGTACCTTTTCTCTTAATTACCTGACCATCGTTCAAGGTAGCTTCAACATAATAAACGTATACACCAACCGGTTGCTTGGTACCCTTATAAGTACCGTCCCATCCGCTTGCTTTATTAGTTGATTTAAATTGCAGCTCACCCCATTGATCGTAAATTGATAATGTTAAGGCCTGGATGGTAGTTCCATAAACGTACAATATGTCGTTATTTCCATCCCCGTTAGGAGTAAACGCATTCGGTATAAATAATCCGTTACCTAAAGGATTGCTTGTGGTTCCGGTAACCGCTGCTGAATTGGCGCTCAGCTGGCAATCAGAACTTCCGGTTGCACGTACAATAATAGTAGCCGATGCACCAGGCTGTAATCCGCTTACGGTGTGGCTTAAGCCTGCGGCACCTGTACTTGGCGCAACAAAGTGCTGTCCGTTATCTAAGCTTACCTGGTAACCGGTGGCACCTGTAACAGCAGCCCAGGTAAAGGTGATGCTCTCTGAAGTAGTTGAACCCACGCTAACAACCGGAGCAGCCAGCGGAGTAAGCATGGTAACGGTTACCGGTGTTCTGGTGGTTGACACGCAACCGCCTGTTACTTCGGCTTCGGCATAATAAGTAGTGTTGGCCGATAATACCGGTGTTTTAAAGTCTGTACCGGTAAACAATGCCGCACCACCTGTATTAGCAGCATACCATTTTATAACAGCACCAGGTGTTGCGCTGGTAGCTGATATGGTGGTACTTGTTCCAGGGCATATAGATGTACCCTGGGTGCTTGCCTGCGGCGCTATTGGCGCGGATGTTACTGTAACGGTAACACTTGTACGTGAAGCAGATGGGCAACCTGTATTATTTACCGCCTCGGCAAAGTATATGGTATTGGTAGTAAGCGTAGGTGTAACAAAGCTTGTACCGGTATACAGTGGCGTGCCTCCGCTTGCGGTACTATACCAGTTATAGGTAAAGTTTGCCTGCGGATTATCGATAGTTAATGTTACCGAACCTCCAGCGCAATTATTTACAGAATTACCGCCAGCTACTACCGGTGCTCCAGGTGCAGGAACGGCGGTTACCTGTACAGTTGCCAGACCTGAGCTTGAGCAGGTTCCGCTTGCTGCTTCCACATAATAAGTAGCGTTTGCGTTAACGGCTCCAAGCGGGAAGCTTGATCCTGTAAATACCAGGTTAGTTCTTCCGGCATCGGTATACCAGTTGTAAGTAATACCTGCCTGCGGTGAATTTACAGAAAGCGTTGCTGTGCTACCCAAACAAACCTGTAGTGGATTCGGACCCGAAACCGTTGGTGTTGGTGGCTGAGCCGTTACTTTCACCGGCGCGGCTATTCTTGTTGAGGCGCTACAAGCTTGTGCATTTGTAGCCTCAACATAATAGGTTACATTGGCTGTTAACACAGGTGTTGTAAACGTTGAACCTGTAAATACAGACGTTCCGCCTGTAGCTGATGTATACCAGGTATACGTTGTGCCGGCAACAGGGTTGGTTATTTTGATAGTAGCCGCACTATTCTGACAAGTAGTCAAGCTGGTAGCGTCAACTGTTGGGTCTGGCGCTTTGGTGTTATCTATATTAATAGTTACCGAAGTACGTGGTGAACTTGAGGTACAACCTGTAGCATTGCTTACAGCCTCTACATAGTAAGTAGTAGCAGCTGCAATTACCGGAGTAGTAAACGTAGCGCCGGTAAATATCGGTGTACCGCCTGTTGCCACATTGTACCATTTGAATGTTACATTAGGCGTAGTGCTTTTTGCAACTAATACCGCCGAACCACCTGAACAAACCGTTGGTGTAGACGAACCCGCCTGAGTAGTTACAGTTGGCCCATTTGGTAATGTGTTAACAACCACATCAACTTTTGTACGGGTAGCAGATGTACAACCAGCACTGTTTGATGCTTCTACATAATAGGTAGCATTAGCCGTTAATACCGGGGTTTTAAAGGTTACCCCACTTGCCAGTGCTACGCCACCTGTGGCCGAGCTATACCATTTGTAGGTAAGCAATACACTTGGGTTAAGGACTGCCAACGTAGCATCAGAACCAGAACAAGTTGGCTGTGTATTGCCACCTGCTATTACCGGTGCTCCAGGTGCTGTTACCGGGGTAATTTGGGCAAAGGCTAAGCCATTGCTGCTGCAACCAGTGCTGTTTACTGCTTCTACATAAACATCTGTAGTCACGGTTATCGGTCCGGTTACATATGGGTTACCGGTAAACAGTAGGTGAGCTTTAGTAGCATCGGTATACCATTTATAGGTAATGCCAGCCTGTGGTGTTTTGATTGATAATGTAGCAGGGCTGCCTAAACATACCTGTACGTTAGCTAAGGTCAATGTCGGATCTGCCGGTAATGGAGTAACTGTTACCGGTGCCTGCGCACGTGCCGATGCATTACAGTTACCTGCTGTTGCTGCCTCAACATAATAAGTTGTATTGGCAGTTAAAGCCGGGCTAATAAACTGTACACCTGTAAATAATAACGTGCCATTAGTTGGCGCATCATACCACCTGTAAACCAGACCTGGTTGCGGGTTGGATATATTGATGGTAACTGATGAGCCTGAACAAGCAGTAAGACCGCCAGTTGGGATCTGTATTACAGGAGTTGGAGGTATCGGCAATACCGTTACATCTACTTTTGTACGTGTGGCACTGCTACAGTTGGTTGAACTGGCTGTATTAACTGCCTCAACATAGTAAGTAACACTTGCTGTTAAATTGTTAAGAGGAACTGACGTTCCGGTAAATACAGGTGTACCGCCTGTAGCCGCGGAGTACCAATTATAGGTAACTCCTGCAACAGGGTTGCGCACACTAACAGTAAGGCTACCGCCATTACAAACCGGGGTTGATGTATCACTCAATACAGGAGCAACCGGTAAACTGTTTGGTGTAACAGTAACCGTAGTCCGGCCACCGCCATTCAAGCAGCTGGTGGTAGCGTTGGTGGCTTCAATATAGTAAGTAATAGCTTGTGTAATTGCCGGAGTTGTAAATGTAGGTCCGGTATGTGCCAATGTACCGCCGGTAGCTGCAGTGTACCAGTTATAGGTAACACCAGCCTCTGGCGAAGTAACAGCCAACGAAGCAGGGCTGCCTGCGCAAACTGCCACATTTGGTGATGCTACACCTGGTTTTGATGGCAATTGGTTAACTTTTATGGTTGCTGTTGTACGTGCCGGACTTGTACAAGTACCGTTTACAGCCTCAACATAATAAGTGATAGTTGATACCGGTGTTACGTTAAAGCTTGTGCCCGTAAATACAGGTGTGCCTCCGGTCGGTGATGTATACCAATTAATAGTAGCCCCATTAGCGTTCGTTACTGCAAGAGTTACCTGTTGGCCTGCACAAATCTCAGCAGGGAAGCTGCTCAGTACAGGGTTCACTGGTGCTGGTGTAACGTTAGCTGTTGCCGCTACCCTGTTCGGATTAGGACATAAGGTTGCAGTATGACTGCTCTCTACATAATAAGTAGTAGTTGCCAATATATTGGTTGGGCTATAGCTTGTACCTGTATGTAACAGTGTACCACCTACTGCCGCGCTGTACCATCTGTAAGTTACACCTGCACGTGGGTTGCTCACGGTAAACGTAGCAGTACCGCCCGCGCAAATATTTTGTGTATTGGTAGCCAGCCTTGGCGCTTCAACCTGTTTGCTTGCGTAATAGATATTAGTTGTAGTTAACAATGTCGCTATACCTGAGTTCAAGCGAACCTCTACCCTGTCAAACACTGCTTTTGGCGCGAATTTGATGATAGCTGTTTGTCCGCCAGGCAGGATAGCTATTTTTATTAAGTTACTGCTTAATGTAATACGATCGTTGTTAAAAGTAGCGCCGTTATATGAGGCTAATTGTATAGAGCCTAATACGTTGATATCAGCCAGGCTTGCCGGAACGCTTATTTTCAAGGTAACGGTGTCACCAACAAGCCCCGGATCTGCAAATATGAGTTTTTGTGATACATATGAACCCAATACACTGATTGGCAGGTGCAATTGGCTAAAGTTAGTCGTATCCTGGTCAACCGAGTTATTTTCATCAGTTACACCGCAGGCAATACAAACCAGGCCGCCATTCACATCAAATGTTTGGGTTGATGCGAAATCGCAACTGGTTGAGAATATCGGATTAACTTTTACGGTAACCGCTGTGCGTGTTACACTGGTACAGCCCGAGCTTGCCAATGTTGCTTCAACATAATAAGTAGTATTTGATGTTAAAGGCGGCGTAGTAAATGAAGCTCCGGTAAATATTGCTGTACCACCGGTTGCTGATGTATACCACTTAAAGATAGCACCCGCGGTGGTTGATGTAGCGGTTAATGTAGCTGTTTGGCCGGATGTAATTTGTCCGCCCGGAGCGTTTGAAGTAATAACCGGCGCTACAGGTGTAGGGTTAACAATCACATCTGCTTTGGCTCTTGTTGAGCTTGTGCAACCACCTGCTGCCGCTTCAACATAATATGAAGTGTTGGCGGTTAAAGCTGGGGTGGTATATTGATTCCCGGTAAATATTGGCGTTCCACCTGTTGGAGTAGTATACCAGTTAAACGTAACTCCCGATTGGGTTGATGTAGCCGATAATACAGCTGATGAACCAGAGCAGGTTGATACCGGTGTTTGTGATACAATTGGTACCAGTGGTGTGGTAGTTACATTTGCGGTTACCTGTGTACGGGTTGAACTACCGCATGATGCAGCGCTTGTAGCTTCAACATAATAAGATGTTGTTGCTGTTAATGCTGGTGTTGTGAATGTAGGACCCGTAAATACTGGTGTACCGCCGGTTGGTGCAGTATACCAGTTAAAGGTAACATTGGCAACTGCCTGTGCTGTAAATATTGCAGGCTGACCAGAACATACAGTTAAGTTTGGTGCGGTTACAACTGGTTTAGCCGGAGCTGGTGTTACCGTTACTGTAGCTGGTGTTCGTATAGCCTGGGCGCAACCATCAGCGGTGCGGCTGGCTTCGGCATAATAAGTAGTAGTGGCAGTTAATGCTGGTGTTAAGAAGGTTGCACCAGTAAATAACAATGTTCCGCCAGTTTTTGCATCGTACCATCTTACGGTAACGTTAGCCGGTACGGTAGCCGTTAAAGTAGCTTGCAAGCCTGAGCAAATAGTAACATTTGGCGTGCTGATGGTTGGTGACGCTACTGATTGATAAGCATCATAAACATTCACAGCGGCAAGCAGACCGGCAACACCTGAATTAAAGGTGATCTCAACACGGTCAAATGTATGCGCGGCTTTAAATTTATATTTGAAACGGGTAGTGCCGTTCAATAAAGTAATTTTTAATAATGATCCGTCAACGGTAACACGGTCGCCGTTATAGGTTGAACCATTATAGGTTGCCACCTGGATCTGTGACAGCAAACCTACGTCGGCTAATGAACCTGGTATACCCAGATCAACAGTAACACTATCACCCACAATACCTGTATTGGCAAAGCGCAGCGTTTGTTGTGCCGAACCGCCTAATAAACCTACAGGTACGTGTATTTGTGAGAAGGTTTCGCTGTTGTTATCAACAGAACCGCCTGCATTGCTCACACCGCACAGTAAACATATACCGTTAACTGAACTTGTTTGATCAATTGCCGCGTCGCAAGGAACTGGGTTAGGCCCTATCGGGTTTACATTAATTACACCAGATGCCCGAGTAGCTGATACAGCTCCCGTAGCCGGAATACTTGATTCAGCATAATAAGTAGTCTGTGCAAATATGCCAGGGCTTACAAAGTTTGGTCCTGTAAATATGCTGGTACCTCCTGTTGGCGTAGTAAACCAGTTAAATACTGCACCTGGTGTGGTTGATGTCGCTGTTAAGCTGCCTGAAGTACCCGCGTTAACGGTTTGTGTTGGCGGATTAACGGCCACATCAGGTATAATGATAGGCTGGTTAACGGTCAGGATCACCGGAGTACGTTGTGCGCTTACGCAACCAGAAGCCAGCGAGCTTTCTGCATAATAAGTTGTAGTAGCGGTTAAAGGCGGGGTAACAAATACCGAACCTGTAAACACTGGTGTTCCGCCGGTTGCTGCAGTATACCATTTAAATATGGCACCAACAGTGGTTGAACTGGCAGTCAGCGTAGCAGAGCTTCCGGTAGTAACCTGACCACCGGCCGGACTAACAGCTACTGTTGGAGCAACCGGTACCGGGTTAACTGTCACATCTGCCTTGGTACGGGCCGGACTAACGCAGCCGTTTGCCGATGCTTCTACATAATAAGATGTATTGGCAGTAAGTATTGGAGTTGTAAATTGAGCTCCGGTTGCTAAAGGCGTTCCACCAGTTGCAGCCGCATACCAGTTATATACTACACCGGCTTGTGTAGGCGAAACGGTTAACACTGCAGATGAATTTGAACATACAGGTACGGATGCCTGAGCCAGAACCGGGTTAACCGGTGCCGGAGTAACGTTGGCGGTGGCCGACGCTCTGTTAGGGTTAGCACAACCGCTTGAAGCACGGCTGCTTTCTACATAATAAGTAGTGGTTGCATTTAATGCAGCCGTAGTAAAAGTTGCACCCGTATGTACCAGTGTACCGCCGGTTGCCGAAGTATACCATTTATAAGTTATACCGGCACGAGGATTATTCACGGTAAAGGTAGCCGTGCTACCAGAGCATATACTTACAGCTTTAGCAGCCAATGTTGGCGCTTCTACCTGCTTGGTAGCATAATAGATGTTCAGTGTATTAAATAATGATGCCAAAGCGCCGTTAAACCTGATCTCAACCCGGTCAAATGCCGATTTTGGAGCAAATTTTATTAAAGCGGTCTGGTTACCGTTCAGCAATGTAATCTTCAGCAGGTTACTGCTTAAGGTAATACGGTCATTATTATAAGTAGCACCATTATAAGAGGCTATTTGTAATTGGTTCAATACACCCACGGTAGCTAAGCTCGCCGGAACCGCTATTTTAACTGTTACGGTATCACCAACAACACCAGCATCGCTGAAGATTAGTTTTTGCGATACGTTTGATCCAACAAGGCCAATCGGAACACTTAACTGACTAAAGTTAGTGGTATCCTGATCAACAGAATTGTTTGGAAAGTTTACGGCGCAACCAACGCAAAGCAGACCGCCGTTCACATCAAATGTTTGTGTCGACGCGAAATCGCAATTGGTAGAAAATATAGGGTTAACTATAATTGATACCGAAGTACGTGTTGCACTTGTACAACCAGCAGCAGTACTTGCCTCTACATAATAAGTGGTATTTGAAGTTAAAGGCGGGGTAGTAAATGAAGTACCTGTAAATATAGGTGTACCGCCTGTGGCAGAAGCATACCATTTATAGGTAACACCCGCTGCAGGTGAGGTAACTGATAAATTAACGGTCTGACCTGATGTCACCTGGCCGGGGGCAGTGATAGTAGGCGCAACGGGTGTCGGATTAACCGACACATCCGCTTTTGCCCTTGTTGAGCTGGTGCAGCCCCCTGTTGACGCAGCTTCAACGTAATATGATGTATTGGCAGTTAATGCCGGGGTAGTAAATTGAGCGCCAGAAGCTACAGGTGTGCCACCGGTAGCAGTAGTATACCAGTTAAAGGTAACACCAGCCTGGGTTGATGAAGCAGCTAATACAGCTGAGGAGCCGGAACATATTTGTACCGGTGTAACTACGTTTGGTACTGTAGGCGTTGTAATTACATTAGCCGTTACCTGTGTACGGGCAGAGCTTCCGCATGAACCGGCATTTGCCTGAACATAATACGAAGTATTTGCAGTTAATGCAGGGCTGGTAAATTGTGTTCCGGTAAATAATGAAGTGCCGCCTGTTGCCGTAGCGTACCAGGTAAAGGTAACACCACTAAGCTTGTACCGTAAATATGGCCGGTTGACCAGAACATACGGCTACCGTTGTAGCGTTAGCCACCGGTGCGGCTGGTGCCGGAACAATGGTAACTGTTGCCGGTGTGCGTTTAGTTTGAGCGCAACCATCAACAGTGCGGCTGGCTTCGGCATAATAAGTAGTAGTGGCATTCAGTACTGGTGTAACAAAGGTTGCACCTGTAAATACCGCAGTACCGCCTGTAGCGGCAGTATACCATTTTATAGTTACGTTGGCCGGTACGTTGTTGGCCGTCAGCGTGGCAGTTGTTCCTTGACAGGTGCTTACGTTAGCTGTGTTGATAATCGGCACAGCCACTGATTGGTAAGCGTCATAAACATTTACAGTATTCAGTAAGCCGGCAACGCCTGAGTTAAATTGAACTTCGACACGGTCAAATGCCGCGCCTGCTTTAAAGGCTACTCTGAAACGGCTTGTACCATTCAATAAAGTAACATTTAATAAAGATCCGTTTACGGTAAAGAAATCGTTATTGAAAGTAGCCCCATTATAAGTGCCTATCTGAATTTGTGATAACACACCTACGTCGGCCAGTGAACCGGGGATACCTAATTCAACAATAACACTATCTCCAACAATACCTGCATGGGCAAATTGCAATGTTTGTTGTCCCGAAGCTCCTAATAAACCTATAGGTACATGTATTTGTGAGAATGTATTACGATCGTTATCAATTGCTCCACCAGCGTTGGTGATACCGCATAATAAACATAAACCATTAACAGAATTGGTTTGTGCTGTTGCGGCGGCACAGGCTACCGGATCAGTACCAACAGGAATAATGTTAACTACTGCAGGTGCACGGGTGGCAGATTTTGCACCGGTTGCTGTTACTACAGCTTCGGCATAATAAGTAGTATTGGCAAATACCGGTGGAGTTACAAAAGTTGGCCCTGTAAATATCGGGGTACCACCGGTTGGTGTAGTGTACCAGTTAAATACGGTTCCGGGAGTGGTTGAACTTGCGGTTATGGTACCGGTTGTTCCTATGTTAACTGATTGTGTTGGCGGATTAACAGATACATCCGGTATTACTATCGGGGTAACGGTTACAGGTACAGCAGTTCTGTCTGGTGATACGCAGCTGCCTAATGAAGCTTCGGCGTAGTAAGTAGTATTGGCATTCAATACCGGGGTAGTGAAAGTACTGCCTGTAAATACTGGTGTACCGCCGGTTGCAGTGGTGTACCATTTTATAGTGGCTCCGTTTACAACAGTCGCTTTGAAAGTAGCTGTTTGTCCGGCCAGTATGGTAGCGCTTGATGGCGTTACCACTGGTTTCACCGGTGTATCGTCAACTATTACCTGTACTGGTGCACGTGTTGGGCTTACACAACTTCCGTTACGGCTATACTCCACATAATAAGTAGTATTAGCTGTTAAGGCAGGGGTGGTATAAGACGTTCCGGTATGAACAGCAGTACCACCGGTTGGCGTAGTGAACCAGGCAAAGGTTCCGTTAGCTGGCGTTGGTGATGTAATGGTCAATGTAGCCGGGCTGCCTTTGCAAATTTCAGGGGCGGCCGGATTAAATTTAGGTGTAGGATATTGCTGTACCGCGTAATAGATCTGCAATGAAGTAAGCAAGGTAGCAACACCTGAATTAAGAGTTACCACGATGCGGTCATAATTCCCAACAGCGGGTATAAATGCAGCATACTTACCGGTTCCGCTTAGTAACCTTAAAGTCAGCAATGAATTATTAAGCGGATAGCTGCCTACCAATGTAGCTCCATTATAAACAGCAACGGTCACTCCGCCAAGCACACTTACATCGGCTAAACCGCCTGGTGTTTGTAAAGCAAGCTTAATAGTATCACCCGCAAAACCAGGGTTCGGGAATATCAATGTTTGTGAAGCTGATCCGCCTAAAAGTCCAACAGGTACGGTTATAGTTGATGCCGTAGTTGTGTCGGCGTCAGCTGCAAGGACGTCGTTATTGATAGAACATAATAAACACAAACCATTAATGGCCGAGCTTTGCTGATTAGCAAATGTACAAGGCGAATTATTATTGATGGCTACTGTAATGGTTATCGGTGTACGTGTAGCCGATTCGCAACCTGCAGCATTAGCAGCAGCTACATAATATGTAGTAGTGCTGAAAAGTGCCGGTGTTATAAATGGATTGCCTGTAAATATTGGTGTAGCAGCCGCAGCCGAGGAGTACCATTTATAGGTAATACCTGTTTGCGCGTTACTTACGTTGATAGTGGCTGTTTGGCCTGCCACAATAGTCGCATTATTTACCGCCAGCGTCGGAGCTGCCGGTTTAGGCGTTACAGTTACATTGGCAGCAGCACGTGTACCGCTTGCACAACCCGCAGCGTTAACCGCTTCAACATAATAAATAGTGTTGGCGCTTAAAGCAGGGCTTGTAAAATTAGTTCCGGTAAACAATGGCGTGCCACCGGTTGCGGCAGCATACCAGTTGTAAGTTT
>Ga0170475_103814497_pt1 | contig 14783 bp, 11 predicted proteins | sample Soicark_Litter_5_FD_111474 | JGI IMG/M metagenome (GOLD analysis project Ga0170475, IMG submission 111474) | Avena fatua rhizosphere microbial communities from Hopland, California, USA. Combined Assembly of 48 SPs | reverse complement strand
TCACCGACTTCGCCCGCTTCAAGGTCGGCGCGTAACAACCTCCAGGGGGTTCGGATCTGAGATCCGAACCCCCTTCTTCATGCCCAGAAGGCACTATCTTGAATCGGGACGAGAGGAACTCATCCATGACCGAAGGCACCGGACGCCGGCGCGTCCTCCTGAAGCTCTCCGGCGAAGCATTCGGCGGCGGCCAGCCCGGCGTCAACCCCGACATCGTCGGCCAGATCGCCCGTGACATCGCCGCGGCCGTCGACCGCGTCGAGATCGCCGTCGTCGTCGGCGGAGGCAACTTCTTCCGTGGAGCAGAGCTCAGCCAGCGGGGCATGGACCGTGGTCGGGCCGACTACATGGGCATGCTCGGCACCGTCATGAACGCGCTGGCCCTGCAGGACTTCCTCGAGCAGGCAGGCGCGGCGACGCGCGTGCAGTCGGCCATCTCGATGACGCAGGTCGCCGAGCCGTACATCCCCCTGCGTGCCGAGCGGCACATGGAGAAGGGCCGCGTCGTGATCTTCGGCGCCGGCGCGGGACTGCCGTACTTCTCCACCGACACCGTCGCCGCTCAGCGCGCGCTGGAGATCGGCGCAGACGAGGTGCTGGTGGCCAAGAACGGCGTCGACGCCATCTACACCGCTGACCCGAACAAGGACGCGAGTGCCGAGCGCATCGAGCGCGTCACCTACCGCGACGCCCTGCAGCGCGGCCTGAAGGTCGTCGACTCCACGGCGTTCAGCCTGTGCATGGACAACAACATGGACATGCGCGTGTTCGGGATGGAGCCCGCCGGCAACGTCACCAAGGCGCTCCTCGGCGAGCCGATCGGAACACTCGTCACCCCCTGACCGCCCGGTCGCTCAGGGTCCGGCGGCACACCGCCGGATAGAATCGATGCACAACCACGACCTTAAGGAGCACCCGTGATCGCGGACGTCCTCGCAGATACCACCGCTCGCATGACCCGCGCGGTCGACGCCGCCAAGGAGGACTTCGCCACGGTCCGCACCGGGCGCGCGAACCCCCAGCTCTTCCAGAAGCTCATGGTGGACTACTACGGCTCGCCCACGCCGATCGCGCAGCTGGCGTCGATGGCCAACCCCGAGGCGCGCACCCTCATCGTCACCCCGTACGACAAGAGCGCGCTGAAGGCGATCGAGCAGGCGATCCGCGACATGCCGAACCTCGGTGCCAACCCGACCAACGACGGCAACATCGTCCGCGTGACGATGCCCGAGCTGACCGAGGAGCGCCGTAAGGAGTACGTCAAGCTCGTCCGCGGCAAGGGGGAGGACGCGAAGGTCCAGGTGCGCGGCATCCGTCGCAAGGCGAAGGATCAGCTCGACGCCCTCAAGAACGAGGTCGGCGAGGACGAGATCGCTCGCGGCGAGAAGGAGCTGGATGCTCTGACGCGTCAGTACGTCGACGCGATCGACGACGCGCTCAAGCGCAAAGAGGCAGAGCTGCTCGAGGTCTGACAGGCATGGCAGGTGACAGCGATTCCGACGATCAGCCGCTGACGCGGCGGGCCGCGCGCCGAGGCGATTCGCCCTCGAGCGCGGACGCGGCGAGCTCGCCGGCCGATCCGGAGGACGTCGACACCCCGGCTCGCGGGCTGCCGCTCTCGGACGCATCGTTCCCGGCGTTCGATGCCGAGCGGATCCCGCCGCGCCCGCCGATGCCGGCTCCGCACAGCACCGACTCGCACGCCATCCGCGAGCAGTGGCGGGCCGCGCGGGGCGAGTTCGAATCCCATGTGACACTGGCGCGCGAGCAGTTCGACCAGGCGAACGAGCGGATCAAGCAGCGCACCGGCCGCGACCTGATCGTCGCCATCCTCATCGGCGTCGGCTTCGGCGCCGTGCTGATCGCATCGCTGCTGTTCGTGAAGTGGCTGTTCGTCCCCATCGCGGTCGCCGCCGGTCTGCTCGGCACCTACGAGCTCTCGCGCGCGCTGCGCACCGGCGGACGACGGGTCGATGTCGTGCCGCAGCTGATCGCGGGCACGGCGGTGCTGCTGACCGGTCCGTTCGCGGCGCTGTGGCTCAGCTGGGTCGTGCTGTTCGCCGCTGTGGCGTTCGTGAGCGTCTGGCGCATGGTCGCCCAGATGATCGCGGCCGACGGCCGCACCTACGGTGACGTGCTCTCCGACGTCGTGGTGGGCGCTTTCGTGCAGGTCTACGTTCCGTTCCTCACCTCGGTGGCGCTCATGCTGCTCAGCCGTGAGCACGGCGAATGGTGGGTGCTCGGCTTCGTCGCCGTGGCGGTCGCTGCGGACACATGCGCGTATGCGGCGGGTCTGGCCTTCGGCAAGCACCCCATGGCGCCGCGGATCAGCCCGAAGAAGACCTGGGAGGGTTTCGCCGGCGCAGTGCTGGGCTCGCTCGCGGTCGGCGTGCTGCTGGCGCTGTTCCTGCTGCAGTTGCCGTGGTGGTGCGGGCTCATCTTCGGCGCGGCGATCGTCGCCTGCGCGACGCTCGGCGACCTGGGGGAGTCGATGCTCAAGCGGGACCTCGGCATCAAGGACATGAGCTCTTGGCTGCCCGGGCACGGCGGGCTGCTCGACCGGCTCGACAGCATCCTGCCCTCGACGATCCCCGCGATCGCGCTGTACCTCCTCTTCACCCCTCTGATCGGATCATGATGACGGATGCAGACCTCGAGGCGCTCACCGGCTCGGAGGAGGAGACGCCCCCTGCCTTCCCGCTGACCAGCGGCCGGCAGCGCGGATATCATCGGGCTGCGGTCGACAGCTTCCTCGACGCCGCGCGCGCCGCATTCGAGCAGTCGCGCACGGACTTCGGCGCCGATGACGTGCGAGCGGCATCCTTCCCGCTGGTCCGCGAGGGCTACGTCATCGCGAGGTCGACGCCGCGCTGTCGCGGGTGGAGGATGCCTTCGCGCAGCGCGCGCGTGAGGAGGCGATCCGCCGTGTCGGCGTGGACGAGTGGGTCTCTCGGGCGCGCGATGACGCTCAGCAGGTGCTCGACCATCTCAGCCGGCCGGCGCGACAGCGCTTCGCTCGGACGAGCATCCTGACCTTCGGATACCGGATCGAAGAGGTCGACCACGTCGCCGACCGGATCTCGGCGTTCCTGCGCGACGGCGTCGCTCTCGACGCGGAGCAGGTGCGCGGAGCCGCCTTCCGCATGCAGCGCGGCGGGTACCGCGAAGAGCAGGTGGATGCCCTGCTGGATGCCACGGTCGAGGTGATCCTCGCGGTCAGGTGACCTGTTCACGGTGAGTTCTCATGATCGATGACCCAGGGTGTGCGTAAGATGGGGGCCATCGTGACTCCCGATAACGACTTGATCTCGAACTCGACGCGCCCGAACGCGTCCCGTTCGACGAAGAAGAATCCGACGCGCGGACGAGCCAGCGCTCTGCTGGCGGGCCTCGCGGTGATCGGCATCTCCGCCGCCATGATGGCGCCGTCGGGCATGGCCGTCGCCGATCCCGAGACGACCGACGCACCGCTGACCGCCTACTCGCTGGCGGCCGCCGAGACGCAGAGCATCACGGTCTCGGTCGAGGGCGCCGACATCGCACCGGTCGCCCGCAGCGGGTTCGACGTCTACGTCAAGCCGAAGCCGAAGCCCAAGCCGAAGCCGAAGCCCGTGGCGCAGACGGCATCGTCATCAGGCAGCAGCAGCGGCCGCAGCAGCGGCCCCTCGATGCCCCGCTACACCGGCGGCGGATCGAAGGAGGACTGGATGTCGGCGGCCGGCATCGCGAGCGGCGACTGGGCCTACGTCGACTACATCGTCTCGCGCGAGAGCGGCTGGAACCCCAATGCCACCAACGCGTCCTCTGGCGCGTGCGGTCTGGTTCAGGCCCTTCCCTGCAGCAAGGTACCCGGAAACGGGTACGACCCCGTCGACAACCTCCGCTGGGGCAACGGCTACGCCGTCGGGCGCTACGGCAGCTGGGCTGCCGCGTACGCCTTCTGGTCGCGCAACCACTGGTGGTGAGCAGGCATCGTGCCACGCTCACATCGGCGACGACCTGATCCCAGTGGCTCGGACGAGTCGTTCGACCGGCTGCTGGCCGGCTGGAAGCGCACCGAGACGCGCCGCGGCCGCGAGTGGACCGTGCAGCCCATCTCGGCGATGCAGGCGCTCAAGGAGTACCGGTGCCCGGGCTGCACGCGGACGATCGCACCCGGCACCGCACACGTCGTCGTGTGGCGCGCCGACGGCGTGATGGGGGAGAGCGCGGACCTCGCCGCCCGACGGCACTGGCACACGCACTGCTGGCGGATCGCCTGACCGGGCGCGTTCAGCGCTCGTTCATCCGCGGGATGAGCACCTGCCGGTAGATGATCAGCACGCTCGCCGCGACCGGGATCGCGATCAGCGCGCCGAGCAATCCCAGCAGCGCGCCGCCCGACAGGGCGGCGATCACGACGACGGCACCCGGCACCGACACCGCACGGCTCATGATGCGCGGCGCGATGAAGTACGCCTCGACCTGCATGTAGATCAGGTAGTAGATCGCGGCGGCGAGGGCGGTCGCCGGAGAACCCACGCCGGGCAGCAGACAGGCGAGCACGATGATCGTCGACCCTGTAAGGGTTCCCACCAATGGGATCAGCGAGAAGAAGAAGGCGACGACCGCGAGCACCGCGGTGAACGGCGCGTCGATGATCGACAGATAGATCACGCTCAGGATGCCGTTGATCACACCGAGCGACACCTGCCCCATCACGTAGTGCCCGACGGAGTCGGTGATCTGATCGGCGATGTCGATGAAGCGCTCCCGCTTGGATGCGGGCACCAGCTGGTAGACCGCGCGCTTGAGCGACGGCGTGGACGCGGTCATGTAGATGGTCAGGATCAGGACGATGAAGGCCCCGAAGCCGCCGGCGAGCACCGCGCCGCCGACGACGAGGACTCGCTGGCCGATCGACTCCGTCCAGCTCGCGACGGTGTTCTGCCACTCATCCTTCGCCATCCAGTCGTTGATGTAGGCGAACACATCGTCGACGGCGAGGTTGGGGAACGTGTCGGTCATCCAGCCCTTGAGATTGTCGATCGTCTCCGGACCGTCCTGCACGAGCGGACTGATCTTCGCGACCAGCTGGGTGATCTGATCGACCAGCACCGGCATGACGATCAGCACCACGGCGGCGAACACGCCCAGAACGGCGAGGATGGTCAGAAGCACCGCGGCCCAGCGGGGCAGTCCGCGCCGCTCGAGGTACGAGACGAGGGGATCGAGTCCGAGACTGAGGAAGAGCGCTGTCCCGATGTACAGGATGATCGTCGACAGGGTCTGCACGCCGTTGATGAGCAGGATGCCCAGGCCCACGCCGAGCGTCGCCACCAGCGCGGTGCGGAAGGGACTGTGAATCTTCATGGTTCTCCTGGTCGACCTGGGAAGATCCTAATCGTCTGCCGCCGACACGCTCCCGCGACTGGCCGCACCGACGCTCACGCCGGTCTCGGCGTCGTTCGTGGGCAATGCCCAGGTGGTTTCGCTAGTCTGAAACGTCGAGCGGACCGGCGGCGAATGCCCGGTCACGTAAGGAGTTGATTCGTGCGTTTCGTATGGGCCGTCGTGGCCTTCGTGCTGGCCACGGTTCTCATCGGAGCCGGGATCGCCCAGCGCACCATCTTCATGGGCCCGTCAGAGCAGCGGATGGAGCTGTCCGTCGAGGAGCCGCAGCCGTACATGCTGGTCGATGCCGAGGTGCTGGCCGCGCACCCCGGTCTTCAGACACTGCAGGTGCGCGGCGAGGGCGAGATCTTCGCGGCATACGGGCGCACGGCCGACATGAAGGCCTGGCTGTCTGACACCGCGTACACCGACGTGACCCTCGGCAAGGGCGACGAGCCCGCCACCTCCACGGTGGCAGCCCAGCAGCCGCCGGCCGGCGGAGGCGAGACCTCCGGTCGCAACCCGGCAGGCTCCGATCTGTGGCTGGACTCGTTCGTCGACGAGGACACGCTGATCACCGAGATGCAGCTGACTCCGGGGCACAGCGTTCTCATCGCCCGCGACGGAGTGGAGCCGGCACCCGACGACATCCTGCTGACCTGGGGACTCGACACGCGCACGCCGCTGGCGGGACCGCTCATGGTCGCCGGGGGCGCGCTGCTGCTGGTCGGGCTGGTGCTCTACATCCTCGCCATCAAGCACCAGCGTCGCGGTCGCGGCCCCCTGCGCAAGGGCCCGGCACCGCTTCCCGAGACCCAGCCGATCGAGATGCCCGCCGCCCCGCGACGCGAGGCGATCGAATCGGGTGACGGCAAGACGGCCGGCGACGACGCGACGGCGCAGGGGGAGTCGGCCGACGGCGCCGCCGATCAGGCATCCGGTCGCGCACCGCGCACCGCGCACCGTGTCAGCCTGCGCCGGCGACTGGCGCTGGGCCTGCCTGCACTCGGGCTCACCGCTGTGCTGGCGACAGGATGCACCGCGGAATCGTGGCCCGATCTCAGCGCCGACACGCCCACGCCCACCCCGACGCCGACGGTCGTCACCCCCGAGGACCAGAAGCCTCCTGTGGTGACCGAGAAGCAGGGGCAGCGCATCGTGTCGCAGATCGAGCAGACGGTGGAGAAGGCCGACACCGACCTCGACATCGCTCTCGCCGAGACCCGACTCTCCGGCGCCGCACTCGAAGGCCGCCGCACCGAGTACGTGCTGCGCGACAAGATCGCCGAGCGCACCGACCCGCTGACCTCGCCGCGCGGCAAGGTGAAGATCCTGCTGCCGGAGGCCACCGACGGCTGGCCGCGCTCAGTGCTGGCGCTCACCGTGTCGGAAGACGACGAGACGGTGCCGCCCGTGCTGCTCACCATGACGCAGGCCGACCCGTGGTCGAACTACCGGGTCTCCGAGATGGCCGACATGCCGGCCTCGTCCGAGTTCCCCGGCGTGGCGCCGGAGTGGCTCGGCGCCACCAGAGTGCCCGACGAGTCGCCGTTCCTCGCCCTCGCCCCCGAGAAGGTCTCCGAGGCGTTCTCCGACTTCGTCGATCAGGGCGACAAGAGCGAGTACGCGGGCAGGTTCGACGAGACCGCCGAGAAGCTGGCGCAGAGCGTCCGTGACAGCCGGGCCGCCATCGTGCAGGGCCTGAAGGACAAGAAGGCCGACAAGACGTCCAAGGTCGCATTCGACATGAAGCCGACGGACGAGGCGCCGCTCTCGCTCGCCACGCTCGACAGCGGCGCGGTCGTGGCCGTCAGCGTCTACGACGTCGAGACCATCACACCGACGTCGAATGACGCCGTGATCCGCGTGGGCGACAACCCCGAGGCCAGCGCGCTGACCGGCGTCAAGGAATCGGCGAAGGGGTTCACGACGACATACGCCATCCAGCTCTTCTTCTCGGTGCCCGCTCAGGGCTCGAACGAGCAGATCCGTCTTCTGGCCTACCATCAGGACCTCCTCAGCGTGAAGGTGATCAAGTGACTGAAATCTCCGCAGCCGCTCTTCGCGGCGCCGTCGACCTCTCCTCCCTGCGCAACCGGCCGGCCTCCCCGGCGCCGGGCGCCGCGCCGGCGGCCGCACCCGGCGCGGAGTCTGCAGATGTCGTCGTCGACGTGACGGACGAGTCGTTCGGTGAGATCGTCGAGCTCTCCCGCTCGGTGCCCGTCGTCGTCGACCTGTGGGCGGAGTGGTGCGGCCCGTGCAAGCAGCTGAGCCCGATCATCGAGAAGGTCACCCGCGAGCAGCGCGGCCGAGTGGTGCTCGCCAAGGTCGACGTCGATGCCAATCCGCAGATCGCACAGGCCTTCCGTGCGCAGTCGATACCGATGGTGGTGGCTCTGCTCGGCGGGCAGCCCGTTCCGATGTTCACCGGGGCGGTGCTCTAGGAGCAGGTGCGCGAGGTCTTCGCGCGTCTGCTCGAGGTGGCCGCTCAGAACGGCATCAGCGGCTCGGTGCCCGTCGACGACGCCGAGCGCCCCGCGGCCGAGGAGCCGGAGCAGGCGCCCCTTCCCCCGCTGCACGCCGAGGCGTTCGAGGCGATCGAGGCGGGCGACTACGCGCGCGCCCTCACGGCGTACGAGCGCGCCCTCGCCGAGAATCCGCGAGACGACGACGCGAAGGCGGGCCTCGGACAGGTGCGTCTGCTGCACCGCGTGCAGGGACTGGATCTGCAGCAGGTGCGTGCCGCCGCGGCCGCCGCACCCGACGACGTCGACGCGCAGTTCCAGGTGGCCGACCTCGACCTCGCCGGAGGGCACGTCGACGACGCGTTCGGCAGACTGCTCGACCTGTTCGCCGCCGCCGGCCCCGAGCAGCGCACGCGCATCCGCGAGCGTCTGGTGGAGCTGTTCGAGCTCATCGGAGCAGCCGACCCGCGGGTCGCGTCGGCCCGCACCCGGCTCACCTCGCTGCTGTTCTGATCCCCGACTCGCAGACGACAGCGCCGGCCCGATCAGGGCCGGCGCTGTCGCTCACCACCTGCTCGGTGTGGGCAGATGCGGGTCGGGCTGGTGTCGGAACCACAGGGTCGACAGCGCCGGAAGCGTGACGGTCGCGATCGCCGGGGCGTCGTCGTCGGCGCGGTGGGCGCTGATCATGCCGAGGTTCCCGGTGTCGTGCCCGCCGAACGCCGCGGCATCCGTGTTCAGGATCTCCTGCCAGGCGCCCTCGACGGGCAGCGCCAGACGATAGCCGGTGCGCGTCACTCCGGCGAAGTTGGAGATGACCACCAGACGTCCGCCGTGGGCATCCCGCCGCTCGAAGGCGATCACGCTCGGGTCCCAGGTCGGCGCGCCGAGCCGTGAGAACGAGCTGCCGTCGCTGTCGCGCTCCCACAGCGGCGCCTGGGCGCGGTACACCGCGTTCAGCGAGCCGACCAGCTCGAGCAGCTGCGCGTGCGACGGCTGATCAAGCAGCCACCAGTCCAGCTCGCGGTCGACCGACCACTCGCCGATCTGCCCGAACTCCTGACCCATGAACAGCAGCTTCTTGCCCGGGTGCCCCCACATGAAGCCGAGGTAGGCCCGCAGGTTCGCCAGCTTGTGGGCGTGGTCGCCCGGCATCCGCGAGACCAGGCTGCCCTTGCCGTGAACGACCTCGTCGTGGCTGATCGGCAGCATGTAGTTCTCGCCGAAGGCGTACACGAACGAGAACGTCATCTCGCCCTCGTGGTGGGAGCGATGCAGCGGGTCGCGCTTCATGTACTCCAGCGAGTCGTTCATCCAGCCCATGTTCCACTTGAAACCGAAGCCGAGTCCGGCGTGGTCGGTCGGGGCGGTGACGCCTGGGAACGCCGTGGACTCCTCGGCGATCATGACGATGCCCTTGTGCAGGCGGTATGCGGTCGCGTTGACCTCCTGCAGGAACCGGATCGCCTCGAGGTTCTCCCGCCCGCCGTGCACGTTCGGCTCCCACTCGCCGGCCTTGCGGGAGTAGTCGAGGTAGAGCATCGAGGCCACGGCGTCGACGCGCAGGCCGTCGACATGGAACTCGCTGAACCAGTAGAGCGCGTTCGCGACGAGGAAGTTGCGCACCTCGTTGCGCCCGTAGTCGAACACGAGGGTGCCCCAGTCCTGATGCTCACCGCGGCGCGGGTCGCCGTGCTCGTACAGCGGGGTGCCGTCGAAGCGGGCGAGAGCGAACTCGTCCTTGGGGAAGTGCCCGGGCACCCAGTCCATGATCACGCCGATGCCGGCCTGGTGCAGCTGGTCGATCAGGTACTTCAGATCGTCGGGCGACCCGAACCGGCTGGTCGCGGCATAGTAGCCGCTGACCTGATAGCCCCACGAGCCGCCGAAGGGATGCTCAGCCAGAGGCATGAACTCCACATGTGTGAAACCGGTCGCCTCCAGGTGCTCGATCAGCGGCGCGGCCGCCTCGCGATAGGTCAGTCCACCGCGCCACGAGCCGAGGTGCACCTCGTACACCGACATCGGCTGGGCAACGGCGTGCGTCGCTGCACGGCGGGTCAGCCAGGCTGCGTCGTTCCAGCGGTAGGCGCTGAGCGTCACCACCGACGCGGTGGCCGGAGGCAGCTCGGCCTCCTGAGCCATCGGGTCGGCCTTCAGCCGCCACCGCCCGTCCGCACCGAGTATCTCGTACTTGTAGCGCGCACCGACCGGCACGTCGGGCACGAACAGCTCCCACACCCCGCTGCCGCCCATGGAGCGCATGCTGTGGCCCTCGCCGTTCCAGGCGTTGAAGTCGCCGACCACGCGCACGGCGGTCGCGTTGGGCGCCCACACCGCGAAGTCCACGCCCTGCTCGCCGTCGAGCGCGCGCGGGTGCGAGCCCAGCACCTCCCAGAGGCGCTCGTGGCGTCCCTCCGCGATCAGGTGGATGTCGAGCTCGCCGACAGCGCTGAGGTGCCGGTACGGGTCTCCCGCGATGCTCTCCTCGCCGCCCTCGTACGTTGTCGCGATCCGGTAGGCCACCGGCGGGCCGCTGTGGCGGGCCTCCCAGATGCCGTGCGCGACATGGTCGAGGTCGAGTCGCGACCCGTCCTCGAACACGGCCTGCACCGTCTCGGCCATCGGCCGACGGGCGCGGATGGTCGTGCTGCTGCGGCCGACGGAGTCGGTGCTCGGATGCGCTCCGAGCACCGCGTGCGGATCGTGATGCGTGGACTGCGCCACCGCGACCCATTCCGCCGACGCTGAGACGTCCTCGAGATAGCTCATGATCGCTCCTTCACCTTCAGAATGTGCACCGGCTCGGCGAACGCGTCGAGGCGCACGTAGTTGTGATCGGTCCAGGTCCACACCGCTACGGTCAGCAGGTCCTCGACCTCGAACGCCTCCCCGGGTTCGACACCCCAGATCGTGGTGTCCAGGTGCACGGTCGTCTCACGCACCGAATGCGGATCGACGTTCGCGACCACGATGAGGGTGTCGCTGCGGCCGGTGCCGGTGAAGGCGGCATCCAGATGCTTGGAGTAGACCAGCACCGCGTCGTCGTCGCTCCAGTGCGCGGAGAAGTTCCTCAGCTGTCCGAGGGCCGGGTGCTCGCGGCGGATCTGGTTCAGGCGCCGCAGCAGGGGAGCGAGGGACTCGCCGCGCTGTTCCGCGCCGTCCCAGTCGCGGAACTTGAACTCGTACTTCTCGTTGTCGATGTTCTCCTCGGAGCCGGGGCGTGCCACGTTCTCGATCAGCTCGTACCCGGCGTACACACCCCAGGTGGGAGCGGCGGTCGCGGCGATGCAGGCGCGGATCCGGTATGCGGCGCGCCCGCCGAACTGCAGGTACTCGGTGAGGATGTCGTGCGTGTTCACGAACAGGTTCGGACGCATGTAGTCGCAGGTCTCGTGCGAGACCGAGGTCAGGAACTCCTCGAGCTCCGCCTTCGTGTTGCGCCAGGTGAAGTACGAGTAGCTCTGCTGGAACCCGACCGCCGCCAGCGCGCGCATGACCGCAGGGCGGGTGAAGGCCTCGGCGAGGAAGATCACGTCGGGGTCCACGGCGTTCACCCGCGCGATCAGCCATTCCCAGAACTGCAGCGGCTTCGTGTGCGGGTTGTCGACCCGGAAGATCTTCACACCCAGCTTCACCCAGTGCATGACGACGCGCAGCATCTCGGCATAGCTGCCGGCCGGGTCGTTGTCGAAGTTGAGCGGATAGATGTCCTGGTACTTCTTCGGCGGGTTCTCGGCGTAGGCGATCGTCCCGTCGGGAAGCGTCGTGAACCACTCCGGATGCTCGGCGACCCAGGGGTGGTCGGGTGAGGCCTGCAGGGCGAGGTCGAGAGCGACCTCGAGTCCTTGCTTCGCCGCGGCCCGGATGAAGGCGCCGAGGTCCTTCTCGGTGCCGAGCTCGGGGTGGATCGCGTCGTGGCCGCCGTCGGGCGACCCGATGGCGTAGGGCGACCCGGGATCGCCCGGCTCGGTCGTCAGGGTGTTGTTGCGCCCCTTGCGGTTGGTGGTGCCGATCGGGTGGATCGGCACGAGGTAGATCACGTCGAACCCCATGCCGGCGACCCCGGGGAGCCGCTTCGCGGCCGTGCGCAGGGTGCCGCTCTTGACCGTGCCGTCCTTCAGGCGGACAGCGCCCTCCGACCGTGGGAAGAACTCGTACCATGAGCCGACGCCGGCGCGCCGGCGCTCCACGCGCAGCGGCAGCCACTCGGTGACGGAGCCGAGCGAGGCGAGCGGACGGGACGAGAACACCGCGGCGAGCGCCGTGTCGGTCGCGACGGCGCGCAGAGATTCGGCATCCGATGCCTTCTGGGCCTTGCGCAGCCTCGTCGCGGCGGAGCGCAGCGCGCGCAGCTCGCCGGCGGAGCGGTCGTCCTCCTTGGCGGCCGCGGCCAGCAGCTGCACGCCGAGCGCGCACATCACCGGCACGTCGACGCCGGCCGCGGCCTTGACGTCTGCGGCGTGCGCCCAGGTGGCGTAATCGTCGGAGAATCCCTCGAACCGGTATCGCCAGTCGCCGGCACGATCGATCGCGACCGTCGTGCGCCACCTGTCGGTGCCGTCGGCGAGCGGCGTGAGCCGGTGCAGGCTCTCCTCGCCCGTCGGCGAGGACAGGCGCAGGTGAACGCCGATCAGATCGTGCCCCTCGCGGAACGACACGACGTCGAACGGCACCGCCTCGCCGACGAAGGCCTTCGCCGGGTATCCCTGCGGCACGTGCGGCGTCGGCGAGAAGAGCGGGATCCGCCCGGCTCTCAGGCCGGGGGCCGATGTCGTCTCAGCGGCAGGGCGCAGAGGGATCTGTGCGGGGCTTCTCAGTCCCGCAGATTCAGGTGCTGTCTGTGCTGCCACACCTTGAATGTACCGCGCCTGCAGGTGGGCGTCACTCCACTCGGAAGAGCTGCATCGACGTTCCGGCGACTGGCAGCACGTCTCCCGGCAGGTACCGTCGCTGCTCTTCGGCGGGAGCCTCGTCGGCGCTCGACCACAGCGCGGTGAAGGCGGTCGCGCCCTCGAGGACGTCGGGCAGACGAACGTCGATCGGCGTCTCGGTGCCGTGCACGATCAGCAGGATGCGGTTGCTGTCGCCGTCGCGCGTGTCGCTCGTCGCGACGTATTGCAGCGTGCGGTGACGCGGGTCGTTCCACTGCTCCGCCTCCATGGTCTCGCCGTTCTGGTCGAACCACTCCATCTCCGACGCCTCGGGAACGTGCTCGCCGAGCACCGCGTATCTCGCCGGTCGCAGCGCACGGTTCTCGGCGCGCAGGCGCGTGAGCGCGGTCACATGCGCGAGCAGGTCCTTCTGCCACTGCTCGTGCGTCCAGTTCAGCCAGGTCAGCGCCGAGTCGTGGCAGTAGGCGTTGTTGTTGCCCTTCTGCGTGCGTCCGAACTCGTCGCCGGCGGTGATCATCGGGATTCCGGCCGAGAGCAGCAGGGTGCCCATGAGGTTGCGCATCGCCTTGCGCCTCGCCGCGAGAATCGCCGGGTTGTCGGTCTCGCCTTCGACGCCGTGGTTGAACGATCGGTTCACATCGGCGCCGTCGCGATTCTGCTCGCCGTTGGCCTCGTTGTGCTTGACGTCGTACGTCACCAGGTCGTGCAGGGTGAACCCGTCGTGCGCGGTGACGAAGTTCACGCTGGCCAGCGGGCCGCGCTCCTCGGAGTAGGTGTTGGCCGACCCTGCCAGCCGATTGGCGAAGCCGCCGACGCCCACCGGTGCCGACGCGCGTCGGGCGTAATCGATGTCACTGAGCCAGAAGTTGCGGGCGCGGTCTCGGAAGCGGTCGTTCCACTCGCTCCAGCCGGCCGGGAAGTTCCCCGTCTGCCAGCCACCGAGCCCCACGTCCCACGGCTCGGCGATGATCTTCGCATCCTGCAGGAGCGGGTCCTCGCCGATGGCCCGCAGCAGCGGGTGCTCGATGTCGTATTCGTGATTCGCGTTGCGGCCGAGCGCCGTGGCGAGGTCGAAGCGGAAGCCGTCGACCTGCATCTCGGTCGCCCAGTAGCGCAGCGAGTCGAGCACGAGGCGCGCGGGAGCGTCGGCCGAGGTGTTCAGCGTGTTGCCGCACCCGGTCGTGTCGACGTAGGCGCCGTCTTCGAGCTGGCGGTAGTAGAGCGCGTTGTCGATGCCGCGGAAGCTCGAGCGGGGGCCGCCGATGCCCTCTTCGCTCGTGTGGTTGTACACGACGTCGAGGATGACCTCGAGCCCGGCCTGATGCAGCAGCTTGACCATGCCCTTGAACTCCGCGAGCACAGCCTCGGGTCCCGCGCGGCGCGCCGCTTCGGTGGCGTACGCGGTGTGCGGCGTGAAGAAACCGAGGGTGTTGTAGCCCCAGTAGTTGGTCAGCCCGCGCTCGAGCAGCCGCGGTTCGGGAACGAACGCGTGCACGGGCAGCAGCTCGACGGTCGTCACGCCGAGCCGGGTGAGATACTCGGTCATCGCCGGGTGGGCGAGTCCGGCATAGGTTCCGTGCAGCGCCGCGGGCACTCCGGGGTGCCGCTTGGTGAGCCCCTTGATGTGCCCCTCGTAGATGACCGTCTCGTCCATCGGCACGCGAGGCTTTCGCACGTCGCCCCAGTCGAAGCCGTCGGCGATGACGACCGACCGCCATTCCTCGTATCCGTGTCCCTGCGCCAGCCCTCGGGAATAGGGGTCGAGCAGCAGCTGCTCGGGGTTGAAGACGTTGCCCGGGCCGTGCGGGCCGTCCACCCGCAGCGCGTAGCGGGCGCCGGGCTGCAGCAGGGCGGTGGTGACCTGCCAGATACCGCCTGTCCTGCGCTCGAGCGACAGCGTCTCGATCTCCCAGTCGAGATCGTGCTCGTCGAAGATCACGAGCTCGATCGACGACGCGTTCTGCGACCACACGCGCAGGGTGCCGATCCCGTCGTGCAGGCGCACGCCGAGGTCGTCGAGGGTGTCGCCGCCGAGTGGCGGCCGGGGGAG
>Ga0170475_113671837_pt1 | contig 14784 bp, 1 predicted proteins | sample Soicark_Litter_5_FD_111474 | JGI IMG/M metagenome (GOLD analysis project Ga0170475, IMG submission 111474) | Avena fatua rhizosphere microbial communities from Hopland, California, USA. Combined Assembly of 48 SPs | reverse complement strand
TGGAAATAATACATACAGCAATTGGATTTCATATAATGTATTTGGTGGTGTAGGTATTACCGATGGGGCTAATAAAGGGTATGGCATCTATGTGTCAAATGCATATAATAATCTGATAGGTTCCAATGAAAACTATAATCCAAATGCAGGCAATATTTTCAATGACGATACTCAGGGTCACATAAAGGTAACCAATTCTGCCAGTACTAATTTTATTGTATTGAATATATATCGGCCTTCGCCAAGTAATCCTAGCGCTAAGTTCATAGATATATCACTAGGGTCTTACTACCCAGGCAACTATGCGAGTACGGCTCCTACTATTACCTCTATCGTTGCCAACTCCGATGGTACTGCCTTAATCGTAAAGGGTACTTCTGTACTTACGAGTGAATATATAGAACTGTATTCGGCCACTAGTTATAGTACGAGCCCTGTAAAGAGAGCCTTTTCTTCAAATGGGCAATGGGAAATGACCATCAATTCGTCTGATGATGGTTCTATTGGCTCCATATTGAATGGTGGTGCACAGGGGAACTTCTTGGCGCTAGCTTCATGTACCGATGGCTGTGACGGAGCATTTAATTCCTACTCTTATTACTGGCCCAATACTTCAGAATTTAGCGCACCTTTTCCTATCCAGATCAACAAGTTTGATTGTGAGGGATGTATAGAGTCATTTAAGCCAAGTGCAGGTGCTACTTATGTATTAGGGGCATGGGTAAAAGAAGAGTCTGGTGGTACCCTTGCAGGAGAAAGCTACCAGATGGCGGGGATCAGGATTGCCTTTAATGCCAATAGCCTGAATCCCCAGACCTATAGAGCCAAGGGTAAAATCATAGAGGGATGGCAAAGAATAGAAGAGCAGTTTACCGTACCTCCTGAGGCTGGTGATATCACAATTACACTGGTGAACGATGGTGCTCCCAATGTATATTATGATGATATCCGTATCCACCCGCTGGAAGGGGAAATGAAATCTTTTGTGTATGATCCCTTTACTCAAAAACTGGTGGCTGAGTTAGATGAAAATAACTATGCTACTTTATATGAATATGATAAGGAAGGCATACTCGTACGTGTGAAGAAAGAGACCGAACGTGGTTTGTATACGATCAAAGAATCAAGAATACACCAAGCTGTAAAACAATAAAGAACATTCTAAATACTATTGAAATGAAAAATATTAACATGTTACAATACATCTGGTTAGTGTTGTTGTGGGTGATTCCTGCAAGTGTTTGGGCCAAAACTGTTGTCACCAAAGACAGTCTGGAAGGTACAGCTGGTATTATTGCGAATCAAAGCAAGACGGTTGCAGATCCTTTCAATAACAATGCAACAGCCGTCGCTCTGTATGATTTGCGTGCCAATGGTCGTGTGTCTCTCTGTATAAATCCTAAAAAAACCGCTGGCATTCCTACCACGGCGACTACGCTGGTCGTAGAGATTGATTATAAAGTGTTTGATGGCACGAGTATAGTTTCAATGCCAAAGAAGACCGTGACATTGTCTGTTGCTTACGCTGGTTCGGGTGCTTATACCAATAATAGTTATGTAGATTTAGGGCCAGCCTATTACATAGTGGCTAAGGTGACCAGCGCAACTGGGGTGAATGCGGCCAGCAAGCTCCTTGTAGAAATACAAACGGAACGTTATTATGCTGCTAATGTGAGTTTGGGAAATCTGAATCACAATACTCCTGATGTGCCCAATAGTCAATTGCGCGTCACTTGGGACAGCATAGCCAATGCCGAATATTATGAGTTGGAGTGGGCACCTGTGGAGAGCTTTTTGAGCTTGGATGCCAACAGCAAGCCTGTAGATGTTACTGACTTGACTCTAGTGCCAGTAGGAGCCAATTATTTCAAATACAATAGTACGCGTGTAGCCACCAATAATGCACACTATGACATTCCACTCATATATGAAAGAGGGCATCTGGTATTTAGGGCTAGGGCTGTGTACTTCAAAGTTCTTAATAATACCAAAGTAGAGCAATTTACGGCATGGACGGTGGAAGACAACATCAATGTCTTGAATGACTTTTCTACAGCGCACAGGGTACAATTGCTAGGGTTTGAGGATCAAAAAAATTGGCAAACGTCTATAAGTTATGCAGAAGAAGGCAAAAATAAAGCTATGGTGTCTTTTGCAGACGGTACGCTCAGAAAACGTCAAGATTTAACCCGTTTGAATACTGAAAGTAAAACCTTGGTGGGAGACCTTATTTATGATCATCAAGGCAGGGTGGCTATTCATACCTTGCCCGTACCTACTGATTCTTTGTCATTGAATTACAGAAGTAATTTTACTCGTAATTCGATTGGGAGTATTTATGATCGTAAAAATTTTGATTATGACCAAAGTCCTAATGATTGTACCTCTCCCATTGCTCCTATGGATTCTATTTCAGGGGCTTCCAGATACTATTCTACTAGGAATCCATTTGCTGATGCACCAAGTTCGGGGGCTGGAAAAATAGTGAATCGGAATTTGATCCCTAAGGCAGGAGGTTATCCCTTTTCCCAGACGGTTTATACGCCTGACCATACAGGTAGAATAGCGGCCATAAGCACTCCTGGTTCGGTGATGAAGATTGGAGGGGGGCATGAGACCAAAATGTTTTACGGCACACCTACGCAGGAAGAACTTTATCGTTTGTTTGGGAACGATGTTGGAAATGCCATGTATTATAAAAAGAATTTGGTCAGGGATGCTAATGGACAATATACAATCAGCTATGTAGATATGAATGGAAGAATTATTGCGACCTCTCTTGCGGGGGATGGACCTGCCAATCTTAAAAAGTTGGCTAGCAATACTGCCTCTGTGTCTATTACATCAGATCTGTTGGGGAACTATCAAAATTTTCCAGACCAAAGTGCCAATAAAAAAATGACTGACGGCAAGGGCTATGAGTTTAATAAATCCCTGGCGATCCTTGATGGGAACCGTTACAAGCTCGACTACAAATTGACTTCGGGAAGCTATGCGCCTGATGCTTGTGCTGCCAATGGACAGCCTAGCGGCTGCTACCACTGTGTATTGGATGTGGAAACGAGTTTTAAGGAAAAACCTTGTGCGGATAATCTTTCGAAGGCTCCCAATTTTAAATTTGGAAAATCGGGAAATGACTGCCCTGGTAAAGATAGCAGTCTGTCCTTGTATGATAATGTTGTGAATCAAGGCGGGACTTATGTGTTGTCCAAAAAAGTAAAAATTAACGAAGCAAAGCTAGAGACTTATACGCAGCAATACTTGAGTAGTGCTTGTGTCAAGAATTTACAGTATTTTATCAATGATGAAAGTGCTAAGGCCGACCCGAACTGGTGTGGTCTTACTTGTGATCAATGTAAAGATAAATTTGTAAGCTCAGTTGGAACATATTCCCAATGGGCAGCGAGATTTTCTGATCCTAAACCCACCTTAGATAATTACAATGCATTCAGGGATAAGACTTGCCTTAATTTTTGCGATACCAAATGGAATGAATGCAGCATTGCTTTTGAGCTGATGCTCTCTGACGTTTCCCCATTAGGCCAGTATGGTGAAATTTATCAAAATTCATTTAAAACAGCGAGTAGCGATGGGCTCGTTTCTATAGATCCAGCTACCGGACAGCCAATAGACAATACTGGAGATCAAGGTCCTGGCTTGAATACTGGTAATGCACCCAATACTGATGGGGGGGATGGCTTTACTGCCACAACAGATTATGATTTTGGGGCATTTAACGTGGAAGTGCATAATCTGTCTGTATTTAAGGAAAATAATGCTTTGCTGCATAAAGAAATCCCAGGAACGACCACGCATGAAACCATTAATCCTAATTGGAGGAACCCTATTTGGGTTGATAATGGCTCAGTATTTAAAGCGTACTACGATGATGAGGATCATTTGATCCCTTCTTTTATCCCAGTGCAGTTACAAGCAGATGGGGTGACCTACAAGCCTGCTATAGTAGATGCAAGCAAGGTCACTGGCGATGGTAATGGTGGGCTACATACGGTACCAGAAAACCTTAAAGAGGTTCAGGATTTTGCCACAGTTTATTGGAAGCAGAATTGGGCACATTCACTCGTATTCTTTCATCCAGAATATCCTTATTATCAGGATTGTATTGCGAATCTGAGCAGTGTAACTTTTGACGAGAAATGGAACAGCATCAATACGCTCCAAATAGCAGAAAACAACCAATTTGTGAATAGAAATACATTGCGATTTGATCCTACTACAGTAGACCCATATTTTGCAAATGGGAAGCATGCCTATGAACTCAAAGTAATTAGAAAAAAAATGCGGAATTATGGGGTTGACCCTTCTGGTTCTGGGAAAGTAGTGAATATTTGGGCATTGGCTAATAAAGTGGTCAATTGCAATACTACCAAAAGCTGTTCTTTGGCCTGTGCTGATACACTAAAGATTGACTCTGATCAGGAATGGTTGATTTTCAAAAGCTTATATGCATCTGCCAAACGCGATGTGGCTCGTACTGCAGCGCAGAAGTTGTCCATCAAAAACATCTATTATAATGGTTGTGTGGGTAACGCTAATTTTGATGAAAGTGAATATGGCTTTTCGAACTATTTCCTTAAACAGGAGACGGTTACTGGTTATAGGCATTGTAATATATGGCAATCGATCTGGGGATGCACAGAAGGACCTTATACCTACAATGAGACTACTGTGTACCAACCTAGTCAAGATGCTGCTCAATATTGTTATAGAGGCAATGCCCCTGACTACAAAGACAAGACTAAGAGATTTTGGCCAGAAACCGGATTGGGAGGAGATCTCAGTGCTTTACAAGGGGCACATTGTTTCGATACATTACGAGTTGATGCTGTAAGAATAGATTATATAGAAGTGCCTTGTCCTCAGGATGTGCGGGCACTTGCTGATGGTCTTAGAGCTGAAGCTTCGAGGAAGATTTACAGTGAATGTGGTATCTGCCCCTTGGTATGGGATTTGGAACATTTCTTGGGAGATATGGCGAAAACTCACAAGTTGAGCCAGCCAACGGTAGATCTCAGCTGTCCTCCTGCCAACGGGGTGGCATTGTTTACCCCTCTAATAGAAAGAGCCTTTGTCAGTAACAATGGGACACTCTCCAATAATCGTATCCAATATCTGGGAACCTTGTCAGCCGCCAATAAAACTTTGAGTATCAAGTTTGCAGAAGTGGGAGGGACTGTGCCCTCAGTGTCGCAACTAGTTCTCAATATTGATCCTGGAAGTGCTTATGATTTTACCCAGCTATATGATATCTGTTGTATTGAGGTTAGCAATACTTCAGACCCCAATTTGCAGGGGAAACTCTTTACAGCCATAGGGAAGGTCAAGTTTTTGGGGATTTCTATTATAGAAGTTCCCATTCAAGGAGTGAGTTCTGTGCCATTAGCACCTTGCACCATACCTGCACGTTGTGCCCCTTCTGTGCAATCGGTTCAAATCCCAAGATTGCTCAATGCCTTGAATGCTACAATGGGAGGGAAGACGAATGATTTGCTAGACCATTCAGGTAATTTGGATTTGATCAATAACGTAGGTTATGAGATTATCATGGATCAATTGGAGGGGCTTAGTGATTACAAAACCCAAAATCCTAGTGCCGTATTTAACTTCAAATGGTCTGGGACAGCTACAGGAACCAAGTTGACAGGTACTATTGCTTATTCCATTGTTGTTTCAGGATCTACGGTAATGCAAGGAAATAAGGTTGTTGAGCTTACCACTCCCTCGGGCACGAGCGTTGATTTTTCTAAAGTTGTCAATTTTAGCAATATCCGGATGAAACCATGTGCAACGGAAGCTTGCCAAAGCAATACGTTCACAATGGATGTTCAATTTAGGAATGCATCCACAGGACAAATCAGTATTGTGACAATGGACGGAAACACGTCTTATTTCATTGGAAGTTGCAAACAGGCCATCGCATTTGAAAATTCAAAAAATTAGTTCTCAGAAATTCATTTAAAGATTTTTAGTCATGAACAATTTCAAAATCATACCCTATAAATTTTTGTTCGCATTGTTGATTGGGCTGTATTCGGGCTCCAGTTTTGCGCAAACGGCTTGTTCTACGGTCATCAATACGACTAATGTTACCTGTCCAGGAGGAAAAGATGGTACTGTGGAGATCATTACGTATGGCCCAGATGGGACAGTGCAAACTGGTCTTTGTCGGGCGCCCTTGCCTGCGCCGTATACTTGCGCCACAGTAGGTTGTACCAAAACCATAAGCACTAATACAGCTTTCGAGGTGGCTTATGGAGAGACAGCTTGCATACAGGTGGCCAATTTTAACCAAAACATTACCTTTAATGGTGGCGGGACGATTGTGTTTTGTGGTTCGGCCGCACCTCAAAACATTAATTTCAATGGAAATATATTGTCATGTGGAATCATTGTGTTAACGGGGGCCAATGTGGCTTTTAACAACCTCAACAATGTTGCCAACTCTACACTCAAAAATTATGGTACAGTTACTTTTAATGCAACAGGCTATAATGGTGCGATAGAGAACAACGGAACGATCATTGTGAAGAGCACCGCGAACCTCAATGCCAATAGTGGGGACCTGACCAACAATGGAACCGTGACGGTGCAGGGGAGCTTCAACATCTTCAACACACTGGAAAACTATGGTACGATCACGGTGGCTCAGGATGTGAATGTCAATACGAACAGTGGGTTTAGGAACTATTGCACCCTTGTTGTTACCGGGAACATCATGATTAATCCTTCGAATAACCAGAATATCCCAAATGCCGTGGAGAATTATGGAAAAATCACGGTTGCGCAACAAACAACACTCAATGGGACTGCTCAGATCAAGCTGCAAGCTGGAAGTTATTGGGAAACCAAAAACCTAACACTTAATGGGCCAATTGTAGGCCCAAGTACTGGTTGTGCAAGGTTAAATGTTTTAGCCAATGGACAAATTTTAATGAACAATGGGGCCTCGGTTTCGACTAGCATAAGTCTTTGTTATCCAACAAGTGTGACCAAGACAGGTGCTGTACCAGCTTCTGTGTGCACCTGTACTGTTACAGACCCTCCAACACTTACTTGGATAACGGTACCCAACAAGGAAATTGTGATGGTTAAAAACGAGATTATGGGTCTTATTGCAGGTACATTCAATATCCAAGTAAAAATTCCTGGCTGTAATAGCAATAATCCATATAGCAAGAGTTTTACGATCACACAGCCTGCCGCTATTGTAATAACAAGTTCTTTTCAAAATAATTTGGCTACAGTGAATGCCACTGGAGGCAATGGCGGATTTACCTACAAATGGGCGGATGGAACTACTGGGCCACAACATGTACTCTTGGAAGGTCAATCTATGGCCGTCACAGCTACGGATGTTAAAGGCTGTTATGTTACTACGACCATTACCAACAACAGCAGTACATCCTGCAATGGGGTAAACCTTGCACTTTCAAAGACAGATCTAAATTGTGGATCTGTTAACAATGGTACGATCACAGCTACCGTAACAGGTACTTCAACTTACTATCTGACGATGAACGGAATGACCGTGACTTCTCCAATAGGTAATTTACCAGTTGGTCACTATACGGTGAATTTGGTGAGTGGTTCCTGTATGCGGTCTAGAGATATAGATATTGGTTTGGCAGCAACAGCTTTAAAAGTAAGTGTGATTCCTATAGGAACCCAAGCCTTAGTTGTGCCCAGTGGTGGTACCACGCCGTATACTATCCTCTGGAATGATGGTAGTACCGCAGAGATAAGAGATCTTGTTGTAGGAGTGACCTATAATGTGCAAGTAACGGATGCCGTGGGTTGCAAGGTGAATCAAGACATCATATGGACACCTATGCCTTGTTTGGATCTTTTTGTGACCAAACAAGAAGCCGCCTGTGGTAATTCTGCTGCGGCATTTGCACAAGTATCCGTATCTGGTGGGGGCAGTGGTAACTATAGTTATAAGTGGTACAACAAAAACAATATTGTGATTGGTGCCACGGCCAAAGTTACGGGACTTGCTAGTGGCATCTATACTGCGGTGGTTACAGATCTGGTGAAAGCCTGTTCTTCTGCAGTACAAGTTCAAATGAACGATCTTGGAAGTTCTATTTTAATTAATCCTATTGTCATTGGACAAGTAGCAAGTTTAACAGTAGTGGGTGGCACTGCTCCATATACCTATTTGTGGTCTACTGGTGCTACTACGACTCAGATTACGCTGAATGGGTTTGGTACCTATTATGTGACGGTTACAGACCAGACGGGTTGTTCTTCTAAGGATACAATTATTTACAATGGTTTTTGCAATATCAAGGCACAGGCCTTGATAGAAAGTAATAATACGGTAACCATTGAGGCCGAAGGTGGACAATTACCATATACCTACAGTTGGAGTCACAATCCTTCGGAAACTCGAAGGGTAATTCCTAATCTGCCGAACGGTACTTATACGGTAACTGTAATAGACGCGAGTCCGCAGAAGTGCGCGGTTAAACTGAACTTTAACCTGTCAAGTTGCGGTAAGACGATAACAGCAGGAGTTACGGCATCATGCCCAGAGAGCAATAACTGTACAGGTACAAGCGTAGTTCATGTTGTTCCGCGTGGGAATGTTTCATATCTGTGGTCTAATGGCCAAAAAGACAGTGTTGCAACCCAGCTCTGTGCAGGAAATCAATGGGTTAAGATTACTGTGCCGGGTTGTGGTATTCTCTATCAAAAAATAGTGGTGCCACCAAATACCAATCCTCCATGTTCGACGCCAAACACTTCTTGTTCCTTTACTTTGGCGCTTACTGGGATTAAAAATTTCTCGTGCTACGATGCTCATGATGCTTATATCGATGTTACTGTGCGGGGAACCTATAGCAAAGCCCTGTCCTATACTTGGGAATATCCAGATCATAGCCTACATAATGTACCGTCACCAGATCTGATTTCTGTACCAAGAGCTGGCACCTATAAGTTAACGGCAATTGATAATGGGCATCCTCCTTGCCAGCAGACTTTGTCTGTTACAATTACAGGGCCCACTGCTCGTCTCAGTACCTCATCTACTTATGTGCCACTTTCATGCTATGGTGGTTCTAATGCGCAGATTAATGTGGGTTATGCTGGTGGTGTCGGGACCCCTACGATTGTCTGGGATGATCATGCCGCTGCAGGTTTTGTACGTACTTCTTTAAGTGCTGGTATATATGGATATACACTTACAGATCAAAACGGATGTTCTGTAAGAGGTTCTCAGACTGTTCCTCAACTTCAGACTCAATCACCTACTATACATCCAGGCTCTAATTTTATTTGTTCTGATGTTAGCCCTGCTCAAGTGGTGACCCTGACAGCAGAGACCATTCCTGGGTATAACACCTATACTTGGACTAGATCAGGAGATCCTGGTTTTACTGCAACAGGTGCTAGTATCAATGTTTCACAGTCTGGGGAATATACTGTTACTGCTAGTCAATCGGGTTGTGGAAATTTGCAGGCATACCAATCTATAGGAAGTAAAGTTTGTAATGTGCCTACTACGCTTTGTAAGGTTATAGAAGTGGTGGATAGTGTCCCTGTCATAGATAAATGTTCGCAGAAACTGCAAGTGGTTTATTCTAATGCTCAAAGTCGTTATAATGCTTACATAGAATATGAAAAGACACAGTTTAAGGAAAAATACATTGAAAGTTGTCTAGCTTCTTTGAACGAAAGCTTGACAATGCAATACGACAATCGTGAATATCACTATGCGCTACATTATTACGATCAGGCTGGTAACCTCGTGCGTACGATACCACCAGCTGGTGTGGTGCCTTTAACCGATGCAGAGGTAGCGGCTGTTAAAAATGATCAGGCTAATCATACCAAAACGGTATTTACCAAGCACACACTATCTTCTACCTATCAGTACAATACCCTCAATGCCCAGATTAATGCTGATATCCCTGATCATGTGCGACAGGCAGTATGGGAGTTGCAGACTGCAGAAACCAACTTGCCAGCTACTGCTGATGTGCAAGCTTCCTATATGGTGGATGAAAGAAAAGGGTTTTTGATTGACAATGAGAGCGGTATAGGGTATGTGTATACTTCCAATCTCGGAGGGTTTTCTTGGGATAAGCTCCAGGCTGTAGGGCTGCCCAATCTGTATGATGTGCAATGGGCAGATAACAACAGAGCAGTGGCGGTTGGGAGCAGTGGTACATTTTTAGAGACTACTGATGGCGGTGCCACTTGGAAATACAGATTTTTGCCAGGTGCAAGGGATTTCAGAAAAGTGACCATCAATCCAGGAAATGCCAATCAGGGTTTCATCTTTGATCTCAACGGCAACTTCTATGGCATTACTTATAATACAACGACACTGGTTTGGGATGTGGCAGTAAGTGCTACGACCAATTTGGCTACTGGTTTTGGGGCATTGACCCTGCAAGATGTGAGTCAGGCCAATGCTACGAAGCTTTATGGCATTGCCAGAGACGGCACTGGTGCCAGTCGTACTTTCTATACGGGATCGGGGAATGTTACCCAATGGACCGAAATAACCAATAATGTAACTATGCCTGCCACAGCTGCCATTGCTGCAAATGGTGCTCAGGTGGTTACCACGGCTGCAGTATATGGCGGAAATTATTTGCAGGCCTCAGATAACTCTGGAAGTACTTGGAAATTCTTGAGTACAGATGGGGTATTATCTACCACACCAACAAAGGTATTGTTTGAAAATACCTCGGTGAGTGTCTTGTCAGGAGGGCAATTATACAGGTACAAATCTACTGGTGATACATACTACAATATTAATGCTGCTACTACACCCATTGCTGGTACCATCTTGGTAGATTTTGCTTTCAAGGATAACAAACTCATTGTATTGGGCGCTAATGGTCAAATGAGTACTTCGACCAATGGAGGTAATTGGGTTGCAACTACACCTACACTTTCATTAAGTACTCCTTTAGGCGTAGACTTGTATGCAGGTACCTCCACAGGAATTGGAGCCGTTTATGGTAATGGACTTTTCCTTAGTGTGAATGGTGGTTCCACTTGGAGTACCACGAACCTGAAAAGCACTACCAATATAAGAGGGGGGAGTCCAATCGCTACAAATATTACGTATGCCCATTTTAGTACGAGCAATCTTGGTATTGCACTTACAGGTACTAACTTGTACTATAGAGAGCCCATTACTGCCGGAAGCAGTACCTATGTTTGGACCTTATTGCGGAGCGATGTGAAGTTGATTGCTTTTGATCCTGCAAATGCAGCTTTGGGATGTCTCGTGACTACTTCAGGAGCTCTTTATACCACTACAAATTCGGGACAAAACTGGACTGTATTGTCCTTGACTGTTCCTACGGGCACGATTCCAGTAGCGAATTTGAATAAATTAAGTTATGCTAGCTCTAAGATATACCTATCCTTGTCTTCTGGTGGTGTACTTGCAGGTAGCACAACGGCATGGATCAATACTTCAGGACGTATCACTGTGCCAGTATCCAATGGTGTGGATGTAAGCGGTAGCAATATTGGCTATGTGGTAGGAAATGCTGGGAATATCCTGAAAACTACTGATGGCGTAAATTGGCAGTTTGTGCCGAACCGCATTTTTAACAATCTTAGTGATGTAGCTCAAGGGGCTAGCAATTATTTTATGGCTGATGCCACTGGACTTAGCTATAAAAGTAGCTCTACGGGCATTGCGAGTGTCTTGCCTCAAAGCAGTCCTGCCTTGAGTTCGGCAACTGAAGTTTCTGTCAATGGTGCAAATTTGGCTTTAGGATCCAGTGGCGGTGGCTTGGCTTCTGCATCAGATGGAAATAGTGCGAGTCAACTCTCTACTCTGGCGGTGGTAGAAAGTGGTGCGATAGCATTTCATGGGCTTTCGGTGAATGCTGCAGGACAGATTTTAGAAGTGGGAGACAATGGTCGCATTTATTTGGCTACAGCAGGAAGCACTGCTGTTCAGGCACAGAAAACCACCAATAAATTTGATTTGCTCAACGATGCGAGTTATGATCCTACCAACACCACTGCTTACATAGTGGGTAACAAAGGGACTATTTTGAAGAGCTCGGATGGCGCTAATACCTGGAACACTCAAACGCTCAATACTACGCTGTCTCCGATTCCTGATCTTACAGCAGTAACTTCTCAAGGGAACTATGCTGTAGCTGTGGGTAAGACGGGATTGATTCTGGAAACTACTACAGGTAACTCTCCTTGGCAGGTCGTAGGAGCGGGTGTTGCAACTTCTAATCTCAACGATGTGGCAACGCTTAATGGTGCTGTGGCTATCGTGGGTGATGCAAGTACCGTAGTGTTTAAGGCAGGAACTACATGGGTCAAGCAAAACCCTGCGACACTCCCAGCCAATACTGTGCTCAATGCAGTAGTGTTTTCCGACAATAATTGGATCTTTATAGGCGGTGCTGGTGGGCTCTTGATGCGCTATGCTCCTGTGAATGGGGTACAGACTTGGACGAGACTTGTAAAGTCCACGAATGTGAACTGGACTACTGCCAATATCAAAGTGTTGTATTTTATGGACAGGCTCACAGGCTATGCTTTCTGTGATAATGGTAGCGTCTTGAAAACTATAGATGGAGGGGACCACTGGGAGCAAAATGCCCAAAAATCGCTCAATACCACGGCAAACATCAACTCTGTAAGTGCAAATCCTAAGAATGGGAAGCTTACTATTGCAGGAACAGGCGGCACTAATCTGCAGCTTAAAGACCAAAGTGACTTGTTTGCTACTCGTTACTGGTATGATGAGATCGGTAGACTTGTGGTCTCACAGAACTCCAAACAGTTTATGATTCAGTCGTACAGTTATAAGTTGTACGATGACCTCAATCGTATCGTCGAAGTTGGGGAAGTGAAGATGCAAGATGCATCTTTGATCACTTTGTCCCAGTTTGCGGGTTCACAACACTGGTTGTTCTACAATAATTTTAAGAACAATTGGTTGGTGCTTGGGACGAAGACACAGATCGCAAAAACCTATTACAACAAGTCTCTCGTGTCACGCAGCGACTTCCCTCAGGAAAATTTGCGTAAACGAATTGCTAGTGTTACCTATCAAGATGTGGATGGTACAAGCTATGACCATGCTACTCATTACAGCTATGATGCGCATGGTAATGTCGTAAGGTTATTACAGGAGAATCCTAGTTTGAGCAATGGGGATCTCAATAAGGATAGACAGTTTGTACAATTTGAATATGAATATGATTTAATTTCTGATAAACTAAATCAATTGATTTATCAGAGAGGAAAAGTCGACGCATTCTATCATCAATATCAATACAATAATGATAATCGTGTAATCGCTGTTCAAACTTCTACAGATGGCTTGCATTGGAAAAGAGATGTAGAACATGTTTATTATCCACATGGATTGTTAGCTCGGACTATTTTAGGGGCTGATACAGCACAGATTATGGATTATGCATATACCTTGCAAGGGTGGGTCAAATCCATGAATGCTGGACAGTTTAATTATGCATTGGGGTATTATGGAAATGCTGACTATGTCTCTATTGGAACCAACAACAACCTATCGACCCCTGTGGCAAAACCACTCTATAATGGAAACATTACGAGTATAAGTTCTAAATCTTTAGTACCTGCTTGGTCGAACAATAGCACACCATTTGTACAGCAATTTGAATATGATCAGTTAGACAGGGTTACCACTTCCACTGTAGTTGGTGCATCCAATAAGAACTATAAGACTGCTTATTCATATGATCCTAGTGGTAATTTGCTGACTTTGGGGCGCTATAACGATTTGGGGACACAGTTTGATACACTTACCTATAGATATGAAAATATTGCTACTACAGTAGGTGGTATTGCCTATAACAGGAATACCAATAAGCTTCGTTGGGTAGATGACGGTGCTGCGCCAACCGCCTTAGATGTAGATATTGACGATCAGGATCCAGAGAACTATAGTTATGATAATATCGGTAATCTACAATCCGACAAAAAAGATACTGTTCTGAATATAGATTGGACAGTATATGGTAAGGTAAGATCCGTTACTCGTGCTAATGGACTTACTAATAAACCGGATGTAGAATTTAGATATGATGCATTAGGGTACAGAATAGAAAAAATAGTTAAAGGAAGGTCGGGTACTACACTTTTGCCTGAAGATAAATGGAGTCATACTTATTATCTCAGGGATGCACAAGGTAATATATTTACAACCTATGCTAGAATCGGAGCTAAGGGTGGGTCAGCATCTTTGTTTTTGAATGAGCAGAATGCTTATGGACTGAAACGTATAGGTGTTTATAAGCCTAACATAGAAATAGCGCTGGCACCTGAGGTCAAAACACAGAAGCTTGGTATTAAAGAATATGAACTGGATGACCACTTAGGTAATGTGCGTATGATTCTCAGTGACCGGAGAGTAGCATTGAATCAAAGTGAGATAGCTTCTGCGAACGACTATTATGCATTTGGGTTTTTATTGCCTAAACGAAGTTTTAATGTTGCTGAGTATCGTTTTGGTTTCAATGGCCAAGAGCGTGAGGTGGATTTGGATAATTCAATTTCTTCCGCAGAATATTGGTTTTATGATGCGAGGATTTCTAGAAGATGGAATACGGATCCGATCATAAAGCCATGGGAAAGTGCCTATGCATGTTTCAGAGGAAACCCTGTGATGTTCTCAGATCCTAACGGAGACGATGTAGGTGACGGAGTCGTTGGAGTCTTTAAGGGTGCTTGGGGTGATCTTAAGGGTATTGGACATGCTGTAGCACATCCTATCCAGAC
>Ga0170475_110723209_pt1 | contig 14784 bp, 16 predicted proteins | sample Soicark_Litter_5_FD_111474 | JGI IMG/M metagenome (GOLD analysis project Ga0170475, IMG submission 111474) | Avena fatua rhizosphere microbial communities from Hopland, California, USA. Combined Assembly of 48 SPs | reverse complement strand
GGGCTTTGCCCTGCTGGAGCGGCCGGAAGCAGCAACTGATGCTGCCGTGCTTCTGCTTGGTGTTGGCGAGAGCAGCGATGCTTATCATATGTCGGCTCCGCGCCCAGACGGAACCGGTGCTGTAACATCGATGTCACGGGCGCTTGCTGCAGCCGGACTGCGGCCGGAGGAGATCGATTACATCAACCTGCACGGCACGGCGACCCGCATTGGGGACGCGGCAGAAGACCAGGCTGTGGTTTCACTATTTGGCAGCGTAGCGCCATGCAGCTCCACCAAGGGTCATACCGGACACACGCTGGGTGCATCCGGTATCATTGAAGCGATCATTTCGGCACTATCACTCAGGGAGGGGTTGATCCCGGGCAGCCCACATACCGAAACCCGCGATGGGGACCTACAGTGTCACTACATTACCACGCCGCGGCCCGCGCGTATTCAACGCGTGCTGTCGAACTCCTTCGGCTTCGGGGGCAGCAATGCCAGCCTGATCCTTGGAAGCGGCGCATGAGCACTGGTACGCTCTGCATAAGCGTGGAGGCTGTTTCCCTGTGTGGCCCGGGTCTGCAGGATTGGAGGTCGAGCCAGCCGGTGCTGACCGGCATAGAGCGTTATCGGGCCGCACCAATTATCTTGCAGGTGCCGCCAGGACTATCGACTGTGGAACAACGCCGGGCAGTGCCGTTGGTAAAGCTGGCTCTGAGCGTCGGAGCGGCGGCTGTCATGCAGTCAGGACTTGATCCAGCCAGCCTGCCTGCGGTGTTCGCATCATCCGGGGCTGATGGACAAACCATCGATGCCATCCTGACTGCACTGACAACGCCCGGTCGGGACGTTTCGCCGACGCGGTTCCATAACTCGGTCCATAACGCGCCGTCCGGCTATTGGGGGCTTGCGATGCAGTCGCGGGAAACAGTGAGCAGCGTGAGTTGTCATGACGCAAGTTTCGCGGCAGGTTTCCTTGAAGCAGCTGTGCAGGCGGTTGCGGGTAGACAACCGATCATGTTGGTTGCTTATGATCTTCCATATCCGCAGCCACTCGACTTCATCCGACACATCGGGGCGAGCTTTGGTGTGGCGTTCGTATTGAATCCCGCACAATCCGATCACGCACTGGCCGAACTGCGCGTTGGCTTGGCAACCACCCCGGGCGCGGTGACGATGTGTGCCGATCAAGCCTTGGACGATTTGCGCCGGACCAATCCGGCCGCCCGATCACTGCCATTACTCATCGCCCTGGCCAGCCGATCGGCAGGCAATGTTCGGCTTGAACTCAGCCGAGGCGCGCTGGATGTTGAAGTTCTACCATGCTGATCGACAAGATCCGAATCGCGCAGCTTATTCCGCATGCAGGCGACATGTGCCTGCTTGACGCTGTGGAAAGCTGGGACGAAACGCACATTCGGTGCGTGACTGCGACCCATTACTGGGCAGGCAATCCGTTGCGGCGTGGCGGGCAGCTTGGCATCCTGTGCGGCATCGAATACGCGGCCCAGGCGATGGCCGTGCACGCTGCCCTTGCCGCACCCAGATCGTGTGGTCGCCGCGGGGGTCTTCTTGCGAGCCTGCGGTCCGTATCCTGCCACACGGATCGGCTCGACCTGATCCCCGGGACATTGCTCATCGAAGCCGAGCGCGTGCATCTGGAAGCTAACGGCGCTGTTTACAACTTTGCTTTGCGACACGATGGCCGGAGCCTGATCGACGGCAGGGCAGTTGTTGTTCTCATGATCTGACCAGGCCGGGGGTACTCCGGATCTTGTCTATGCCGCGGCGAATCTTCGATGGACAGCCTTGGCATAATAAAGGGCTTTGAAAAGTGCCAGCCGCCGGTGCACTGGCGTCGGCCGGAATACATCACCCGACAACAACGAAAGCATTGCTTCCTGCAAACGGAAATAATTGCGCGGGTTCATGAACAGATCGCGAAGCGCCGGCCGGTTCATGCGGTAAATGAACCAGGAGAATCGATCGAGGCCTTGTGCCACTTCCGCTTCGAACCGAGCCAGTGCGCGTCCCGCTCCGGCTGGCTGCCGAATGACAGTGGCGACGGTATCGGCTGCGCGGAACGCACCGTTCATCGCCAGGTAAACGCCAGTCGAAAAGACCGGATCAATGAAGGCATAGGCATCACCGACCAACAGGTAGTTACGCCCAGTCATACTACGAGCCCGATAGGAGTAATTCCCCGTTCCAGTAGCCGGACCAATCAACGTGGCGCCAGAAAGCCATTCAGCAAGCTTCGGGGCCCTGGCTATTGTCTCATGGAAGAAGCTCGTGAGGTCGGTCTTGCGTGCCTTCAAGTAGTCGGGTGGGCACACCGCCCCGACGCTGGTCGTGCCATCAGCGAGCGGAATGAACCAGATCCAGCCGTGATCAAACCAGAAAATGGTTATATTCCCCTCGGCACGTCCCTCCTGCCGCCGGGCGTCCTTGAAATGCCCATAGACCGCACCGCTGGCATGACGTCTGTTCCGTTCCTTAAGGCCGAGCTTGCTGGCGACCAACGTATCCCGGCCTGACGCATCCACCAAAAATCTGGCTCGCCAACGCCGCTCCTGACCCGTATCGGATTTGGCGATTATCTTGACGCCGTCTGCATATTCCAGATCGATTTCGGTGACGCGCCAGCCTTCAAACACCCTCGCGCCTTTTGCCGATGCGTTCCTGAGCAGGGTGTGGTCAAACTCGGAGCGCTTGACCTGAAACGAATAAGGCAGGCTCTTGTCCCAGGCGTCGCGGAATTCGAATGTAACCATTTTCTCATGGACCGGGGAAACGAAATCCACGCCCCATTTGGGCATGCCGATCTTTTCAATTTCGTCGGTTATCCCGAGCTTCTCGAAAAGTGGCACATTGAGAGGCAGCAAGCTTTCGCCGATATGAAAACGAGGATGCCGGTCCTTCTCAAGAAGCACGGCGTCGACGCCAAGGTCGCCGAGACGCGCTGCAACTGTTGAACCGCCCGGGCCACCGCCTACGACCAGTACGTCGCAGGCTTCGAAATCATTTGCCGACGTTTCATTGGTGGCCGGCCCCTTTCCAAACGCCTCTTTCATGTTGCGCGGAACGGAAAGCACGTCTACCGCAAGGCAGAATTAATTTTTTCCAGCGCAGCCGAGCCAGGAACCAGAGCGTCTTCCTGTAAGGCATTCAATGGTCGATGCGACGTCTTTAAATGTGAATGCAGATCCTTCGGATTTGGATCGATATACAGAAGGCCGGTCACAATCTCTCCGGCCGCATGCCGCTCCTGCATGTACGTCATCGCGGCAATACGATCATTTACGTCATAGTCCGAGCTCAGTTTACGAAACCGCAGCAGCGACCCGTCATGCTGCGTTATCGGCTGAACTGTGCCTGGATCATAGTCCACCGTAAGTTCCGGTTTGGTCGTTATAAAGTCCAGGTAATTCACAGCGTTGTTGTGTTCCCGGACATAATCGAAACTTTTGGTTGACCCTTCATGGTTGTTGAATGCCACGCAAGGGGAGATACAGTCTATGAACGCCGCTCCCTCGTGTTTCAGCGCAGCCTCGATCAACGGGACCAACTGCGCCTTGTCTCCCGAAAAGCTGCGGGCGACAAACGTCGCACCCAACTGCAGTGCCATGCCAACAAGGTTGATCGGCTCATCGTTGTTGGCGGCGCCTTGCTTGGATTTGGCGCCCTTGTCCGATGTCGCGGAAAACTGGCCCTTGGTCAGCCCGTAAACGCCGTTGTTCTCCACGATATAGACCATGTTGATCCCGCGCCGAATCGCATGGGCAAATTGTCCAAGACCGATTGATGCACTGTCTCCATCGCCCGATACACCGAGGTAGATCAGGTCGAGATTGGCAAGGTTCGCTCCGGTCAACACCGACGGCATCCGCCCGTGGACTGAGTTGAAGCCATGAGACGCCCCCAAAAAATAAGTCGGGGTCTTTGAGGAGCATCCGATGCCCGAAAGTTTGGCGATGCGGTGCGGAGGCAGTTCCAGCTCGAAACACGCACGCACGATGGCTGCACTGATCGAATCGTGTCCGCATCCCGCGCACAGCGTTGAAACTGCGCCTTCATAGTCGCGCCGTGTATAGCCAAGGCTGTTCTTTTGCAGATCCGGATGATGCAGTTTCGGCTTCGACATAAAAGTCATGACACAACCTTTTTGGCGCGGCGCGCGATTTCGTCGGTAATAAAACGTGCACTGATCGGCGTACCGTCATAATGCACGACTTTCGTGAGTTTCTTTGGATCGATTTCCAGCTCATTTATTAGCAAGGAACGCAACTGGCCGTCGCGATTCTGCTCCACAACAAAGATCTGATCGTGCGATTCAATGAAGGAAATCACCTCATCGCCAAACGGAAATCCTCTTATTCGCAACAAATCCAGAGGCAGGCCGTTCTCCTGAAGCAGAAGATCGGCCTCCGTCATCGCCGGACTCGTGGACCCGTAATAAATGGCACCGAACGGCGTTGGCGTTCCAGACCTGTGACAAATTGCAGGCGGCACGAGCGATCGGGCGGTATCATGCTTCTTTAGCAGGCGCTCCATATTGTCCCGGTAATCGACACCCTCCTCGGAATAGCGCGCCATGCGGTTTTTCGACGTACCGCGCGTGAAAAATGCTCCCTTGGCCGGATGCGTGCCGGGCAATGTACGATACGTGATGCCATCATTGTCCACATCCAGATAGCGGCCGAAGAGCTTTCCGGCCTCCAGATCCTCCGCCGTCATTATCTTGCCGCGATCGAACCGCCGGTTGTCGTCCCATGTGAAGGGCCGTGACAGCCGTTCATTCATGCCAATTTCCAGGTCCAGCATCACGAAGATTGGCGTTTGCAGCCGATCGGCGAGGTCAAACGCCAGGGCGCTGAATTCGAAACATTCGTAGGGATCTTCCGGAAGCAACAGCACATGTTTCGTGTCCCCGTGGGATGCGTAGGCACAGGTGGTGATGTCCGCCTGCTGCGTGCGCGTCGGCATCCCAGTAGACGGCCCGGCCCGCTGCACGTCGAAGATCACGGCTGGGATCTCGGCAAAATAGGCGAGGCCAATGAATTCCTGCATCAGGGAAATGCCGGGCCCGGAGGTTGTCGTGAAAGCGCGCGCCCCGTTCCACGCCGCACCAATGACCATCCCAATCGATGCAAGCTCATCTTCGGCCTGAACAATGGCAAAGTTGTTTCTGCCGGTCGCCTTGTCGATGCGCATCCGGGTGCAGTAGCGGCCAAATCCCTCAGCCAGAGAGGAAGACGGCGTGATGGGATACCACGCGCATACTGTCGCCCCGCCATAAACGGCCCCAAGGGCAGCGGCACTGTTTCCGTTGGCGAAGATTCGATCGCCGACCGAATTGGCGTGACGCAGGGTAAGCCCGATCGGACAGTCCAGGTTCTGCTTCACCCAATCCCGGCCCATCTGCAAAGCCTGGATATTGGCGGATATCAGCTTATCGCGGCCTTTGAACTGCTCCGTCAGCAATTGCTGGATAACGGCAGGGTCCAGTTCAATCAACGCCGACAAAGCCCCCAAACCGACGATGTTCTTGAAAAGCTGCCTTTGACGCGTATCGCTGTAGGCCTTGTTAGTGATCTCGGTCAGAGGCACCCCAATCACCATGATGTCGGAGCGGAACTTTTCCGGCGGAAGCGATTTGGTGTTGTCGTAGAACAGATAACCGCCGGGTTCGATGGCGTTGACGTCCTGGTCCCATGTTTGCGGGTTCATCGCAACCATCAGATCCGCACCGCCGCCGGTGCGCCCATATGGCCGGCCTCGGAAATACGCACCTCGTACCAGGTTGGCAGGCCCTGGATATTGGATGGGAAAATGTTGCGCGGCGTCGCCGTCACGCCCATGCGCAGGACGGCCTTGGCGAACAATGCGTTGGCACTCGCCGAACCGGATCCATTGACGTTGGCAAACTTGACGACGAAATCGTTAACGCGCTGGAGACCCCTCACGCACTCTAGCTGCTGCAACATGCTTTCTCCGCCTGCGCTACATCAATCAAAAAGCGCTGCATATCCCATGCGCCCGTTGGGCATCGCTCCGCACAAAGGCCGCAATGCAGGCACACATCCTCGTCCTTTGCCATGATGCGGCCGGTCTTGAGCGGACCGGAAACATAAATAGCCTGACTGAGGTTCTGAGCCGGCGCATTCAGCGTGGTGCGCAGTTCGGCTTCCGGTCCGTTACCGGTGAAGGTAATGCAGTCCACCGGGCAAATATCGACGCAGGCATCGCATTCAATACATAGCCTGTCGGTAAACACCGTCTGGACATCGCAGTTAAGGCAACGCTGAGCCTCAGCAAAAGCGGTCTTGAGGTCGAAGCCCAGTTCGACTTCGGATTTGATATCCTGCAATGCGGCCAGCTTATCGCGATGCGGAACCTTGAACCGCAGGTCGATGGAGATATCGTTGTCGTAGCTCCATTCATGGATGCCCATCTTCTGGCTGGCGAGTGTCACCATGGGCGGCGGCCGATCGGCCACATTCATTCCCTGGCAAAACTGATGGATGGAGATCGCTGCCTGATGCCCATGGGCAACCGCCCAGATGATATTCTTCGGTCCAAAGGCGGCATCGCCGCCGAAGAACACCCGGGGCTCGGTGGATTGAAAGGTCGTTTTATCCACCACCGGCATATTCCAGTCATTGAATGCCAAGCCTATGTCCCGCTCGATCCAGGGGAAGGCATTTTCCTGGCCGACTGCAACCAGCACATCGTCGCATTCAAAGAAGACATCAGGCTCACCGGTCGGGACGAGCTTGCGACGGTTCCGCGAATCGAAATCGGCCCTGACCTTCTCGAAAGTCATGCCGTAAAGCCTGCCGTTGTCGTGTTTGAATTCCTTCGGCACCAGGTAGTTCAGGATTGGAATGTCTTCGTTCAGGGCGTCTTCTTTTTCCCACGGTGATGCCTTCATCGCCTCGAACCCGGAGCGAACGATGACCTTCACGTCCCGGCCGCCCAGGCGACGCGCCGATCGGCAGCAATCCATGGCGGTATTGCCGCCGCCCAGGACGATGACGCGCTGGCCGATGTGGCTGATATGGCCGAACGAAACCGAGGACAGCCAGTCGATACCGATATGAATGTTGGCAGCCGCTTCCTGCCGCCCCGGTATTGGAAGGTCGCGCCCGCGTGGCGCGCCAGAGCCAATAAAGACGGCATCATATCCCGCGTCCAGCAGTCCTTTCAGGCTTTCGACCCGTTGGCCCAGCCGCAACTCCGGGCCCATGTTGCTGATGTAACCGATTTCCTCGTCGATTACTTCTTCCGGCAGGCGGAATTTCGGAATCTGGCTGCGAATCATGCCGCCGGCCTGTCGATCGCTGTCATAGACGACCAGATGGTAGCCCAGAGGAGCAAGGTCGCGCGCGACTGTCAATGAAGCCGGACCTGCTCCGACCAAGGCAATCTTCTTGCCGTTCTGCGTCGCGGGCTTACCAGGCATGCGTGCGCTGATGTCGCCTTTATAATCGGCTGCGACACGTTTCAGGCGGCAGATGGCGACAGGCTCTTGTTCCACACGTCCTCGGCGGCATGCCGGCTCGCACGGCCTGTCGCACGTTCTGCCGAGGATTCCTGGAAACACGTTGGAATTCCAGTTCACCATGAAGGCGTCGGCGTACCGGCCTGCCGCGATCAAACGGATATATTCGGGAACCGGGGTATGCGCGGGACAAGCCCATTGGCAATCGACCACTTTATGAAAGTAGTCGGGATCCTTCACGTCGGTAGCCTGCAACTCGGACTCCTATTCCTCCGGCGCGGACGGACCATTTCTCATGATCCTTTGACCACACCTCTAGTTCATGTGCTGCTGCACAGGGTGTTCATCAAATCACACTAGGTCTGTGCGCGTCGTCCGGCAACCACGAGAGTGTTACTGGCGTAAGGTGGAACCGGCCGGAGGCGAGGTTCACAGCGGCGTCAACGAGGATCTTCCGGCACCGCAGGCTGCAGTGAAGACGAAATTGACGTTTCATATGACCCGCTGGAGCAGCAAGCTGAGCTGACTTCGTAAGTCTGATGGGCTTCCTCGAGCGGGTTCGCGATATTCTGAAATGTCCAATGAGTCTGACAATTGATAAAGGCCATTGCTCGCGGCGACAGATAACGTCAGATCAGTCAGCTTCAGGAAGCTCTTGTGGGGATTTTCCAGGTTCGCCAAAGTCGCTCCAAAGATAAGGATCAAAATGGGAGGAAAGAGTGGCAAGCAGAAATTGGAGGATCGAAGGCAGATACGTCGAATACTGTAGCTGCGATCACGGTTGCCCCTGCGAGTCGATGGCTGATCCGACTTATGGTCACTGCACCAGCCTCGTCGCCTTCAGCATAGACAAGGGCTTCTGCGAGAACGTCTCGCTTGATGGCCTGATTGTCGCCGGCACCTTCTATTTCCCGCGTGCCATCCATCATGGCCAGGGCATGTTCCAGCCAATTATTGATGAAAGTGCGAACGAGGCCCAGCGCGACGCACTGTTCTACATTCTCTCCGGCGAAGATCAGCCAGTCGGGACGATGTTCCAGATTTTCTCGGTGATCATCGAGACAATCAAAGACCCGCTCTTCGCTAGGATCGGGTTTGAATGGGACCTGGATAAGCGGCGCGCAAAGGTCGAGGTTGCCGATGTCGTCCGTGCCCATAGCGAGCCCATCCGCAATCCGGTAACCGATAAGGAACACCGGATGATAGCCGTGTTGCCGGACGGCTGGGTCTTCCATGAGGCCGAGAATGCTTCCGGTTTCGCCAAGGGCGTCGGTGCCATTAAGTTCGATCTGGCCCAGCGCCATAGCTCGATGGCCAATATTGCCTGGACTCAGAACGGTCAGGCATATACATACGACGAGTACAAGCAAAAATTCGGCCGGCCGTAGCGGAATGGATTCGAGAAGGAATTTAATGTCCGTCCACGACCGGGCACAAGCTGACGCGGATACTGCTTTCGTCGACGCGATACTGCAGCGCGATCGCCTGATCGTGGTGGGTGGTCTTTCGATTGTGATCGCCGCTGCCTGGCTGTGGATTCTGTTTGGCGCGGGTACCGGCATGGAAGGCTCGATGCCGGCTGATATGCCCATGTCCCGTATGGCAGACCCATCCGGCCACAGCATGGATGGGATGCCGATGAGCATTATGACGCCGGCCGTCTGGACTGCGGGATACGCAGCTCTGATCTTCTCCATGTGGTGGATCATGATGGTCGCCATGATGCTGCCGAGCGCAACGCCGACGTTGCTGCTGTTTGCGCGCGTAAACCGGAAGGAAAAGGCCGGCGGGCGACCCTACATTCCAACGGCGGTTTTTGCCGCCGGCTATCTGACGATCTGGGGTGCGTTCAGCGCAATCGCCACCGGCATGCAATGGGGACTGGAGCGGCTTGGCCTGTTGTTCTCCGTGATGGGGACAGGGACGCCGAACCCCTGGCTGAGCGGAGCGATCCTTATTGCGGTTGGTGCCTGGCAACTCACACCCATCAAGACTGTCTGCCTTCGCCACTGCCGTTCGCCGTTCAGCTTCCTTGCAAACCACTGGCGTCCTGGCCGCCCGGGCGCCTTCCGCATGGGCCTGGAGCATGGTGCCTACTGCCTGGGATGCTGCTGGTTTCTGATGGGATTGCTGTTTGTCGGCGGGATCATGAATCTCTACTGGATTCTCGGATTGGCGATGTTCGTTCTTGTTGAAAAGACCGTGCCGATGGGCCAGTGGTTTGGCCGGATTGCCGGCCTCGGTTTGGTTGTCTGGGGCGTCTTCCTGCTTGCAACTTCATCGTAACGGATGATTGCGCGCCGATCATATTTTGACAGGCAGTGCGATTTTCTCCCAGCATCAGTCTGCATAAAAACGCCGGCGTCGCCCAAAGCGAATGCTTTGGGAACAAATCGACCGGTGCCGCAGAAGGGGGACGCCGATGCATAATCGCCGACTGTGGGTCTGCGTATTTCTGTTTGCGCTGACCACGATCAACTATACCGACCGGGTAGCCCTGTCCGTCGCGGCCAGGCCCGTCTCGATCGAATTCGGCCTGACGCCGGTCGAAATGGGTTATCTGTTTTCTTCTTTTCTATGGATGTACATCGTTTGCCTGATCCCGGTTGGCCTACTGGTGGACCGATTTGGCGGCAAGGTTGTCAACGCGGGTGGCATAACGCTCTGGTCGGTGGCAACGATCATGACCGGATTTTCCACCAGTTTTCTGTTCATGGCGTTGACCCGCGTCGTCATGGGCATGGGCTAGTCGACAAGTTGGCCGGCCTGCAACCGCATCATCCGTGAATGGTTCCCAGCCAGCGAACGTGCGTTCGCCAATGCCGTCTTCGGCGCCGGGTCCGCGGCCGGACCGGCATTCGGCACGATGGCCGTGACCGCCATTGTGGCAGCCTTCGGCTGGCGTGCGGGATTCTTCGCCGCGGGCGCCGTCGGCTTCCTGTGGCTGGCAGTCTGGTGGGCAGTCTTCGATCGGCCGGAGCGCGTACGCTGGCTGACGGAGCGGGAGCGCAACAAGATCCTGTCCGAGCGGGATGGAGAGGTCGCACCCGCGCTGGTTCCGCAAGAGGGTTCGTCGCTGCGGCGGTTGCTGGGTCTGCAGCCGGTCTGGGGATTGTTCCTGACCCAGGGCTGCATGGTTTATGGCGGCTACATGCTGCTGACATGGTTGCCAACCTATCTGCAGCAGGCGAAAGGACTCAGCCTGCTGAATGCCGGATTTGTTTCGGCCGTTCCGTTTGGGTCCGCCGCGATTGTGAGCATCATCCTCGGTCGCGTCGGCGATTTACGACTGACCAGGGCGGATGTTCATTCCGGCCGGCGGCGGTCGATGATCGCGCTTATGCTGTTGGGGCCGGCCACGATGCTGCTGGTTCCCTATCTGGACAGTCTGTGGCCGATCGTCCTGGTGCTGTCGATTGCTGCGTCGATCGGGTGGACCGCGAGTGCGCTCAATTTCGCCTTGGTGACCGACCTGGTTCGCAATCCGGCGGATATCGGCAAGGTGACAAGCATCACGGTGCTTGGCGGCAACCTGTTCGGCATCATGGGCCCGATCGTGACGGGATATGTGATTGCGCTGACCGGCAGCTTCAACGCGACATTCGGCGTCGCGGGCATATTGGCGCTGCTGGGAGCGGTATGCACGCTGACCCTGACGCGCCAGCCGATCGAGGCACAGTTTCCGGCGGCGCGACCCAGCGTGCAGCCGGTTTAGGCGCGTGCCGAAATCCTGCCGTGGGGCTCGGCGGTCTTTCAGGGACTCGATCAAAAGCAGCGGTGCATCAGCACGGCGAAGGCCGCTAACAGCGCGGTCTTGAAAGGTGACGCTGGAACTGCTGTTCGGTGCCCGAGTTTCGGAAGCGGCCGGTCCCGGTCGGCCGTTTGAAAGGAGAGAGCAAGATGTATATCGCGCGTTTTTCCTATGACCTTCTACCCAGCAATCGCCAGAAGGGAGTCGAATTCATTCGCCGCGAGGTGAAGGCGGCCCGCGAGAAAGGCCTGGCGGCGAAGCTGCTGATTCCGGTCACGCGGGCTCAGGGCGGTCATGCCTTGCAGTTCGAGATTCAACTCAACAGCCTTGACCAACTGGATCAGTTCCGACAGAGCGGGGTCGATTCCAACGAGAACACCCACAAGTGGATGCACGCCTTCAGCGAAATCCTGCTTGCGCCGCCAGCGGTCGAAATCCTGCGCGTTGACGAGGATACATAAAGGTTCTGTATTGTCGGCGTAACCGCCAGCGATGGCTGGCCGCCAGCCGCAAAACCTACCAGGAGCTACCGTGATGGCCGAGACACAGCTTGCGCCGAACCTTCCTCAGTGGATGAAGGATCACACCGACCGCTATTTGTCGAGCGGCGGCACCGACGGCCATATGTACACCATCTCCCGGCCGGGCGCGCCTGACATCACTGTTCCGTCGCTGCTGCTGACCACGACCGGACGCAAGTCGGGGCAGAGCTATCTGTTCCCGCTGTTCTATGGACGCACCGGCAACAGCTATTTCGTCATCGCATCCAAGGGCGGGGCGCCGGAGCATCCCGGCTGGTACCGCAATATCCTCGGCAATCCGGAAGTCGGCATCCAGGTGGGAACGGAAAAAATGCGGGCACGGGCACGGACTGCCACAGGCGAGGAGCGGGCGCGGTTGTGGAAGCAGGCGGTTGAATTCTTCCCGCCCTATGCCGACTATCAGGTCAAGGCGGGCGACCGCGAGATTCCCGTGGTCGTGCTGGATCCCGTCGGCTAAGGGACCCAGGCTACAGCATTACGTAACAATTTAACGAAGGCGTCCGTTTCCCAGGCGCCTCCAAAAACCGGCGGCGTCGCATCCATGGGATCGGCTGGGGCCGGACGGGACGCTGGATTGTGGCAATGGCCAAGCGCGAAATAGGTTACGCCGCCATTGCCGATTTTGCGTGTGTAGCCCAGCACGCGGGTCCGGCCGTCCGATTGTAGCGAGGTGTCGGCGCCATAAAGCGTTCCGATGCTGGATGATATGGCGTTCGGCCCATAGTCCGCGGTCAGCAGGATGTGGGTCGAGCCGGGATCCTGCAGTTCGATGAAATACGGCTCGTCCTCCACGTTGAATGAATCGCCGATCCCTTTTGTCAGAGGGTGACCGGTGTCGCGCACGTCCACGCGGAATCGGCAAATCGGAGGATGGGTCAGAAAATAACTGCCGAGCAGTGCATGATGCTCGGTTTTGACGGTGCGCCGCTGGCGCGCACCTTCGACCCGCACGGCACGCCCGCCGCTGGTTCCATGCAGACCCAGCCAGTGGCCGCCTGCTTTCAGCCAGTCCTTGATGACGCGGCATTGCGCGGCGTCCGGATAGGGGCCGGCCACATAGGTGATCAGCAATTGCGTGACGGGCAGCCATTTCTCGATATCGGTGAAGTCGTTGGCGACCGAGGCGGGGATTTCCTGCGTGGCCAACAATTCCAGCAGCCGCAGCCGGGCATAATCGTGGTCATGCCCGGCGGCCGAACCGGGCGGAAAACCACCCGCAACGAGATGCGCGCGGCGGGGTTTCTGTTCCGTCATTGTCTCACTCCGATGCGTTGTCAGTAGCTCGGCTTGGTGGAAAATGGCGTGAGCTGAAGTTCGTGTGTCCAGCACGACCGGTCCTGGGTGTGCAGGTAGTGGAACGCATCGGCGATCTTGATCGGATTCATCACGAGCTCGGGCTGGTTCCGGATTTTCGGCAGTGCCCGGGTTCCGGGCGAGTCGATGGTACCGTCGATTACCACGTTGGCCACGTGCACGCCGTGCCCGGAATATTCCTCAGTCAGCACCTGCGGCAGCGCGCGCATCATGACCCTGGGGTAGTAAAGCGACTCCCCGGTCATTCTCTCGCGCCCGCGCAGCGATTTGGAGTTGTTAGAAAAGAAGAATGATCCGGCTCCCCTCTTTCGCATGGTTGGCAACACTTCCCTGGCGACAAGAAAGGGGCCGCGGCAGGCGATGTGCAACGCGGTATCGAACATTTCCACCGGTATGTATTCGAGAAGTTCCTTTTCAGGCGGCAGGTCGCGGCCTTCCAGGTAGCCTGCGTTGTAGATCAGAACGTCCGGGTCGCCGGCTTCGCGGCGGATTGTGGCGAACGCTGCCGCAATGGAGTCCTGCGAAACGAGATCCAGCTCGACGATCATGCAAGCCCCGCCCTGTTCCCGGATCGCCTCCGCCAGGGCGGATGCATTGGCCCGGGCGCGGGTTGTCAGCACAACGAAGAAACCTTCCTGCGCGAACTTCTGGGCGACGGCGCCCCCGACGCCCCAGCGTGCGCCGACAGGCAGATCGCTGTCGTCCAGTACCCTGCCGTGCGACAGCCTGGTATTGCGCCCGTCCGACTGCCATTTGGATGTCGCCCCGACGACCACGGTGACCTTCTTTCCGCTGTGATTTTGGCTCATTTGCAACGTTTCCTTCCTCGCTATCGCGGGCAGTGCCGGTCAGACCCTCCGGTCCCAGCCCCACCAGGCGCAGAGCGCATCGCCCATGATCAGCGTCTTGTCCTGGTCGCTGAGCCACGGCAGTTCCTCGGTGAACATCGTTACGCACTGGCGCCAGGAGCAGGGCATCTTGGTGATGTCGGTGCCCCAGAACATGCGGCGCGGGCCGAAGGCATCGTAGATCTGCCGCAGCCAGACGTGCATCTTCGGAAACGGATAGGCCTCGCTGGAATAGCCGGGAGCACCGGTCGCCTTGACTGCTATATTGGGGAATTTCGCCAGTGCCAGAAGCGCCGGCATGTGGGTCATGGCCTCGGCGTCTTTCAGTGTGGTCAGACCGCCCCGCCCGCCCAGGTGGTCGATCGTCAGGCGCAAACCGGGATGGCGCCCGGCGATCCCGCCGACTTCCGCCAGCGAATCCGTTGCCAGCATGGCAATGGGGACACCGGCTTTTTCAGCCTCCGCCCAAAGCCAGTCGAGCGTGCCGTCCGCCAGCCATTGCCGCGCTGGCTCGTGCAGGAATGTATAGCGGAGACCAAGCATGCCCGGCTGTTGCCGCCACCCTGCGATCCAGGTGCGGGAGTCCGGCTGATCGAGCGGCAGCGACCCCATGATTGCGAATCGGTTCGGATAGTCCTGGACGGCCTTGAAAGCCATGTCGGTCGATCCGGGATCCCAGCCCGGCGGATGAATAACGGCGGCGTCGACGCCACCTTCATCCATCAAAGCGATGGCCTCCTCGGGGGTAAAGGACGTGACCTGGCGATGTGACAGGTTGCTTGGCAGGCCGGTTCCCCAGAGGTGGATCTGGGCGTCGACAATCTGCATCGGGTATCCTCC